>Ga0307379_10001427_pt1 | contig 37867 bp, 49 predicted proteins | sample UN2MG_FD_202237 | JGI IMG/M metagenome (GOLD analysis project Ga0307379, IMG submission 202237) | Soil microbial communities from Risofladan, Vaasa, Finland - UN-2 | ecosystem: Environmental > Terrestrial > Soil > Coastal area > Acid sulfate soil | place: Finland: Risofladan, Vaasa | collected...
ATCTCTCCTTCGACTCAAGCCTATGAGTCACTGTATTGATGCTCAATGTGCCTACCCTTCTCTTAGCAAGGAGCTCATTGTACTCTCGCATTACCTTATTCTTTTCTCTGGCACAGCTGTTCAGGTCATTCTTGAGGTCGGTCTCTCTTTGCTGTAGCCTAAGGTTTTCTTGCCTTATAGTCTCGTAGGCAGTGTTCTTCTCCTCCATCTTCTTCATCATGCCTTGGAAGGTAAGAACGCTGAGAGTCTCCAAGTCTCCAGCAGCTTTGATAATGTCATCAAGAGTAGGGCTACTGCTAGTCCTAGGCTTGGGTAAAAGTAGGTGTCGAATAAAGTGTGGTTCTACGGTTGCCGTAGCAGGAAGTCCTCTAGCTAAGCCTTTGCCAGACCTCCATCTCTTTATCCATCCGAACACAGTTGAGGCTGCAACTACACTGCCCACTACATCGAGCTGCTTCTTCAGGACTGACCCAGTGATTGTCTTGTCTTGCAGCCATGCTTCAAAGGCAGCCTTGCGAATAGGCTCAAGCTCTTTGCCTCTCCTTGTCTGTTGTACTCCATATAGTTTTGCCATTACTTTTCACCTCCTTCTTATTGGCTAACTGCCAAAAAACTGAACCAGATTGGGGACTATGACAGCTGCCAAGATACCGAAGATAGCCACTATAATCAGAATCTCAATGCCACTGATTCCTCTCATTTAGTATTACCTCCCTTTTCAAGATTTTCTAGTCTTCTTCATCAATGAACACCTGGTCCTGACATTTCTGACAGAATCCAGAGATAGCATACTCTCTTCGACTCAAGCCATTTCTGAACTCAGTTGCTGGCTTGCCACACCAGCTACAGATGTCTGCCTTGATAGAGTTGACTCGCTTCCTGCCAGATGGATTGCTGGCATCTATGAGCTTCTCCATCTCTGGACTCTTCTCTGATGGAACTGCCATTACTCACCTCCTTATAAATCTTGAAATGCTTTTCTAGCAGGAGACAGCGGTGCTATTGCTGGCGGTGTCTGCTCAGTTGCCGATGATATCTGCTTAGCCTTGCGATTAAAAGCCCGCTGCTTCTTGCTCTGCTTGCGCTTAGGTGGTTGACTCTTCTTCATTGCTTTACCTCTTCTCCTTAGTAGTACGTATGAGCAGAACTCTTGGCTTAGTCAGAGTAATCAGCTCTATATCTTCATCAGCCATAAGTACTTTAGCTTTGCTCAGTAGTTCACTGAGTTCCTGCCACGTTATCTTCAGCTTTCTGAAGGTTGCCATTATACTCACCTCCTTTCTTATTTACTTTACCTTAACTATGATACCATCTACTAACTCTACCTCAGCATACCAAGTATGTGGTGCTGGATAGTGAGGACCTTCAAGGAAAGCAGTGCCAGTGTAACCTGGCTTAGCAGCTGCTGCATCAAACAGACCGCCAGGTTGGTATATCCTTAGCTCAGCTCCTCTATATACTGCTTCCTTCGTGAGTGTGATACTTGTCTGACTTTGCATATATCTCACTGCGCAGTTCATCCACTGCTCTGCGTAGGTCATAAGCAAGGTCATCTACCTTACGCTCAAGGTTAGATATCTTCCGCTCTATCTCACTAGTATCCATGCTGTCCTTCTTTCTCCTGTATTCCTAGCATTAACTGCCGTAGCATACTATACTGTGGTGCTTTGCTTACATCATATGGAGTTAAGTTCAACTTATCCCATGCTTGCTGGATAGTGCGGAACTCATTGAACTGGTGACTACCATACTCAGCCAGCAGTTGGTCATTACCTATGCTAGAGACTATGTCCATCTTCCTTCGGCTTGAATCTGATAAATGCTATTCCATCTATACAGACCCATACTCGACCATCCTTTGCTATCTGAACTCCAAGGTCTCCTTTGATTATCCTTTGTTCTGGCATATTCTCTATTGAGATTATCCCGACCTGATGAGTCTCAGGGTAGTCCTTTATCTGCTTCCCCTTCTTTATCATACCCCTATTATACCATACTACGTAACTTATGTCAACCTTCTGTTGCAATCACATCAACTGAACTATATTGTTTATCGTTCTTATCTGTTGCAGCGTGCAGTACAGTTACTTACTGACTCCCTCACTTCCTCTAATTTTAGACAAAAGAAAAGGACTAGCTGGCAACTTGCTAGTCCTATTCTCTGCGTGACTGCTAACCTATAGTATCCCTTCCTTCTTTAGCAGCTTCTGCCTTATGGCATATCTCCAGTTCTTATCAGTGCTTGACTCGTAGGCTTGCTGAAAAGTTAAGCCATCTTTGTACTCTTCTGCTCCATGCCTGCTGAGCATCTCATCTGTGCTTACATCAAATCTCTTACCTCCGCCTCCGCCTCCGCCTGCCCTTACTGCCCTAGGTTGAGTCTTCATGAGTCTCACTACTGGAGCTTGCTCTCCGAAGTCGTAAGAGTACCAGATTCCATCAGCAGCGTCTAGGTCACCTGATTCTACCAGTGGCTTGACTGCCTTGCTGATAGCGGCTTTGACCTTCTCGCCTATGGCTTCCAGTGCTGCTCTCTTAGCATCTAGCTCAGCTTTCTCTTTGGCTTTCTGGATACCGTCTATCTTGCGACTGGCGGCGGCTACTGCCTTGAAGTCCTTTGACTTCAGTGCAGTTTCAAGCTCTGCCATAAGCTCTTCTTCAGTAGGCTCTTTGACCTCAGCTGGCGCTTCTTCAGCTATCTCAACAGCATTGGCTTCTACTTCGTTAGCCATATTCTTTTATCCTCCGTACTTACGGAGTATGAACGTTGCCGCTTTCACCTCCAGAATCAGATGGTTATTTGCTGTGCATCAGCTCATCTGATTACAATACCATAATAACAGATAGTACCACGCTTGTCAACCTACCTTGTGGGGAGCTGAGCTAGCACGTTCTCACTCATGCTCACTCATACTCACTCATGCTCACGCATACACGTTACCGTGTAACTTGCTAAAAATAATTCTGAACGTGCTCACTTGCCAGACAGTGCAGTCAGTTGCAGTTGCAGACAGTCGCAGTTGCAGTTAGTTGCAGTGTGTGGCGATGGACTATCTTTGAACTGTGCCAACTGGCACATACTACCCCTCATTCTGGACAAAAGACCAGGCGGGTACGGGTGCCTTACTTTGCAGTGTGATATTACTCTCTACTGCCAGATAGAGAATTCTCATTTACAGAAAAGTTACTTACTTACTTTCATAGTTCTACGACACTGCTTATACCTCCTTTACTGCAGTACGAAAGGACTTGACGGTGCTCCACCATCTCTACCATCTCTGCCCATTCTACGTCTCTGAGCTCTATTGGGAGGCATCTGAGTCCCAGGAGCTAAGCCCTTCTTGGCATCACTACGGGAAAGGTCTATAGCATAGACACAGCCACAGTCCATGCAGATATCAGTCATTATTCCATATCCAGGAATCTCAGAGCCAATAGGGATAGCAGACTCCTTGACTTGGTCTACTACAATACCTTGCTTGACATCTAGATGAAAGTTCCACTCCTCCCTGGCTAGTCCTCTAGCCTTCAACTCATCACCTAGCTGCTCCAGGAATCTGTCCTCACTACCACAGCAAGGGCATTTAGTAAATGTTCTGTGAAAGTTCTTATCCATTACTCCTCCTTATTTACTTCTCCTTTCTGTCATAATTCCTATCGCTCATTACTTTATCTACTAGTCTAGCAAACTTACGCTTATCAGTAGCCTCTGCCTCCATTCTGCCAAGGTCCTGCATTTTTGCTACTATTATCTTAGCTCCTCTATTTCTGTCCAGGTATTCGCAATATCCTTCATCCTTGCCAGAGGACCTCATCAACTTACCCATGCGCTCAGCTTCATGCTCGCTCAGTGGTAGCCATATATACTTATAGCAGTTCATGCATCGTAGTAGTGAGCCTTCACAAACCTTTTCAACTTCACGCCAGTAGTGAGGAATTGCCTCTAATTCATCGCAGTAGCTACCTGGATGCACTATTCCCATGTTCTGGGCACTCCGCCCAATAATCCTATCTTCTCTTTCATGCTTTCTATTCGACTTCCTATCCTTATTATCTCGTCCACGTCTTGCTTGTTTAGTGGAGCGAGCATTAGCTCCTTTAGTTTTGCCACTGCCCTGGCTCTTTGTCTCAGTACTTTTAGCCGCTCTTCCATTACTGCCTTTGAGAGAACTAGGCTCTTGCGTCCTCTTGTTTCCACTATAGGATGTTGTGATAGCCTTTCCAGAGCCTGTTCTAACCAGCAACATTGACTGTCCCTCTTTCTCTTTCCGTGCCACCGAAAGTTCTTCACCCATCTTCTTGGCTCACCTCCTTCCTCCGTAAATTTCTGCCACAACTTACCACAGACCATAGGTTCGGATAGCTCTATGGTCTCACCGCAGTAGGAGCAGGCAGGAACTGTCTTTCGACAGGTTGTTAGATATATGTCCATTCTACTTTACTACATCAAGTCTACATTGGTTAGAGGAACTGACCGAGAGCCTATCGGTAGCTTCTGCCCTATCTTCCTCTGGCATATTGAGGAAAGCCAGTAACTCCCTAGCTTTATCCTCGTGCCACTGTTCGAAGGCTTCTCCACTTTTGTCCTCCATGTAGTTGTGGTGGAATATCCAGATAGTGCGTGTCAAGAATCTCCTGGTTTGCTCTATTAACTTGGGGGTAATCTTGATTCTACCCTTTTGTCCTTTGGATATGTCTATCTCATACTTCTCCATCTTCCATCTCCTTTATTATCATTATACCACATCAGTCCTATCCTTGTCAACCTGTCTATTCCACTTGGTCAAAATAATAAACAGACTGTTATTTATTATCCTTGACGTGGAGCTACATATATGGTATACTCAGACTGGAGGATACTGTATGCTTGAGCACACACCAAAGTTGCCTAAGTCCGAGCCTAAGGAAGTATCAACCGCCGCTACTTTGATTCCTTACCGCAGGAGCGATGACAGAGCCAAGTATCTCAGCTGGATGTCCTGCGGGTTCTCTGATGAAGAATCGCTGTATGTTCTAGGACTTACTAGAAGCTGGCTAGAAGTAGCCAGGATGGATAGTAAGTTTAGAGACCTAGAAGAGCGTGTCCCTGAGTTTCGTAAGCAGCTTAGCCGAGAATACGCTGAGTTGGACTTCTACCGCAACTTCAGGATGGTTCTAGAGAAAGACAAAAGAATACTGCGTAAGTCATTAGAAATGGACTTAGTAGTAGATGAAGAGACAGGAGAATTAGTGCCTGCCGAGTTGTCCCCTTATGACCAGCAATATTTGCTCAGACTCAGGAGTGCCTATACACCTCAGCAGTTGCAGTTGCTTGAAGTAGTGGTAGGGGACAAGGATGGTGGCTTTAATTTTGCTGAGTGGGTAAGTAAGAATCAGGAGGTAATCCAGGTTAGTCGCACTGATACTATATCATTATCTAGAGGACAAAGTGCCCAGAAGACCAGTCACAGCTAAAGTAGTAGCAGCTGCGAGAAGAAATATCCGTAGGGCTCAGATAAGCCGTATAAGGATTAAAGAGCCTAGGTCTCCTGGCAGAGTCTATCGTAGTCGAGCCAGACTTAGCCGACCAATAGTTTTGAGGGCTGGAAGAACCAGAGCGAGAAGGAGAACGAGATAATGGAAGGAATACTACTGGAGAACTTGGCGACTGGGGGACCTGTAGCTATACTAGCCTGCTTTATTTTCTGGATGTATAGGAAAGACAGGAAGGATACTGAGGGCAGAATCCATGATGTTCACGGCGCTCATTCTGAGAGGCTAGAGAGCCTACTGGAGAAAGACCAGCAGACTCGTGAGGAGAATACTAAGGCTTTAACGGAACTCAATATTGTTCTAAGAAGGATGAACGGAGGGAAGTAATATGCCTAATGGCAGAGCAAGGAAAGCTACCAAGGCTAGGACTGCACCAACTAGAGTATCCCAGCACACTCTTAATGTTCTTAGAAGGGCAGGCATAAAGTATAAGGTAACTACTAGAGGAAGGACTACTGTCTTAGGCAAGGGTAGACCTCCTAAGCAAGTATTTCCTAAGGCTAGATTCAAGATACTGAGGAGAATAACATACTAGGAGGGCAAGATGGCTAATGCGACTAGAGCGAGGAAGTCCAAGAGCACTGGAGGTGGGAAGAAGTGGATTGCAGGGGCTATCAAGAGACCTGGTGCATTTACTCGCAAAGCAAAGGCAGCAGGCATGACTGTTCAGGCATATGCTAGAAAAATGCGTAGTGCTTCAGGCAGGCTAGGTAAACAGGCAAGATTAGCACTCACATTAAAGAAGATTTCTGGGAGATAGCCTTGGCTACACCTCTATCGCAAGACGAAGCACTTAGAACGCTGTTCTCTGATAGACGGCTTACTCTAAGCACGCTACTAGACATTGACGACAAAAATAGGCAGAGAGTGCCACTTGTGCCTAATCCTATTCAGGATGATATTATTGTTAACTCTGGTCTGAGAGACATCTATGTAAAACCTGCCTCAGTAGGATTTACCTCTATCATAGTTGGCGATTTCTTCCTAGACAATATCACTATCAATGGCACTATCTCAGTCATTATCAGCTATGATGAGTTCAGTGCTCAGCGCCAGATATTGAAGGCTAAGCGCTTTCATCAGAGCTTGGAGAGAAAAATCCCTACCATTCCTAAGCTAGACCATAAGTCAGCTACCGAACTTAGCTGGGAGGATAAGGCTACCAACTTCTACTCTACTATGTATATATTCAGTAGTAGAAGCTATGTACTTGGACGAGGCGAAGTTATCCACAACCTTCTACTGGATGAGTATGCCTTCTGGTTGGTTGGTACTCATGAGGCTATCATGGCATCTGCACTACAGCGGGTTCCACTTAGTCCCAGAACCAAAGTCCGCATAGGTAGCACTGCCAATGGTGAGGACAATCCTTTCTGTGATATGTATAGAGCAGCTAAGGAAGGCACTATGATTGGTGACTCAGTATATAAGCATCATTTCTATCCCTGGTTCTTTCATCCTGAGTATAAGATGTATGCTAATGATATGTTCTGTCTTCCAGGCGATGACCGTGACCCTTTGCTGAACATTCAGTCAGATGAGGCTAGTCTAATACGACTACTGATAGAATCCTATGGCTTTGGTGAGTTTGAAACTATGGCTAAGCTTCGGTGGAGGAGATATAAGAAAGCCGAAATATCTAGCCTCCGCCGAGCTGGAGACACTATATTTATCTTTGAGCAGGAATTTCCTGAGAATGATGAGACCTGCTTCTTAGTAGCAGGAGACCAAGCCTACAATACTGACATCATAACTACCAAGATTCATGAGTGCAGACCAGCACCTATACAAAAGGGTATTGTTGCTGTTGATAAGGTAACTAAGGCTACCATAACTGCTACCCTTGACATCTGGCATGATGTAGAGGAAGGAAAAGGCTATGTTATCTCTATTGACCCAGGTAAAGGTAAGATATCTGAGTCAGTTGGTCATGTATGGAACTTCATCGAGGGCTACAGAGACAAGGATGGCAATGAGATTCCTCCAGTAATGCAGCATTGCGCTACTTTGGCAGGTCTCTATGACGAATGGGAGATGGCAGAGCTTATGAAGGAAGTAGGTCATTACTACAATACTGGAGTTATCTGCCCAGAAGATAATTTAGATATCGTATCTCACCTGAGAGACTACTCTGACCTCTATTGGCGTGAGGATGTGAGGACAGGTAAGTCGATGAGAACTGTTGGCTGGCAGACTAATCAATCAACTAAGCCTTACATGATAACAGAGGTTAGCAGGCATCTGGATGATATAGACTGTCAGGACATACGCTTCTGGTCTCAGTGCAAGAACATACGGCGTAACAGTATGGTAAAGAGTGGCATACTGGTAGTAGGTGCTGACGACCACCATGATGCAGGTGCTATTGCTATAGTATGTAGAGATGCTATGCCTATAGCCCGAGGGCTAGTAGGAGATAGCACAGAGGGTGGATGGGGAGATAGCTGGGGTCGGTAAGGAGATGTAAATGAATAGAAATGCGACTACAATAATTACTCGCTGTAACGAGCTTAAGAAATTCTGGGCTTCCAGGGATGAGGCTATGAAGCGCTGGTATAGGCTTATAGAGATGATTGACGAACTTAAGACTGAGAAAATGGAGTCATTCGTAGGCAACGACCCGAGGTCTCTATTTAATTTAGTTCTCCACTTACTGGATGCCGATGTACCACACAGAGTAAAGGATTATGACTCAGTAGACCCAGAGGTCTCGACTGCTGTGGCTTCTGTCAGCCGATTCTTTCATACTGCCTGGAGTGATGTTCAGACCAACTTCCGCCGAACTAACCCTAGACAATCTCTACAGCGAACCTCACTGGGATTTATGCTGGCAACTGGATGGTACGCTGACTTTGCTGTAGTAACAGATGATGGTAGCCGCTGCTATGATGAACCTTGGAATCCTATAGATGTCTATCCTATGTGGGATGCAACCTTGGGACTTAGCGAGGTGGCTCACATCTATCGAATATCTGCTACCCAAGCTACTAATATAGCTAAGCGTAACAACTGGGGCTTAAGTAATAACTATGCCCAGTGGAGAGCATCAGTAGGAAGGAATGTTAATATCTTCGACTACTGGTGGGTAGAGATATCTGATACCTTTCCCTTCTCTAAGGCTATCTGGAACGCTGTAGTTATAGATACTGTACTAGTAAAGTTTGAACGCACTCGCTTCAAGCGTATGCCTATCTATGTAGCTCCAGTTGGTGGGCTACCTGATATGGGTAGTCTGACAGAGGGTATGATTCCAACTTACTCATCTACACTAAAGCTACAAACTCAGGAAGTTAGCACTGAGCGCTGGAAGGCTGAGCTCGGGCAGTCTATCGTAGCAACCAATGAGAACATCTATCGTGTTTGGAATAAGTGGTGGAGTTTCAGCCTACAACTACTTCGAGATACTGCTCAGCCTAGAGTCTTTGAGCGGAGTAGAACTGGCAAGGCAATAGTTAAGCCAGAGGACCTCTTCCGTAGGGGTGCTATATTCAGAGGTGGACCTGATGATGATGTCACATTTATTGGCACTCCACCTATACCTCTGGAGCTGAGAAGTACTCAGCTTGACTTAGAGGCTATGATGCAGAGAGGTGGAGTTAGTTGGGCTATGTATGGTAGCCTTCAGGGTCAGGTAACAGCCTATGTTATGAGTCAGATAGCTGCCTCTGCTAACCAAGTAATGAAGCCTTTTCACCAAGCCTTCATCAACCGCTTTGAGGATATAGATAATGACTGGTTATCAGATATCAGAGAACGAGGAGTAAAACCTTATAGCTGGAGCTACCCAGATGCTCTACCAGACAATGCTTATGTTAGTGCTGACTATGAGGTAGAGATTCCTGGCGACCTGGTACAGAGAGCTACTACTGCCAGGATGCTCGACCCAGACTTTCGTCTGAGCTACACTTATGTTCTGAAGAAGCTATTTCCTGATATTGGAGACCCGATGCAGGAGAGAGCTCAGGTTAGAGCTGACAGAGCAGAGATGCATCCTACCAATAGTATAATAGCTCTGATACAGTATTACAGACGTCAGGCTGCTTGGTTAGATAAGACTGGAGATAGAGAAACCGCTAGACTCTATGATACTGTGGCAGATGCAACTATGGCTATGCTAACTGCTGAAGAAGGTAGGCAGGAACCGCCAGTACAGCCTACTAGAGGAAGACCTGAGACTGTACCTCAACGGACTGCTCTACCAGCTAGAGCTACACCTGAAGGAGGAGCATAATGCCAGAACCAATAGAGCTGACAGAGTATGCCAAGAAAATATTAGGGGAAGAGGGCATAGAGCCGATAAAGCCTGGGAAACCTGTAACTGTTCCTCCTGTAGAGTATCCCGAGTACTTTCCAGGCTTCGGCAGAGAGATGTCTCAGCTAGGTGTTGAGTATTACAAGGCTCAGACACGACTAGCCGAGGCAGAGCGTAGGAAATTCCGAGCAGAGCAACTTGGTGTTAGTCGTCCTCTAACCGAAGTCTGGGGCTTTAGACCTCCTGAAGGCTTTATGGCTCCTACTGCTGGTGGACTTATAAGAATAGAGGACTATGAGCAGCAGCTTGAGCAAGCTAGACAAGAGTATGACATATCTTTGCAGGACCTGAAGGCTATCCGCTGGAGACAAGAGGTAATGGTAACTATGCCAAACTACCTATCTATCCCAGACTATAAACTCCAGAAGGCAGAGGACATATTGCAGTATATTCCACTGGACAGTATGAGGGATGAGGATTCTATCTGGTTATCATCTGTCTTTAACCGTCTGCAACATCTCTCCAATATACTGCCAGAAGGCTTTGATGGGGATGCTATAGAAGCTCAGACTAAAGTACTGAATGAAATCCTTACTGCTCCTAAGCTAGAGCTAAGAGCAGTGCATAATCTAACCGTAGAGGAAATAGCTAAATCCTTTGCCTTTGGAGTAGCCGAACTACCTCAAGGTATGACTGAGGAGCAGGTTAGAACTATGCTTAGCAAGATGGACCTGCAAGATGAGGAGATGAAGAGTGCTAAGGACTGGCTATCATCCAGAGCTAAGGATTGGGCAATAGAGTCTGACCGCTTAAATCTTATCCGAGCAGGAACAGTATTAGCGGAAGCTCCAGAGTTAACTCCACTAGAGTTCGCTAAGCTAACACTCACTCAGCCTATGATGGCTACAGTAGAATTGCTAGATAAGTACTTCAACTTACTCTCACGACCACTAGTAGCATCTGCCATTGTAGGTGTCCATAGGCTAATCAAAACTCCTGAGGAAACTGCCGCTGCTAGGCTAGAAGGCGATTACGAATTTTACCGCTCTATGGGAGAGGACAGCTGGGCTGCCTATGCAAAAGCATTTAACGACTGGGATGCTCCCTGGTGGCTGAAGCTTGGAGCTGAGGCTTTCTTTGACCCAGTTAGCTATATTGGTCTAGGTATGGCTACCGCTGTTAGCTATAAGATAGGTACTGGACTTACTAAAATAGGACTTAGAGCAGCAGGAACTAGGATAGGTCCTTGGGTGGGAGCATTTGAAGGTGGCTTTGTAGCAGGTGCAGATGCTATATTCAAGACTGGCATAAAGGTAGTATTGTCTCCTATCAAAGGTACTTTCTGGCTAACTGGTGCTGGCTATCAGATTCCTCGTACTTTTACCATGATGGCTAGGAACTTTGCTAGAGATAGCTATATGAAGTTCAGCTCGGTACTTCAGCGCACTTTCACTGAGGTTCGCAATGTTAAAGGACTTACAGCTAAAGATGCTATTGATACTGGCACAAATGCTATTGACCAGGCTATAGCACGTCCTATGGAAGGCTGGGACACTGCGGTTAGAGCAGGAGTGCCAATGCTAGAGTTTAACTACATAGATGAGGCAGCAGCTCTCAGGCTAACTAAGGGCATAGTTGAGGAAGTGGCATTTCCTACTAATCGTCTATCTCGCCTTAATAATGAGGTACTTAATATGTTCTCTGGTCAAGGCGAGAGAGTAACAGCTGGTAAAATGATAGCTGACCTTGGGCTGGAGGCTACTGAGGAGACAGTTGATAAGCTATCTACCAGATTAGTAGCCTTCAAGCAGGGTGTGGTTGATAAGGCTAAGGCTGCTCTCAAAGGTGACTCAGCATCTGATGTCCTTATGGGAGTATTTAATAGGCTAGAAGGAATCCGCTACGGAAATCTGAACAGTCCTTTGACTAAGTATATGAATCAGGCAGGTAGGTCAGCTTCCTGGCATAGTAGGGTAGCTGACAGGATACTATATTCCTCTCAGCTAGTAGCTCTAGAACGCCGACTGGTTCTACCTATAGCCCGCTGGAATCTACTGTTTACTAACTTCGGTCCTTACAACTTCCTTGAGAATATGCAGAGAAGCTTCCTGGGTGGAGGAGAACTACTCTATCCGAAGAGCTATAGCGGGGTGAATGAGACCAACCGTCTATTCAAAGGAATAGCCAATGCCCCTTATGAGTTACAGATGTTTGAGCGAGGCGAAGAACGGCTAGCTCAGGCTGTAGTTGACCCTAAGACTGGCAGAACCGCAGTATTTAGAGGCGGCAAAGTGCCATTTATTACTAAAGAAGTAGTCATACCTGAGAAGGTTCCTTTCCTAGGTGGCAAGACCATAGGAGCCAAGATTAACATAGCGGGCAGAGACCACTACTTGGCTTCCTTCCAAGATGGCTACGATATGTGGGCTCACTTTAACAGTATACAGGTAGCCTATGACTACCAAGTCCATTATATGAAAGCACTGGCAGAGATAGCTCCAGACGATATGAGAGGCTTGACAGAAGTGATAGCTAAGCATAGAGGGGAGCTAGATAACATAGCTGCTATTGTGAAGTCTGATGCTAGGGACATAGAACGGGTACTAATGCAAGATTCTACTATAGGACCTGAAGCGGTCAGAGCACACTCTAAGCTAGATGTCCTGGAGTTTGAGCGCAGGCAGATTAGCAAAGAGCTGGGTAAGACTTTTGACAAGTGCACTGATGTAAGAATGGTTACCAAAAAGGGCATTAGAGATGATGTACTGGATGGCAGTATCTTTCCTGATATAGATGGCAAGATGGCAGCTTTTACAGAGCAGGAGAGAGAGCTTAGCCTTATTAGTCTGAAGAATCAGATTAAGGTATTAGAAGAGGAGGCTGATGCCTTCCTAGCTAATCCTCCTAGGAATCTAGATGAGTTCCTTGGCGATATGCAGAACATCACTGCTATGGTAGAGGGTACTGGTGAGAGGATACACGATTATAGAAAGCTAACTGAGCTGAGAAAAGCTAAGCTGCTTCCAGGTGAGATGGATGACTTTGAAGTTGGTTCAGCTAAGCTACTGGCAGAGTTTATGGAGACAAGTGAAGAGCAGCTGGTCAGGATAATGAACCAGTTGACAAAGAATGCTGAAGCTGCAGGACTGAACGAAGTTCAGATAGCTAGATTAGCTGACCTTGACTCTGTTAGCCGTCTCGAGTTGGAGAACATCCTTTCAACTCGTAACAAGGTAGCTGAGATTGAAGCTATTATACCTAGAACTCCTAAGAAAGCTAGAAATGACCGCTTCTGGACTCAGCAGCGCTCTCAGAAAGCTACCATCTGGGATGAGTTTGATACTAATGCTAGGAAGTTTAAGAGCCTACGCCTGAGAGCTAGCCGCAACTTCCTTGGCTCAGTGGACAAGCCACTCTATATGCCTGACTTCGTACCAGATGTAACTACCGAACTAACTCCTAATCACCTAGCTTATCTGTTTGGTGCTACTGGGGATGACTTATATAGAGGACTGACTCGGATACAGCACCATGCTACTATCCGTCCTAGGGAGGACTTCATCTTACACACTGTAGAACAGGCAGATGCATATGCTGCTAAGCTAGGCAAGACAGGAGCTGATATTGGATTTACTGAAGATGCTATCGGTGAGGTCTATGACCAGCTCTGGCACAATCTAGGGATAGAGTCTACAATACTGACTCCTGATAGCCCTACAGTAATGCAGCTGGAGGAGATTAGGCAAGAGCTGACTAGACTCCATGCTGCTAATAAGATTCCTGAGTCTGACGTAGTCAAGTGGCGTCAGTATGTCAACTCAGTGGCAGATGATGTAGAGAAACTGCCAATGTACAAGGCAGCTGTTCCAACTAAGCGTATTGAAGGTTTAGAGGTTAGCCATAGTGCCCAGAGGATAGCGGGCGACTTCCATATGGAAGCTAAGTTGGAAGGTAAGGTAGCGGGTGCTCTAAACTATTCTGTAAGAGATAAGTACATGACCATCCGAATTATAAAAGTACCAGAGGCGATGCAGAGACGTGGTATAGCCTCTAGTTTACTTGATGACATTATGGGCAGGGCTAAGGCAGAGAATAAAATATTACTCTCAGGTGAGCTTACTGATGAGGGTAGGGCGTTACTGGTAGGTATGGAAGAGAGAGGTGTGATTAGGCTCAGTAAGCCTCCTACTGACTTTCCTACATTAGCGGAGTTTGTTATTGATGTTCCAGAACCTGTAGCTACTAAGTGGTGGGCTACCAAAGAATCTGCTATGACTAAGGCTCGTGAGATGCACGCTCTAGCCTATCCCACCTATGACGATGCTAACATCATAGATGAATCTATGCGGTCTCTCTTTCCTTTCTGGAACTACGAAATGTTCAGGTGGCGCTGGATACCCAGGACAGTAATGCGGACTCCTGGTACTGCTACAGGCATAGCCCGCTATATGGACTATACAGACCAGGGCTACCTACCAGTCCCTGGCACTGACCTTCAGGCTAATATCCTCAGAGGCTCTGTCTGGATGGGCGGGCTTAGGTCCTTCTACCTCCGTGACTTCCCTGAGTACTATGACGTAATGCCTGGCATGGAGTTTATAGACTACATTGGCAGAGCAGGCTTCTTCCCAGGTATCCATGTTATGCTACCGATAGTAGCCTTCGGTGCTGCTGTCGGCAAGCCTGAGGTAGGTCAGCTGGCTCCTGCCTGGATAAGAACAGGGCTTAGTGGATTAAGAGCTCTATCTCCCCAGCATATAGGAGCAGTACTGGAGCATATCTATCCAGACCGCTTCCGAGACTACATGATTATGCTTACCTTAGGTGAGGAAGGCTACGATGCTGACGAAATCTGGCGGAAGAAACAAGCTGGTGAGAAGACAACTCCAGAGGAGGATAAACTTTGGCTAAAAGCTGCTAATCGGGTTGATGGAGTCAAAGGTATCCTGATGCAGCAGACTGGACTCTTCCGTATCCGACCTCAGGAGTTCTCAGAAATCCGTAAGGAAATGAGGTTAGCTATTGAGGAAGCTACAGGAGTGCCTATTGCTGTCCAGGACCAGATTGACCGCAGATATCCAGTAACAGGTAAGCGCTTTAGTGACTACTACAAGCTAGATGTTTATCAGCAAAAGCTCCTCTACGAATGGGAGACTTACCGTAGGTGGCAGGGAGTTACTACTCCACTCTACCCTTCTAGCTGGCAGCTACTAGATGTCAAAATCAAAGACTACTATGAGGAGCTGGACAGAGTATATGATGAGGCTAGAACAGTTGGCATCTACGAGAATGAAGAACTAATTCGCCCTAGCATGGTAGAAATGAATCGCCAGCTCGTAGAGGGCGAGATAGGTCCTGACCAGTGGATGGGCTTTCGCAGTGACCTGGTAGGTGGACTGGCAGAGGCGGTCAGGATACTTGGTGAATCTCCAGCCTACAAGGATGTGCCTAAGACTTTTGAGGAGCGGGCTAAGATGCTGGAGGAGCGTAACATTCCTACTCCTACCCAGACGCCAGACCAGGAGCTACTATACTACTACTACGAACTTAGCCCTGAGTACAAGTACAACTGGGAGTCTCAGCGTATGGAGAGAGACTTTGATACCTACTATGCCTACATAGATATACTGCTAGAATCTCTAGATGCTCCTCACCGAGAACGTCTACTCCAACGGATACAAGCTGACTGGACTCCTATGGAAATCCTGTACTGGCAGACTAGCCGAGATTTTATGAGACCGTACAGGAATCTCCGAGACATAGTACTCCGTGAGTATAGCCCAGAGCAGATACAGCAAATCCGCAGATATGAGGTAGCACCTGCTGCTGAGCGACAAGAACTGCAGGATATAATAGGTCCTGAGGGAGATAAGCTAATATCAAGTTATCAGAGAAGGCTCAGGGAGGCTAGGCAGCGTCTGCGTATCCTTGACCCTGAGACTGATGCGTGGCTTAACTTCTTTGGCACTACTACTAGCCTACTATCAACTGAAGCCGAGCAACTCTACTCTGGGCTGAGGGAGAAGTATCTGGTGAAAGAGATGATAAAATAATTATCAGGGCTTTATTTATTCTCCTTGACAATGCCCTGCGTATGTGGTAGAATATAATCAGTGGAGGTATGTAATATGGAAAACGAGAACCAGGTAACTCCTGGTGGTTCTGGCAACGAGCAAGTTACGACTCCGCCTACAACTCCTCCAACTCCACCTTCTGAGCCAGCGCCTGTAGCACTGACTGCTAAGTTTGAGGTAAAGGAAGGAAGGGTCTTGGTTGATGGCAAGAAGTTTGTAGCGGAATCTGACCTGATTGCTGCTAAGAACAGTTTGGAAGGGAAGTTGACTCAGCAACAGACATCCCATGAGGCAGCTATTGATGCTGCTAAACTGGAAGCGTCTACTGCTCAGCAGACAATAGCCCAACTAAACGCTAAGATAACCGAGAACGAACAAGCCCGTCAGGCGGGTGCAGTAACCGATACGGAAGCTGCGAGTATCAAGCAAGAACTGGAGACTGCTAAGAGCAGTATGGTGACTTTAGCAGCCGATGCTGGTAAGGCACTAGAGTTGAGGAGGGCTAATCTAGTACTACAGTATGGAGTAACCTCTGATACTATCAAAGAAAAGACTATGGTAGAGCTTGATTCTTTCGAGGAGGCACTAAAGGCTGTATCTACAGCTAGAGGAAGTGGTGTTGGACCTTATGCTATTGGCGGTGGACTTGGGGAGGCTGCTCCTCAAACCAATATGGAGAGGGCAGCTAAGATAATAGAATCCACTCCTGTGCGAGGTGTTCGCAACGCTGCTCCTCAAACCTAGAAATCTATTAAAGGAGAAATAACGTGGCAGACGAATCTGGTGGACATTGGGCTACATTGGCTGCTGCTCAGAAACTGACGCAGTCGATGAAGATACCTGGTGTCTTTGAAGAAGATATCAAACGCAATAACCTTTTAGACCGAGTCACCGTAGGTCAGGCTGCTCATAGTGGTCTCAAAATAGAGTGGCTAAGGGAGAAGTCATCTGCAGTAAGCGCCATTGAAGCAGCGGTAGCTGACATAGACATCGGTGAGCAACTTTCCTGGACTGAGGATGTAGACTATGACGAGAAGGAAATGACTCTTCGCAGGTGCTACATCCAGAGGAAACTAGACCACTACCTGCCTGGCATCTATGGCACCTACAACAACTATGAGGCACGGACTCTCCTGGAGTCTGAGAAGGGACTCAAGCGGAAAATAGGTGCCAGAATAGTCTATGCCGACAACACCTATACCAGCGCTAAGCAGTTCGATGGCATCCATGCCTTAGCTGCTGAGCATGGGACTGCATACTCTACTGCAGCACTCGGCAATGACCCTAAGAACATAGACAACGACCAGAGTGGGTTGAGCCTACACTACCTGAGGGTCTTAATGGACTCTATGCTTCACGGTGTGGATGAAATCTGGGCTCCTTACGAAATCATCCGCTGGATGGATGCTGCTTACCAGGAGAAAGGCTTTGTTGGTCTAGCAACTGGTACTGCTGGCAGTCTCGGCTTCATCACTATGGGCTTCAATGAGCTGGGCAAGAGAGTGCTCTTCTGGGACGGCTCTCCTATAGTTCGAACTGACTATCTGGTAGCAGAGCAAAAACTCACAGGCACTGGAGCTTCCGAGGATGCTCGTGCCCTCTGGTCTAGCTCTGGCAGGATGTACTCCATCTTTGCAGTCAAGCATGGTAATGTGCTGAACCAGGAGCCTGGTCTAACCTACGCCTATGGTGGAACTGAAGGACTGGGCGACTTATACAAGCTAGTCCGCTTCCCTGAACTGGAAGACTACGATGCTGGCGGATTAAGGCTCGTCAACTACGGTGCCTTACTACTGGGCTCCAGCCTCTGCCTGGGAAGAATCTTCGACATTGGAGACGCAGCAATACTAGTATAGCTAGTAGGCTTTGAACGGTGTGCCTTAGAAACACCAAAATATAAAAAGGAGATAAGTAAAATGGCTGATAGAACTTCTGGCGGAAACTACGTAAATCACGATATAAGGTCGAACAATGGTAAGTACATAGTGATGCCTCCCTACAAGGCGGGACAGGATGGATGGGGTAACCTGAAGATTCCTAATGTCTGCCTTGATGGTGGGGACATTGCTATGCAGTACCCTGTCAACACCAAGTTCGTAGACTTTGACCGCACTCACATCTATGGATACTGTTATTCAAGGGGTGAAGCGACTGTCAAGGCTAACATTGGTTTGATGAATCAGAGTGTGAAGGAGACTGTTACTTGGGGTGCTACGGCTGGTGTGGCAGGAGATACCTTAGTTAGCATTGATGGGACTACACTAGATGATGAGACCACTGCTGATGCCAACATCTTTGCTGGTGGGTACTTAATGCCACGAACTAATCCCTACAGCGACTACAGAATTATCTCAAATACTTCCTATATTGGTGGTTCTGTATCTGCTACCGAGATGGACATAGTCATTGAGAATGGTCTTACGGCTGCGGTTGTCGCTGCTGTGGCGAGTTGCTACCTAGACAGAAATCCGTTTGCCAAGATGCGTCATCAGTGGGGAGCAACTGCTGAGTGCCGTAGGTCAGTTGTGGGTGTTACCCTGATTGACCCAACTGCCTCTACTTACCAGTGGGTTCAGACCTGGGGACCTATTCATATGCCATCAGATGAACAGATGGGTTCAGCGGATTGGCTGCAGTCAGCTTACTTTAATAGTGATGGCAGTATCCAGGCTGGAAGCTCCGTTGACCTATCTAGCACTAGACAAGACCAGTATGCTGGTTATGCGATAGGTAGTACCACAAGTGCAATGACCTGGTTCCTTTGCCTACAGCTTGAGAGGTAAACTAAACCAAATGAGGGGAGTGGGAAACTGCTCCCCTCTAAGGTGGAACAATGCCATTATACGAATATGAGTGTGAGGGTGGTCATAGGTTTGAGGAGAGACATAGTATAGAGGACAGACACAATGCTTCCTGTCCTATGTGTAGGCAACCTGTCAGACTACTAATTTCCCTTTCAGACTATAGGCTTGCTGAACCAATAACAGTCCTTCAAGACTTAGGGGGAGGTAAGGGTTATCAGGTGTTAGGTTGGAAAGCTGATAGTGGAATATCTCCCAAACCTGGACAACCTTACAAGACAGCTAAGCAGATAGAGAGGGAAGAATACGGAGGAATTATGGAGGTATAATATGCCTAATCCAAAAATGGATGCGCTAACCAAAGATAGCACTGACCCTCAGATACAGGAGGCAATTAGTGCAGAAATAGAAACCTGTATGGGCGAGCCTGGTGCTGAGCAGAAAGCCTGTGCTGGCAGAGCCTATGGGATGGCGAGAGAAGCTACAGGCAAAGCTCTGGACTATGGTAGATAAATAGAATAATCTAATTCATAGAGGAGGCAATACGACTATGATTTTACACCACATAGCAAGAGAACAGGTGGCAGTATCTTCTGCTGCAAAAACTTTAACCGCAGCTACTCTCAAAGGGGCAGACAGTCAGGGCAGACAGCGAACCCTCTATGCTGACATAGATGTTCAGGATGCCAATGTCTACGTTACCTTTGATGGCTCAACTACTCCCTCAGCAAGTGCTGGAGAAATCTGGTATGTTGGAGAAAAGTACCGTGTCTGGGGTGTTCCTAATCTGTCTAATCTGCAGTTTATCTATGTAACCAGTGATGCAGTGCTTGAGGTAAACTACTGGGGGCAGAAATAGTATGGTTGCTAGAGAGTACGCTAATAAGCATCTGGTAACTGGAGTAAGGGACACAGGCTACGATGGCGGAGAGTCAGGTGGCAGAGACCTCAACCTGCCATTCCAAATTAGGAAACCTCTGTTTATCCCAACTTCTAATACTAAGCTATGGCTACCACTTGATGATAATAGAGGTAGCACAGCTCTAAAAGATAGAAGTGGTAACGGTCTTGATGCCACTGGGATAGGCATAACATGGGTCAGGAATACCAAAGGTATCTGGTGTGCCAGTCTTGACGGTGTTAATGACTACATTAGTCTCCCAACTAACAGTGCCCTTAACGTAGGAGACTATTGGACTCTGATGGCTTGGATATATGCCAGGGAAACCACTGGTTCTATAATTGCTGAGGGCACTGGGGTTGGATTTACTAACGGGCTGGATGTAAACCTTTACACAGGCAAGATTAGGATAACTAAGATAGACGCTGCTCATGTTTTGCAGGCTACCAACGACTTAACTACTGAGACCTGGATTCTTATAACTACTAGGGAGGATGATGATGACTTTGAAATCTTCTATAATGCTACATCACAAGGGTCAGTTACTGATGCAGGCAGGGACTTTGATGGTCAGGTAAATCTAGTTGGTAACGGTCAGTACACTTTCTTCAAGACCTACTTATCTATGCTTAGGTGGTTCAATACTGCAGTGACTGATACCTATGTGGAGCAGGTTTATAACCGAGAAAGAAGCCTTTTTGGAGTTTAGTATGAAATACAGAATAAAGATGGATTTGTCCTTTCCTGATGAGGCAACATTGACTGACCTGGAGAATGCAAGGGCACTCATAGCGCCATTGTTTCAAGCATCCGTAGTAGTCAATGAGGGTGAAGATTTTGAGGAGCGTGGGTTTGTAGAACTGGAGAAATGTTTCCATGATGAGACTCCTATCAAGCCTTGTGTGATACTGGAACGGTGGGAGACTGGAAGAGGTAAAGTAATTGGCTAGGTCTGTTTCGGACACATTCAAGGCAGCTCAGCAAGCTGCTCATAATACTCCTTACTGTAAGCTAGTCTTCACTAACAAAACTGGAGGGATTACAGTTGACCTCAGTACTGACAGCACTATTTATGGCAATCGCATTCTGCTGATAGACCATACCGAAGAACCTTATGACGACTTTGCCACTATTATCCTGCGTAATGTAGACCGTTCTATACCAAACCTAAAAGGTATGTGGACAGAGATTGGCTATGGTTATGTTACTGCTGCTAGCAATGAGTATCTTGGCGATGGCACTAACGAGGGTGCTCCTCCTAGGCTCTGGGTAAAGCATCAGCAAACTATCTCAGCTGGAGGTAAGCTATGGGAGCTACTCGAACTTGAAGGTATGTGGGCTAAGCTGAGGGAGCAAGCTATTAGGCTAGGAGACCCACCGCTATATACTAAGAGCTATACTACTGATACTATCTTCACTATCATAGGCTATGTGCTGGCTGAGCTTAGTATGTCTCTGAAAGCCTTAGCTGAGGATGATGGTATTATAAGCTCTCTCCAGCCACAGTTTGATATAAACGCTATGCCTTTTGAGTATGCAGCACCGCTGCTGTATAGATTGCTGAACATGACTTCCAGCTATCTGAAAGCTCTAGATGATTTGCAGTTTGAGATTAAGTATCCTGCATCTGGTGATGCTGTAGATTTAACATTCTACTCTGACCAAGCTCCTTACTTCTATGAGTACCTGGAGAGGGTGAATGTTCTGGTGCCTAACCACTTCCTCGTCTATGGTAATGAAGGTGATGACGGTCTATGGGCTAACTATCTGGTTAGTGCTAGTCCTAACGGAGTTGACCAGACTGAGATAGACTGGTATGACGAGGTATATAGGATAGTACTGGCAGGTTCACTGACTACTCAGGCTCAGGTTAATAGTAGAGCAGTATCTCTATTAGCTAGAGCTAAGTTTGAGGCTATGGCTGGCAGGATGTATGCTCCACACGATGCTAGAGTAGAGATGTATGATAAAGTAAGTGCTGAGGATAGAAGGGGCTTATAATGGCAACTGAGGAACAGACCGTTGCAAATATATATTCCTCAATTACGAATGGTATTAGTTGGGGTCAACGTGTTACCATAACCAACAGAGTGGTTAGTAAACTATCCTTCTATCTGAGTAGGACTGGTTCTCCTGATGGAGCTGTCACATTCCTTATTCGGGCTGTTGATGGTGATGCTATTCTAGCCACAAAATTGCTTGGTAACTCCATTGATATATCAACTACACCAGCCTGGTACGAGGTTGAGTTTGATACTCCTGTATTGATAAATGAGGAGGTTTATCTACTACAAGTTGCCACAGGGGGAGAAGCTGGTAATCTTATACAAATATATTCATCCTATCCAAATGATGTTAAGGAAGATGAGTATCTGGTTACTAGAGGTGGAACTGGTATATACACAAACCGCCCTGACTATGACAGTGACTATATTTACACCTACGAAGCCCTTTTGGCACCAACAGTTACTACCCAAGCTGTGACTGCAAAGAAAGGAACAATAGCTACTGGCAACGGTAATATAACTGACCTAGGAGGTACGGATGTTACTCAGCATGGGCATTGTTGGGTAGATGAAGCTACCTATGATGGTGGAAATCATCCTCCTACCACTGCGGATGATAAGACAGAGAAGGGAGCAGCAGCCGAAACTGGAGCCTTTACTTCTAGTATGACTGGCTTAACTAAGGGAACTCTATACTATGTTAAGGCTTATGCTACCAATTCTATAGACACCAGCTACGGTGCTCTGGTTAGCTTTACAACTTCTAATGTTTATCCTTCTGATACTATTAGTAGAGTATCTTCTATTCGCCACATCTATCGACCTGGCTTCTTCAGAATGCAAGTAGGACTTGGCGATTTAGGATTTGATATAGATGTAGCAGAATCTGCAGTACGCAGCGCACTGGATACTACTAAGGAAGTGGTAGAACCGCCAGCTGAGCTACCTGTAACTAAACCATCAGCTACTCGTGCTCCAGCTCCACCTTCACCTCCAGCTCCTGCTCCTTCTACCACCAAGCCAGGGACACCATCTTATATGGCAGGAACACCTATTACTCCTCCACCAACTGTGCCTGCTCCTCCACCAGTTGAGCTTACCGAATATGCTAAGAAGATACTGGAGACGCCAGCGGCTAAGGCTTTGTCAGCTAGAGTAGCAGGACTACGACAGGGAGTGGAGGCTGTAGTAACTCCATACGCTATAGAAGTGCTGATGCAGAAGGAGCAAGAGGCTAAGATTCTGACCGAGTTGCAGCGGGTAACTAAGGCAGCTTCTGCAACTGGTATAACTAGCTATGCTAGGCAAGTACTATTGAAGAGAGCTGTACAACTTAAGATTCAACTTGAGCAGATGTATAGGTAAGGATTGTATAATGCCACTAAGACCTAGACGCCAATCAGTTAGACCAGCGGATGAGCCTATCTTCACTAGTCCCACTGGCATGGACTTTGAGAAGAGAAGGTTGTTAGTGCCGCCTAGTTTCATTGACTTGGCAGTACTGCAAGGAGGTAATGAGTACGTGAAGGCTGCAGATTTGGCTGTGATAGTTAATGCGTTTATAGAGGAGATGAATAAGTTACTCCAGCGTCTTGAGGAAATAAGCAAGAAACTAGACTAAAAAGGAGGATACTATGGAGATAATTAGAGACCCAGTAACAGGCATTGGAATGAGAGTTAATGCAGAAGGCTTGGCACAGGTTGAAAGTGTAGAGCGTAATGAGCAGATGCACGCTGCCCTTGTTCATCAGAGAGCCTTCACTATGGACATTGACGGTGTAGCTGTATCTAGCTCCTACTACATAGTAGCCATCAAGAATACAGATGATGCCAAGCTGGTAATTGATAAGGTGATTCTATGGGTAGTAACATTCAAGGCTGAGTCGATAGTAGAAGCCAGTGTTGGTGGAACTTTCATCTACGCTGCTGGCGGAACAGCAGTAGTTCCTTCCAATGTAGATGCTGAAAGTGGTAAGGCTGGCACTGGTAGCTTCTATGTCAATGATGGTGCTGCTACTGATATATCTACCATCGTGGCGGGAGATATCACTGGTAGGTTCTTATTTGATACTAAGCCTCTCGTGTGGGAGAAGCTATCTGGTTGGGTACTGCCAAAGAATAGTTGCTTCTTCCTAAAGCATGATGTTGCTAACGATAACACCTTTCATGGCTATATCTCAATGCACTATGAGGATTAAGCTATGCTAGGATTTAGCCTAAGAGATGCAGTTGATAAGGTAGCTGTCAAGTGCTTCAAGACAGCATTTGGCAGGATGCTTGGTACTACTACTTACCAGAAGGAGCGTAGTGTATTCAAGGCTGTTAGCTGGTCTACAGCTCAAGTAGCTGAAACTGCTCTAGTAGATTCTAGAGGCAATGGCAGTATAGAGATAACTGACCTAGTTATCACAACTGACAAGGTTAATCTAGGTACTGTAGTCTTACACTGGGATGATGGTACTAATGAGGAGACGGTAATAACCACTAGCCTATCTGACTTACCTATCCGTCTCAATATGCACTTTGCTGGAAAGGTGCAGGGCTGGCAGGGAGCATCACTGTACTATACAGTAGCAGGAGCTAACAGCACAGGTGCTATAACAGTAGTATATATTAGACATAACAAGGCTAACTCACTCCCTTATGCTGAGTGGAACGCAAGGAGGTAGACTATGAGCAAAACAGCATTACAGATAAGGGCTGACCTTAGGATAGACTTAAAAGATAGTGGAGCTTTGTGGTCAGATGCTGAACTGAACCGCTGCATTGAGAGGTCAGTAGCTGACTTCAATCGCTACCTACCAGATGAAAAGGTTTATGAGGACTCACTGCAGTTTGCTGTGACTGGAGAGCCAGTAAAATTTCCTAGTGCTGCTAATGCTGCTGCAGTTGTTAATGCTCAGTCTATTGATGTACCAGCTGGAAGCTTACTGACCATCTCAGGACAACCAGATGTTCCTAGAACTCTGATAATCACTATTGTTGATGCTGATGATAGCACTTATGGTGCTACCTTCATAATCAGAGGCACTGATAAGGATGAGCAGTATCAGGAGGAGATATTCCACTACACCAGAGGAGATAGCAAGACTATTCCAGGCAAGAAAGAGTTCAAGAATGTGTATGAGGTAGAGCTAAATCAGGACTACGGCTCTCATGCTCTAGATACTGCATCAGTTGGTTATGGACTTTACACTGATGCCTGGATATATCTAGCTAACAGTCCAATCAAGAAAGGTAGTGAGAGTGCTACCGATGCTGACAGCGCTGCTATAGTTCGTAATACTGACTTCTATATAGACTACGCCAATGGTAGAGTGAAGGCTATTGCTAGCGCTAAAATAGCTGCTGAGGAAACTTGTACCTTTGCTTATAAGAAGTCTCAGATTGGCATAGACCTTAGCGATTTGCATGGACTGATTAGGGTTCAGAGAGTGGAGTATCCTGTAGGTCAGGTACCTCAGAACTTTGTTCAGTTTGATACGTTTGGCAAGTATGTTGTAGTAACTGGAAGTGGAGAGAGTGAAGAGCAAATGCAGATGGTTGAGGATGAGCAGTATAGGTTATACTATGATGCTAAGCACCATCAGCCTGGAGAGATGTCTCCTGGTACTATACCAGAATTTCTAGAAAGTACAGTAGAAACAATGACAGGAGCGTATGCACTATATATCTATGCACTGAAGATGGAACATCAGGCAGTAACTGATATGGCTTCTGCTAGGTTAGCTCTAATAGCTGCTGCATCAGATGAGGAAGATGGTGCTCATAAGACATTTACTACTGCTTTAACTAACCTTGCAAAGTATCTGGATACTAACACTGTTGAAGAAGCTGATGAAGATGCTGCTGGCATACTGGCACTTATAACCACTGACATAGCTGAGCTGAGAACTGCTATAGAAACTGCACTCAGTGGTACAGTTGGAGTGGAAGGTATGAACCCTTACCTAGACCAGGTAGGTAAGGCGACTTCTGGAGATATAGCTCTAGCAGATGCAGTCAAGGCTCTCTATATGGGCACTCCAAACTATGTAAATGGCGGTACTGCTCCTGATATTAAAGCTTATCTGGATACTGGCGATGCTCTACTGAACGAGGTAGCCAAAGGTGGTGAAGGTCAGGATGTACCTAGAGCGTACAGAGAATATGCTCAGGCTGTCAAGGATTCATTGGTAGCAGCCTTTGAGAATGACCGAGCTATGTATCTGCAAAACGCTACTGCCAGAACTAATGCTGCTATGGGCTATGCTAACGAGGTAGCTCAAAGGCTTAGTAATCTGCGGAGTTACATAGAGCAGTCAGCAAGTTATATAGCAATATCTAACGCTTTTGGAGTTGAGGCTGAGCATAGAGCTGCGGACATAGTAGCCTACCTACAGGAGGGTGCTCAGTACTTTGGAGCTGCCGCTAATGATACTGCTCTGGCTGAAAGATTCAGAGCCGAGGCTGATGAGCGTAGGAATGAAGTGTATAGTATCTGGCGAGACCGCAGGCAATACATTGGCGACTTTACAGCTGGTTCAATGAGGCAGATGCCTTAATATGAGTAGGATGCCATTCTACAACAGTATGGAGATGTACAAGATGAAGTTCAGTTGGAAGCACTGGCTTGGATTTGACTTGTATAAGAAGCTATGGAGTCTGATAGGCAAGCGACCCTGGACTTACATCTATCGTGATGTCTGGCATAAGTTAGAGTGGTTTCCGCAGATGCAGTGGCTGTTCACTGGTATTCTGATATACTACTTCTTTGGCTGGCACGGAGTGTTAGGGTTCTGTGTGGTGTATACTTACGGCTATATCAATGGTCATTTCTTCTGGGGTAAGAGGTACATACCTGGGCAGCAGGGAAATTAGAGGGTAGGGACTCGTAGCAGTCTTTTGATATGCTGCGAGCACCTCCAGGGGGCAGTTGAAAGGCTAGTTGCCGAGCTGAGTAGACTGCCCAGCTTCATGCCTATCTCCAGTCCTTCCCTTCCTGCTCAATCGTTATAGATGTTAAACCAGTTCCAATGGATTAGATTCCAGAGGAACTCACAATGGCAGAATATCCAGAAGTCTAGTCTTTGCCAGAAACCGTGAGGCATTAGAGCATATACACATTCTTCATCAGTCATCTTACTTATGCTTATCTGGTCTTCTAGCGTTGGTCTTTCCATCACTCCCACCTTAGTGTCTGTTTTACTTCAAACGGTATCCTGAAGCCTGGTATATTCTCTATCTCTTCAACTGGCAACTCTACATCTCCATCAAATGTTAGACTGTCATGTACTGATGCTGCCATTATTGGAGGACCTAGCCCTCTATTGCGACATAATATAATAGCCCTCTTCATCACCTCACCATCACTACCTAATACAGGATAGTTAATTGCCTTCCTCTCCATTCCATCTCTGTTCAGTGCACCCCAGCGGTTGAACTCCTCAGGTATGTGAATCCTCCTGCCGAACAGCGTAGGCAAAGCCCATCCATCTCTCCATCCTTCTCTTCTTGCATTAGTAATCCAGTCCGCTGCTCCTCTATAGGTCCTAAACCAATCATCAATGAGTCTCTGGCAGCGGTTTATATCTTTAATCTTTGCCTGCTCAGACACCGTCTTTGCAGTAGCGCCATATGCTACTGCATAGTTTAGGGTTCTGGCTAGTGGTCGCATTATGTTCATCTTGGCTGCAGTGTGCTTGTGAATGTCATTCTTCTTTGGGTCTGGGTCATAGAGAACTCTCATCAAGTCTCTATCTTGTGTCATGTTGGCTAGAATATACATATGCTCCTTGCCATAGTCACCAGTTGTAAAGCAACCGTTATCAGGTAGGAATATATGCCTACAGTCTACAGGAATGTTTTGTATGTTTCTGTTCCTACTGTTCAGTCTTCCGACAACTGTGTCCAAATAGTATTCTGTATAAAACCTGTCATCGCCCTTGATGGGACTTATGTACGTACTGAGCAGTTTTGACTTATGTCGCCAACCTAATGTAGCAGCTGCCATAGGGTCGTCTAGGAATTCCAAGTCAGCCTCTCTGGTAGATAATTGCTTCTTGCTTCTGGTCAATGGCAGGAAGTTACCTCTCTTGCCTAGCATATATCCTATCTGCTGGGTGCTACCAGGCTTCTCAACTCCATACACACCTAGCTGCTTGCGATAGAACTCTACGTCATCTTCCAGCTTAGCCTCTAGCTCTGCTCTTGCCCTCTGGTCTATAGCCAATCCTCTCATGCTAAGGTCTATTAGTATTGGTATAACTTCCATCTCTACTTTAAAGTATTCAGCATACTGGCTTACTATCTTAGTGTAGTAATCAAGATACAGTGCAAAAGCTACCTTAGCATCGTTTTGGCACTTATTGGCAAGCTCCATAGCTGGAACATCTAGCATTGTGCTTGCCTTGAACCTCTGCATAATTGACTTAGCACTCTCGGCAAACATACCGACTTCATTGGCTAGTACTTCTAAGGATGTCTCTTCTCTGCCTAACAATCTAGCTGCTGTATTAGTATCAAATATGTTACTACGGTCAAAGCCTACTAGCTGAGGTACTAGTGGTAGGACTGATATATCAAATATAGCATAGTGTGCTATCTTACAAACTCGTGGATTGAAGAGTAGAGGCTTTAGCAGCTCTAGCTCTCTGGGTGCTTCAGGATATATCTGAAAGTAAAATGCTTCTTGCGGACTAAAAGCAATAGCCAATCCTAGAGGCATCCGCTCAGTTATAGTTGGAGTCTCTATATCTATACTAATAGCAGCTGGTGGATTATCTAGGAAGTGCTGAAACCGCTCCTTGGCATTACCAGTACCGTAGTAGAAAACTGGGCTCATACTGCTACCTGCCTAGCTACTGACATTTGCTGTATCCGCAACTTTGGCAGTGAGCACATCCTTCCTGAAACCATAGAACTGAGCCACAATCGGGGCAGGCTCCTGCAGCAAACTGCTGAGGCTTCTGACTTGCATTGCGAGGCATATGGAAGAACGCTGTATGCACTTTCAGTTCTCTCTCTGTGAGATTATCTCTACCGCAAAGTTCACACTTCACTGACTGTACGCTCTGAACTTAAGTAGAAATTGCTCCTCAGCCTCATCCATGTCTAGTAGTGGCATCTTGTCGTCTAGTGGCAGCTCTGGAATATACCAGCCCTTACCACTACTAGCCATATTATACTCAGCCTCAGTAGCTAGCATTATATCATCTGCCTTCTTAATCAGTCCCCAGTCGACTCCTATGCACCCAAACTTCCTCATAACCTTTCCTAGTATCTGGTGCTCTAACTCCAGAACTAGCCCAAAGCCGTGGAAGTGCTTGACAGGTCTAGATATGTCTCCGATATATGCCTCGGCAGCATCGTGGAGTAGGGCAGCTAGGCAAGTGCGCTGAGCTGACTCTGCACTGCCAGCATAGTTATCTGCCAGCTCCTTGCCTACTACATTTGCTACTAGTATGCAGTGTTCAGCTATGCTGTAAAACGTAAGGCAGTGTCCTACAAATCTGCACTGCAAGGATAGTGAGTGAGCAATATCCTCTATACATATCAGCTCCTCATTCAGGTGCATAGGGTTGACTCTCTTGCCAGTGTATGTTTCTATCCATGTTACTTCTTCAGTCATTAGTACCTTCTCCTTAATTCCTTACGGAGTTCTCCTAACTCCTCTAGGATTTTGCCTTCTGGTGTTCTGGCTTCTTGGTTACAGTACGAGCATGGTCTCGGCTCTATGTGCTCCAAATCTCTGTGCCAAGTTCCGTGAACACAGCAACCTACCTTGCCTATCCATGTGATGCTCATGTACTTCCTCCTTATGTTATAGATGGGTGGTGTACTACGTTTACGCCAGCATCTTTGAATAGTAACTCACTTTGTTTCCATCCTGGGTAATTAGTGTACTTGTAGTGGACTGCGACTACTCCAGCGTTTATCAATATCTTGGTACAGATAGGGCATGGCATATCCTCAGGGTATAAGTAGAGCTCTGAGTTAATAGTACTTGTACCAATTCTAGCAGCATTAGCTATGCAATTCTGCTCTGCATGAGTACCTCTGCATAGGTCTGGTCTCTCGCCAGATTCTAAATGCGCTCGAGGACAGCCTATGTCTTCGCAGTGAAGACAGCCTCTTGGTGCTCCGTTGAATCCAGTTGTAATGATAGTCTTGTCTCTCACTAGAACACAACCATACTGTCTCCTCAGGCAGGTGCTCCTACCAGAGAATATCCTAGCGGCATCGAAGAAGAAATTATCCCAACTTTCTCTAGACATGGTCTACCTCCTTTCCTTAATATTACTATATCCTCATCATCCACTACTTCTATTCCCTTAGCTCTCCTGGCAGCAGTATAAGGCATACCTGGCGCTGCCCACTTGAAGTGCTCATCAGGACTATAACTAAAGCCAACTCTGACACTAGCATCTATAGCTCTCTGCACTAGCTGTACCCTCTCGCCTTGCTCCATATGGTCTTTGACTATTAGTGTCATACTGCTAGGAGTTTTCAATGTATGATAGCACTTAGCGTAGACTCTCTCCATCTCTTGAGTCCATAGGAACTCTGACATAGTGCCAAGGTTCAATGGGCTTTTGCTATACTCGGCAAAGTCATATCCAGTATCTACATTCCAGCTATCAGTTCCCTTAGTCTTCATTATTCCAGCATACTGCGGTGAGAATATAATATGGTCAGCTAGGTCAGGTATAGGCAGATATGTCTGGCAGGGTAAGTTAACTAGACTAATCATACCGCTGATACCTGGTGCTATCTCCTCAAGATGCTCTAGAGCAGCCAGTTGCATCTGGTGGAACTTCTCGCTAATCTCTATGCATATCACACTTCTGCCCACGAGTGCTCCTACCATTAGAGTACCTGTCCCTGCCATAATATCCATCAGTACATCGTCTGGCTCTGATACAAACTCAATGATAGACTGAATCAGAAATACATTTGCCTTCGCTGGATGCTGGTTAACTTCTGGCGGAAACATCCTCTTACGATACTCAGAGTCTGCTGGGAACCTTATCCAGCCTTGCTCATTTCGACTATACTCTGGTGCAAACTGTCTACCCACTGCGAAACTCCTTTATGGCTTGCTTTAGCATTACTGTCTCCGAAGGACTTAGGTCATTTACTGATATATCGAATAACTTGAGGAAGACACAGTCTATCAGCTCTATTAGTTCATCAAAACTCTCCTCATCGCTAGGTACATCTGGGTCTCCATATATATCATCTATTACCTTTTGCTTCTGGCAGTCTAGTAGGAAGTTGCACTTTTGAATACTAATTCTGACATCTTTTAAGCTCATATCTCTCTCCCTAAACTAAGTAATATCTTCTCTGCCATCTTCCTTCCTATACCTTCCACACTCATCAGTTCAGATACTCCAGCAGTAGCTATGTCTAGCATATTCATAAACTTGCCTGCTATCAACTTTGCCTTTTTCTCTCCTACACCTAACTGGTAAATACTAGAGAGGAACATTAGAGACTTGGCAAACCTAAACTCCTGCTTCTCAGCCTCGGTCATATCCTTCTCAGTCTTAATATGTATCTGTGGTCTGATTACTCTCTGTAGTGTTTTGTGTTCTTCTGGCGGCTTCTGCTCGTTTCTATATATAGCTGATAGTAGCTTGGCAGTATGCACCCAGTTTATAGTACAGTAAGTAATAACTCCTGCTTCAGCTAACCTGTGAGTCCAAGCGGCTAGTAGGGAATCATTGACTGCTGAGAAACTATGTCCACTCTTAATAAACCCGCCTGGCTCAACCTTATAGCAATACAACTTAGCTCCCAAATCTCTGGTACTAACACTACTACCGTGAGCATCTATTGGTACTGTGGCATCTTTCATCTTTAGCTTATCAGGACTAATAATGCCCTCGATAATCTGATAGTTCTTATCAGCATTATGGTAGTATTCAGCTAGTTGCTTCTCAGCTTCATCTATGTTACCTACCAACTCTCCAGCCTGCTTGCGACTGAACTGCAACCTGGTGCCATCGAAGCTACCAAAGAAGTAGTCAGACATATTAGCAATATTTAAGTCAGCTACAGTAACAGGACAGGATTGCTGTAGGAGTTTTACTATGTTGTCAGGCTCATTTGAGTCAATAAGTAAAATGTTACTTTCCCTTATCTATTACTTTAGCTTTATCCTCTACTATAGGCTTACCATCTTCGCCTCTCTTTATCTCCTTCTCAAATGGCTTCTCTTCAGCCTCAGCTATATCAGGCTCTGGTAACAGGTCTCTTGCAGTCCTAGTTTGGTCTCTGCCATCTCTAGGGTGCATATCTGACAGTGATGAGCCAGGTCCTATGTCTCCTCCAGGTGGTTGCTTAGGCTGGCGGAAAGCAGATGACATCTCCTGAATTTGCCTATCCTTCTCCTCATACCGTTCCTTCTCAACCTTATGGACTGATTCTCCAGTGAACTTGCCTGCAGTTTCTATCCTCTCCTCAGCAGCTTCAGTAAAGGCAGCTCTGGCAGGAGGTGGAGGCTCATCAGGTATTTTATCTTCCTGCTGCTGGCGAGTGATGTCCTCAGGGGCAGGAGCCTCAGGGGTTGTTTCAAGTTTAGCTATCTGTGCCTTCAGGTCTGCAATCTCATTATCCTTCGCATCCAGTGCTGCCTCTTGCTCTGGAGTAACTTCAGCTACATCCTTACCGTCTTCAGTAATCTCCACAGCTATCTTATCTAGCGGATGCACATATTCTATTGGTATATCTACTCCGCCTACCTTCACTGAGGGAAACATAGGAAAGATAATCCTGCTGGGCATTTCGTTCTTGCTATAGAATAGGTAGCTTCTAACATAGGTAGGCAAGATATAGTTTATATCTCTTGCTTCCATATCCATTGACTTGTTTTCTGAGTTAATTCTCATTAGTAGCCTCCTTATATGGACTTATTACTATATTTATATACTTTCTCCACTCACTTACAGCAGTATCTCTCAGTTTTAGCTCTCCATCTGGAGCTATTACTTTAGCATCTTCCCTGCTAGATTCTCCCCTCTTGGTATCCATTGGTACTGTACCTCTACATTCTGAGTCATCTGCCAGACTCGTTGTGCTAGATTCCTGAGCCTACTATTAGCAATATGATACTCTCGGCTGAGCTGCTTAACTACTACCTCATTATCACAGCATACTAGTACTGGTGGTGGCAGAGGTCTTGGTGTCTCATCTGCTGGAGAAGCTACCTTGGCAAAGTCTTCCTCACCAGTTGCTCTCAGCTTCTCAACATCTAAGTCTCCTTGCCTAGCGTCTAGTTCCTTATTCCACTTTACGAAATACTCGTTGAGTCCGAATATTATAGCTAGATACTCTGCCTCCATACTAGTATGCCCTGGTCGTAGTTCGTGGTAGTCACTACCGCCTCCGTCAAGTACATATGCTATCATTCTAGGGTTAGCGTCACAGTACAATCTAGGCATTACTCGCTCCTCTCTTTAGTGCTTCAACCTTCCTCTCAATATCGGGAAGCCTAGTACTGACTTTGTCAATAAGGATTTTCAGAGACTTCAAGTCACTTTTGTCTCCGCTAATCAGAATTCTGTCAAATCGCCATACCATAAATCTCGTTCCTGAGCTGCTTGCTTCTATATCTACAGAACAATCACCATGCACAAATCTATCTGTTATAGAAATCTTCATTGCACTGCTCCTCTCAATAGATTAACTATATTAACAATACCTTCATAGGTTGCTGGAATCTCCAATCCTAAGGCTCTCAATCCTGTACCCTCTATGCCGCACTTGGTTATCTTAGCTATTGGATACTTTTCCTCTATCTTAATAGACTTTGGGTTAGAAGGGTCTGAAGGAACCATGTGACTCTTGAGAGTTAGCCACATAACTAGGTCTGAAAACTTGGTAGTGTCCTTATAGCCATCTATAATAATCTTGCCAGTCTTGGCATCTTGGAAACCACCCTTGCCGTCAGGCATAGGTCCATAATCATCTGTGGGATAGTGGATTAGAATTAGATTCTTCCTGTATGACCTTGAAGTATGGTAAATCCTTTGTAGTCTGTCATAAACTACTCCATACTCTATAGGCTGTAACCTCTCTCTGAAGTCATTAGCGTCAAATTGAGTAGTAGGATGCTCCTTCTTCCATCTGATAAGTTGCTTCTCTTGAAGCTCCTGCAAGTAGGCATCACAACCTATCTTGTACATCATAGTGGCGGAGTCGAGTATCACCGACTTTAATTCCTTCGTTAAGCAATCCTTAACAAACTGGTCTATTATGGTCTGCCACAGCTCCTTCATACCTTCTACCTTCTTAGGGATAGCTGCGGCTCTTGTGGATGCTTGAGGTGGGCTTACGATACCTTTCATCTTGGCTATATCTGCATCTGTCAGAGGCTTAGGGAAGCTATGAGTCTCTATGTCAGCTGTATCTAAACGCCAAGCTGCTCTCTTATACCCACCTACATCTATATCTAGATGTGACTGCGGCTTAGGAAAGGTTAGACCCATCGTAGTCTTACAGGTTCCTTCCTCACCGCAGATGGTAACTATGCCTATGTAGTCATCCATCTTCTTCCTCCTCTTCACCACTGCCCTTAATAGGAACTGCCGTTACCTTTGCCATTGACCTTCTGTAACATGACAATACTCTCTCGTCTATGCAGTAGCCCTCATATGGGTCAGCGGTATTAGCAGACTTCCAGCTTGGACAGTCCTTCGCTGTGCATTCTAATCCCATAGTTTCATATCCTCCTTTGCCTGCTCCTCACTCATTGTAATTCCTCCTGCTCTAGCTAATGTCTGGCATACTAGCTTATACCTGCAGTACTTACACTCCCAGTCATAGCAGTTCTTGAATGGCTCAGGTGGAGTGCCAGTGGCTATTGCTTCATCTAGTACCGACTTGTTGTCTAGTATCATCCGCCAATTCTCCTCAAGTTCACTTCTTTCAAACTGCTCAGTCTCAGCATATATGTCAGGAAATGGAGGCGAATAGTTACCCATCATATATAGAATGATGAGGTCATACTCTATCTTTTCCATCATATAGCATCCTCCCATCATATAGTCTACCCAAGTAACTGGTAGGCTATCATCCAGATAATGATACTTTGCCGACTTCCTTGTAGTCTTAATCTCATTCAGCCTACTAGATAGAATCATATCTGGTCGGTAGATGATACCATCCTTCCTTATAACTGGGGCATCTGCATCTGGTGGTGTAAGCACATCTTGCAGTCCATATCCCAAAGCAAACAGCATCACTTCCTCATCAGTAGGTTCTGCAGTCTGCTTTGCATCTAGAAACGATTTAGTTCTGCAGGTAATATAACTGCTAAGATGATTAGCCTCCCTAACTTCCTTGATTTTATAGAGGTCGGCTAGGTGGTCTAGTATCTTGCGTTTTAGTTCTGGGTTATCTATGCGTCTCATTCTTCCTCCTTATTAGTAACTCAGGTGGGGCTGGTGCTCCTCACCACGTACTCAACGGATTGGCTACCGTCTATTGTGGTCACCCCACCCTTTGCTACTGCCAGCTAGTAGCCCTCGTGTTGCTCCTCTGACTACGACTATTCGCCCCTCACCTTTCAGGAGCTATGGGTAGCTGGCAAGCTTGCTGGCTAGTTCAAACACATTTAAGTCGTTTCTCGAACACCAGCAAGCATTACCATGCACTTTTCACCTCTGCTACTTATTTAGAACGGGATTTCAGTCTTGTGAAATATCCCTTGCTCATCCTGAACAAACTTCTTTGCTACTAACATGGTGTTAGCGAATGAGTTTGGTGCTGTAGGTGGCATACCAATAGCCTGTAGTAGAGGAGTGTCATTCCTGATAATTGGATTAGCCAGAGCTTTTGCATTGAACTCAGCCAATGTCTTGCCATCTAGCATATCCATAGCTAAGTCCATAGGGCTTACCCCCTGACCTCCCGCTACTCCTATGCCCTCAATCTCATATACTGTCCAGGCTGCTGTAGGTTTATCAGCATCAAGTCTGCCATCGTATAAGTCTGCAGGCTCTGGTCTACCATCCTCCCCATCAGTCAGGACAAAGCCCAACCTCTTACCGATGCAGTCTCTCTTGCAGTCCATCCTATCCACTGGCTTAATGTACTCGGCACTGTCTCGGTCGAGTTGCTCTGCGGTGTACTGCTGGTCTGCCACATTGTTAAAGCCTATGGTGCGGTCTTTCGGAGTCCCCTCCGAGAACACTCCCCAGCGGGACTTCTTCCTATTGGACAGGGATACCTGGATGGTATAGATTGGGAAGTGATAAGGCTCTGCCGCCTCAATTACTTCTATCTCCTTGGTGTTGACGAAGATACGGGTAGTTGTTCTTGTCTTTTCTCCCTCCCCATAGGTCTGCTTCTCCGTAGGCATACTGTCAAGCACTCCAGTAAACTTCCGCAAAGGACCTAAGTCAGTCTCTATGAGTCCTCTAGTGGTTACCTCTGCCTCTTCTGTCATCGTTATTCTTCCTCCTCTTCATCTTTACATTCATCTTTGCCTCCACCCTCTCCTTCATCCTCTCCCTCATCCTCTCTCTCCTTAACTTCTGGTGGGTCTTGTGGTACTCGTTCTTCTTCCATTTCGACTTTTTCCTCCTATAACTAATTACCTTCAATGCGATGATTGGGACTGATAAGAATAGAACTGCAAGGATAAAGCATACCACTACTTCAATCTACTACACCTCCTGGGATTTCATTTTACTCCTATATTATACCACATAGACGATATTCTTGTCAATCCCCCAGCGTTCTGATACAGTGGATGTTAAAATAAATAACATTATAAGAGATATATACATATCATAATTATTATTTATTCTTCTACCCCTCCTCCATAATGTCTGCTTCTGTCATAGGCTTCTCTATCTCTATCTACCTCCCTGTACCTATCATCTGGGCTGTCCTTAGTTAGCGTAGTAGGGTCTATGCCAGCGTCAGCCATATACTGCTCATAGATAGATATCTTACTGCTAATCCGTTCCCTTGCCTTCTTCAGCCTTCTCCAGTCCCTCACCGTAGCGAACTCCCTGCGAGTGAGTACTACCAGGTTACCAATCTCATTATTACTATTATCATCGTCTTTGTGATAGACAATATTATCCCTAGTTAGATTCCTACCAAGATGGGTAGCCATGATAAGGCGAGGCTCTGATATATTGCCTTTATTACTGGTTCGGTAGAATGGATGGTCCTTGTTTATACGGATTACTCTGCTCCTGCCAGACTTGCCGTAGTAGCTGGGCGGTATAGTTAGTTCCTCCATAGTACCTCCTGGTAATTAAAATATATATGTATGTAATACATTCTATAATGTTATTTTATTTAACACGACTATTCCAACAGTGCCATATCCAGGTCGCCTCGGAGCTCCAGTTCCTCATCCTCTTCATATCTAGGCATTATGCGACTCAGTATCTGAGGATGCAGAGTATCTCTATTCCAGCGAATTATCAGTGTAGGCAGTACATCCTCTGCGTTACGATGCTTAGTGAAAGTAGCAGTCACCTTAGTAAAGGTAGAGTCCTTTGGGTCTGGGTCTATGCGGAGGATGGTGTCTGCCCATCTTAGTAGTGCTCTAGAACCAGTAGCATCCTGACTCCCCATAGATATAGGTCTACCTGACTCATCTGTCTTTGACTTACGAGTATGGTGTACTATGATAAAGGATATTCCTGGGATAACTTTAGATGCATCTTCCATTTCGAGGTCTATCTTGTCTAGCATAGGCTTGACATCTACCTCTGATGATAGGTCTCGATTGAACATCTTATATAGAGGGTCAAGGATAACTACCAGCGGTAGCAGTGGCATTTCAGCTATGCAGGTCTGGATATTCTTACGCAGAGATTCCCAGCCGCTGGACTCATCTATGTGGATAAACTGCTCAGTACGATTTACTACCAGTGGATAGGCAAACTTGGTAGCTCTTGTATCTAAACGGTCAAGTTCAGTGGATGTTACAGTTACAAGCTTATCCTTTGCGAAGTAAATCTGTTTGCTCCCTGAGCAATATTTTTCCATTCTCTCTCGGTCAGTATACATAGGTAGCTCTACTTGCATACGGAGAACATTGGATGAGTTAGTACGGAAACCTAGCCAGCGGCTACCTCTAGCAATACAGTGGGCAGTGTGGAGAGCAAGTATAGACTTCCAGGAGCCTTCATCACCGAAGATTATCATACGGTTCTTGACATTGAGAACGCCTCCAGATATTATACGATAGTTGGAAGGAGGAGTCCAGGCTAGTAGGTCGTGAATAGTATAAAGTTGTCTATCTCTCTCGTGAATATCTGACAAGATAAATCCTCTGCTATCCTAATGGA
>Ga0307379_10001429_pt1 | contig 37816 bp, 32 predicted proteins | sample UN2MG_FD_202237 | JGI IMG/M metagenome (GOLD analysis project Ga0307379, IMG submission 202237) | Soil microbial communities from Risofladan, Vaasa, Finland - UN-2 | ecosystem: Environmental > Terrestrial > Soil > Coastal area > Acid sulfate soil | place: Finland: Risofladan, Vaasa | collected...
CAACTCATTGGGGACTGTACCACATGACGAACGAGGGGGAATGCACATGGTTTGAGTTCGCTAGGACGATCTTTAAGTTAATGGGGTCCGAGATCCGAATAGAAGCCGTTGATTCCCTGACCTATGAAGCCAAAGCCCGGAGACCTGCTTATTCCGTTCTCGAAAACAGGAATGCCAAAAAGATCGGGATTACTCCTTTTTCCCGCTGGGAAACTGCGTTGGAAGTGTATTTAGAAGAGAAAGGTTGTACGATTCGTTAAAAAAACTTTCCGAGTTTTGTGATCTCGTCATTGTAATATTTACGGTACAAAATCTCCCACTCTCTGCTTCCTTCTTTGATGGCCTTTTTCTGAGATTCGATCTTTTCAACAGCACGTTTATTTATCAGGTCATAGAGATCCATTTCCTCTTCGATACTCTTCACTATAGTGAGTCGGATCTCATTGGATTCATCGAGGAATTCGACATTGTCATTCTTGAACAGCTCGTTGAGGATCTGTCGGGCAAGAAAGTTTATCTTCTCTCTGGATAACCGAATACTCACAGCACTAAGCTCCTTTCCTTTGCTAATTTGGTCTTGATCATCCGAAACATGGTTTGGTATTCGATATTTTCTTTCCTGATCTTCTCCATGTGTTGGTTAAGGATCTCCCGCACTTCCTGGTCCAGTTTATCTTCGTTCAGGAATTCTTCTGTGATGAGGTTTGAAATGTCAGTAATGAGGTCATTTTTGTTGTCGGCGAGGATCTTTTCTTCTTTGAACAGATTTCTAACGATAATGAACGCCATGTGTTCGATCTGAATCTTGTTTAGTCTCATTTCCTAAATACAATACAATACCTCTCCCCAAAATTCAAGGCTTAAACCCTCGAATTCGTTTATATGTCGATCACAATCATCGGATAAGTAACCTGAATTATTCATAAATTATGCCGACACCATTATCTATTTCTTTTTATACGTTGCATAGCCAATGGACTTGGTGATGCAGGACGTTTTAATATTTTCCTCATGTGTTTCTTATTTTATGTCGGCATTCTTTACCCTTCGGGCGAGTCGATCTCACTACAAAGTCTTCGTTGTAGCCCACTTGCGGTAGATCACTACAGCTTCTTGGGCCACTGCCTCGCCTTTGCAGCAATCTCAACTCGTGAATAATCCAGGATAATAAAAGAATGTAAATATTCTTAACATTTTTACGGAGGCGGATATTGAAATCACTGGAAAATAAAAATGAATTGGGATCAAAACGATAATGAGGCGCATCACGATAATGAGTACCTGATTCTATCCCAGAAGGTGCTCATTATTGCTATGAACCGAACAGCGCAAGAGGATTCCGAGAAAGGGCAAGTTATTTATCTTTCGATGAAAGATAAAGGGAGCAAGAGAAGCCACCTATACAAATTGCGAAGACAAAAAACATAAATATTATGGCATCAAAACTCATCGGGCGTACGCTCAATCCTTTTCGTAATGATCCTGTTCATGATGATAAATATAAATATGGCGACAGTCAGTTGGAACAGAACAGTTCCCACTGAAAATTCTGCGGTTATTTTGAGCCAGTTTTCTGGATCTGAGGAGTAACTCTGCCAGAACCACCAGAATATCATGGCGAAGAATTGGAGAGGGAGGAAAACATAGACAATGATATCGAACAATTTTCCTGTTTTTACAGCCTTTTCTGGAAGAGAAACAACCTCTTGTCGAAATCTTCTGGAGCGGTATTTGAAGATGGCAATAGTGAAAAAGAAACCGCTGAACATAAGACCGATACTCCAGACCCAATCCTGATTGTTGAAAAATCCCATGCTAATAGCAGACGGAAGGCCGAAGAGAAATCCCAAGATCGCAACAAGGGAGACAGATTTTTTTCGAGTCATCCCAGTGTCCATAAATATTCGCGTGACCAGCTCTATCATAGAGATTAGGGAAGAAAAGGCGGCAAAAGAGAGAGCCAAAAAGAACAGGGCTAGAAATAACGAACCAGCGGGCACATTAGCAAAAAGTTTTGGTATCCAGATGAATGTCAATCCCTGATTGTCGGACCTCATGACGTCCAGGACCTTCTCTTGAGAGAAATTCTGGTTAGAAAAGTAGGCAAACACTGTGGGGATGATCGCGCATGCCGCAAGGAGGGACGCCAGGGAATTCCCGAATCCCAAGGTGGTCGCTATCAGGATGGGATTTTCCTTTTTGTGTGTGTACACAGCATATGTGAGGATCAATCCCCAGCCTGCTCCGTTGGACCATGCTGACTGAGTGAGTGCATTCAACCACAATTTGTAATCCGCTAGCTTGCTGAGGTTGGGGGAAAACAGAAAATCCAGACCTTGAAAAGCACCGGGTAATGTGATGGCTCTAATCCCTGCGATAATCAAAAGGACAAAGAGAGATGGAATAAGGATCTTGTTGACACGTTCAATGCCTTTGACTACTCCTGCATAGATGATGAGCGCTCCTATGCTGATGGCAAGGAAATGAAAGAAAACTGGCTCCCAGGAGCTGGAAAAAGAATACCAGAATTCCGACGATTCCTTTTGGATCAGTCCCTGTAAAGAGGTTGCAAAAAAATATTTGATGCACCATCCCGTGACCACAGAATAGTAAAACATAATAGCTGTTGTCACAAAGGCAACAAATGTGCCCATCCACGCAAATTTTTCACCGATAATTTCTCGGAATGAACCGATGACTCCTAGGCGCGTCTTTTTTCCTATGGAGATCTCTATTGTGAGAAGCGGTATCGACCAGAGAAATAGGAACAAAAGCCATGCGATGATAAAAGCTCCGCCGCCCTGTTGAGCGACTATCCGGGGAAATCGCCATATATTTCCAGTCCCGACTGCCATGCCTAGACCGGCAAAGATGATTCCCCATTTAGATGAAAAAGATTCCCTGCTCTTCATTTTGCCTTACTTTACACTTCGGACTCATCAGAGTCAATGACGAGATAAGGGTGTAATCCATTTTTCTCAGGCTGAAACTTTCCCAGTGCAAGAAGTCTCCCATCTTGATTGAACAATCTGCATATTTGGACCGGCTCCGTTTGAGTGTCTGGAAAATTGAAGGATTCACGGGATAGAGCGTGGATGTGCTCTGAAAAAACCATATTTCCATTTTTTGCCAAGGCCACACCTTCTTCGTTGAGTATGATCTTCGGGAATTCGGGGAGGACCGATTCGAGAGGGATAAAGATTTTCTCGATCTTGGTCTCCTGAACTAATTTTCCTAGAGCCTCCAGGGTTATGCTCGATTGGATATGGAAGTCTCCTATGGCTGTCCTCTCGAGCTGAGAAAGATGGGCCCCACACTGCAAAGATTGGCCCAGGTCATGGGCCAATGATCGCATATAGGATCCCGATGAACACGCGGCTTCGAACTCTATAAAAGGGGGATCATACGACACCAGTCGAAAATAGTAGATTTGGATTGTAACAGGCCTTGGTTTCACGTCTTGGTTTTTTCTCGCCAAAACATACAGGGGTTTGCCCTTAAATTTTTTTGCCGAGAAGAGGGGAGGAATCTGTTCGATCTCACCTGTGAGATCCGCCATGTATTTTAAGAGCGTCTCCTCGGAAGGGAAGTTGGCTTTTTCAGCAGTGGAAGGTGTGCCATCTGCATCATATGTGTTTGTCGCAAACCCCAATCTGATCTGTCCTCGATAGACTTTATTGAGTTTAGAGTAGAACGAAAAAAATCGTGTGGCTTTACCTACGGCCACGATCATGAGTCCGGTCGCCATGGGATCGAGGGTGCCGAAATGACCCACTTTTTGGATACCCAGTATTTTTCTCACCTTTTGGACAACATCATGAGATGTGAGTCTTGGGGGTTTGTTAATTAATAGAATTCCATCCATAGATACTTTCTATGACTATAACAAAAATATGAGCTTATGTGGATGGATTATCTGGATTTGATTTTATGAGTTTTTCTACAGTCTGTGGGATGTCCCTCAATAGTTGTTCATAGTTGCCCAATGCTGTAAAGCCTGCAGCGTGCAGATGGCCACCACCACCAAAATGCTCTGCGACCATCGCTGAATTGGCATTGCCTTTTGACCTGAGGCTGACTCGGTATGTATCTTTCTCCATCTCTTTAAAAAAGAGAACCATCTCTACGTCCTTTATAGACCGGGCTAGTGTAGTGATATCTTCCGTATCGATCTCTCTAAGGTTTAAATCTTCCAGATTCTTTTTGAACATAGTGATGATAGCAATGTTTCCTTTTTCATTCATGGTAAGTGTTGAGAGGACCTGACCGAGAAGCTTTATTTTTTCCGGAGAATTGTTGTTAAAGAGCATCTCTGACATTTTGATCGGGTTCGCTCCGTGTTTGATCAGTTTGTAGGAAACCTCGAACGATTGAGCTTTTGTGTTCGAGAACTGGAAAGATCCCGTATCGGATACGATCGCACAATAGAGAAGGTTGGATATCCTTGGCGTGAATTCGATGCTCAGTTTTTCTCCCAGGGTGTAAGCCAGACATGCCACAGCAGGAGCCTCTGGATCCACCCAGTTGATATCTCCGTAATAGTCATTGGAATGATGGTGGTCGATGTTTATTTTAAAGGCATCGTCCAGATGGACCTGTCCGGATCGAGACACATTCGCACATTCCAGCAGAATAATAATATCATAGTTGCTCGGAGGAATCTGACCTATTGTGATGTTCTCGATATCCGGGAAGTTATTGAATGGGACGGGTGTATTGTCCTTATTGACGAGTGCGACGTTCTTTCCTAAGGATTTTCCCATGAAATAGAGAGCGAGTCCTGTGCAAATGGAATCTCCATCAGGGCGTAGATGTGACGTGATGGCAATGCTCTGACTTTCGTGTATTTTTTGGCTTATCGAATCAACCGGATATTTCATCTTTTTTTAACTTTTCTAGCAGCGCATCGATCTTTTCTTCATAGCTGAGGATTGGGTCGTAAGAAAAAATTAGCATGGGATTATACTTTAAATTTGTTCGAGAGGCAATATGTTTTCTGAAATAACCCATTCTCTCATTCAACACCTCTAATATCTGCTCTTCCTGTTCTTTTCCGAAGAGGCTGAGGTATACATGGGCAGTTTTAAGATCTTTTGTGATCTCTAGGCGAGTGATGGTGATGAGGCTGGATTCAAACGTATCTCGGACAGTGTCGATAAGAATCTGACTGAGAACTTCTTTGATGAGGCTTGATACTTTTTTTTGTCTCCGGCTTTCTTCCATTATGCTGCTCTTTGTTTAGAAGTCTCCATCCTGGAGAAAACATATTTTTACTTTATTCCTTTCAAAAAAAGAGGATGTCTGTCTTAATAATCTCACCCTCAATATTTTCTTCTGCATCGCTTATGATCTTCTGGAAGATGGACTCGATCATCATTTTCCGATTGTTCAACGTGACTATACCGATTTTAGACCTCTGCCATTTGTCAAGATAATCGAGTTCTGCAAAGGCCACATTGTATTTTTTTTTCACCCGATCCTTAAAACTGACGATTGTCTTGCGTTTTTCTTTCAAAGAATGGGAGTAGGGGAGATAGATCTCCAGTGATAGAAATCCTATAACCATTCCGACATCACTCGGGCATAACTTTTTCGATGATGAAGGCCTCAATCGCATCGCCTTCTTGGATATCCTTAAATTTTTCGACACCGATACCGCATTCGTAATCTTTCTTGACTTCGGTAACGTTATTCTTAAGATGTTTGAGGGAGGAAATCTTTCCTTTGTGGATGACTTCGTCATTCCTGATTATTCTCACTTCAGCGTTACGGGAAATTTTTCCTTCGGTGACAAGGCATCCTGCAATGGATCCAATCCGCGGGATGTGAAAGATTCTGCGGACCTCAGCCCTTCCCAGGGATGTCTCCTTGGATATGGGATCGAGAAGTCCAGTCATAGCCTTCTTTATATCATCTGTCAGTTGATAAATGACATTGTAGCTCCTGATCTCAACCTTCTCTTCCCTCGCCATATCCAGAAGAGCCTGTTGCGGTTTGACATTATACCCGATTATGATGGCATTCGATGCGGATGCAAGCATGATATCAGATTCCGATATTGTTCCTGTCGCAGCATGGTATATCTTTATTTTTACTTTATCCGTGCTGAGGTTGGGCAGAGTATCTTTGAGGACTTCGACGGACCCATGAACATCGGCCTTAATGATGAGGGGAAGTTCTTTCACATCGCCTTCCTCGATCTTTTTGAAGAGCTGATCAAGTGTGAGGTGTTCTGGTCGTGTTAGTTCCTCTTTTTTGACCAGAGAGAGGCGATATCGAGCGATCCTTTTAGCCGCTTCCAAATCTTTGACGACCTGAAAATAGTCTCCGGCATTCGGGACTTCTGAGAATCCCAACACTTCGACCGGCATGGAGAGCTCCGCTTTTTTTATAGATTTTCCCTTTTCATTGAACAGGGCCCTTGCCTTACCGTAACAAATCCCGGAAACGAAGGCTTCTCCCTGATTCAATGTTCCCTGCTGGATAATGACTGTGGCGACAGGTCCCTTTTGGGAGTCAAGCCGCGCTTCCAGTATGACTCCTTGCGCAGGTACCATGGGATTTCCCTTGATCTCCATGACATCGTTCAGGAGAAGGATCATCTCCAAGAGCTCGTTCAAATTCGTTTTTTCAGTAGCAGAGATGTCAACACTCACCACATCCCCTCCCCATTCCTCGATCAAAAGTCCTTCCTTCGATAGTTCTTTTTTTGTTCTGTCAAGATCGGCTTCGGGTTTATCGATTTTATTGATCGCCACGATAATCGGCACACCAGCCGCTTTAGCATGGTTTATGGCTTCTTTTGTCTGAGGCATCACTCCATCATCTGCAGCGACAACGAGGATAACGATATCTGTGACCTTCGTCCCCCTTGCTCTGAGTTGAGTGAAGGCTTCGTGGCCAGGAGTGTCGACAAAAGTGATTTTTCTGTCATTGTGAAGGAGCTGGTAGGCACCGATGTGCTGTGTGATGCCGCCCGCTTCTTTTTGAACTAGGTTAGATTCCCTGAAAGCATCGAGGAGTGTTGTCTTTCCATGATCGACGTGTCCCATAATTGTGACGACAGGAGGCCTCTCCACCAAGTTTTCGGGTATGCTCTTCGCTTTTTTTTGTATATATTCCTCTAAAGAGATCAAATCTATGTCCACCTCAGTGATTTGAGAGACAGCATCGATCAACGATGCATTCAAAGTATCATTGACTCCCACGTTGAACCTCTTTTTATTGAGATTGTTAATGAGGTCTTTGGCTTTGATCCCGATTATCTCACTGACTTCCTTGATATTCATACCTTCTATGATCTGAACTTCCTTCGGATTTTTTGTGGCGGTTTCTTTCGAAGTTTTTGCTGTCTTCTTTTTGGTTTCCGTATTCATGATTTGTGTATCTCCATGTGTGCGATCATGCGACATTTATTGGTTTTTGATTTCAATCTTCCAACCCACAAGCCTTGAGGCGAGCCGGACATTGATCCCTCTTTTGCCGATGGCAAGGGAAAGATTGTCCTTAGAGACAATAGCCTGTAATGTCTTTTCCTGCTTATTTAAGATGAGGACTTTCTCTACTTTTGCGGGGCTTAGTGCAGATTTTGCATAGACAATAGGATTATCTGACCACTCGATTATATCGATTTTTTCCCCAGATAATTCATCGCTGATCGCAAGGATCCTGTTTCCTTTGACTCCTATACATGCGCCAACAGGATCGATGTCCTTCTCATGGCTTAAAACCGCAACTTTGGACCTTTCACCGGGCTGACGGACGATGTCTTTGATCATGATATTCCTATTAGCGATCTCTGGGGTTTCTAACTCTAACAGTTTTGCTAAAAACTGGGGGTCACTTCTGGAGACAAAGATTTGAGGTCCCTTGGTATCTTTTAGTACTTGAATGATTACGGCCTTGACTCGGTCTCCTCTTCTGAAGTCTTCCGTGGGCAGCTTTTCACGATAAGGGAACAGGATCTCTGCTTTGTTGATTTCGAGGATCATGTTTTTGTTTGATTCAAACCGTCGGAGGACTCCTGTTAAAATCTCACCTATCTGAGGTGCGAATGTTCTGTAAATTTTTTCTTGTTCCGCATCTCTGACTTTCTGCAAGATCACTTGCTTGGCTGCTTGAGCTGCGATTCGGCCTAGAGTTTCTGATGGGAGGTCTATCTCGATATAATCACCAACTTTGGCACTTGCATCGATCTTTTTTGCCTCTTCCAGAGAGATCTCTTTGGATATGTCTTGAGGATTTTTTTTGATTAGTTTAGTGGAATAAACCCGCAGGTCGCCTTTTTCCGGTTTAAAGATGACATCGATCTTCTCGTTCAGGTTGTAGTATTTTGACGAGGCAACGCGGAGAGATTCTTCGATGGCGTTTACGATAACATCCGTCTCTACACCTCTTTCTTTACTCAACTGAACGATTGTGTTCCAGGCGTTTACTTTCATCTTTGAGGTCCCAATACAATCCAAAAATCGGCTGCAAAGAGGCGTGAATTATAACTGAAAAATTGAAGAATATCAAATCACTGTCAGAGGATGAGTGGAGCGAAGACAAGGCTGACGACAGCCATGAGTTTGATCAGAATATTCATGGAGGGACCGGATGTATCTTTCAGGGGATCTCCCACTGTGTCGCCGATGACGGCAGCGGCATGAACCGCAGTCCCTTTTCCACCCAAATGACCCTCTTCGATCCACTTCTTCGCGTTATCCCATGCGGCGCCTGCATTGGCCATATAGATGGCCAAGAGAACACCGGAGGCTGTTGCCCCGGCCAGGAATCCTCCCAAAGGTTCTGGCCCCATGATAAAACCGACAAGAAGAGGGGTGATCACCGCAAGGAGACCGGGAACGATCATTTCTACGAGAGCACTGTTCGTGACAATGTCGATACAACGGTCGGAATCAGGTTTGGCCTCACCTTCCATAAGACCCTTGATTTCCTTGAACTGCCGCCGGATCTCTGTCACCATCTTATCTGCTGCCCGACCCACCGCTTTCAGTGTATATGAGGCAATCGCAAATGGCATGAGAGCGCCGATAAGCATGCCGATGAATGTCTCAACATTTGTCAAGCTGATTGTGGTGAGGTTGGTCGTTTTTTGATAGGCAGAGAAGAGAGCCAACGCCGTCAGTGCCGCAGATCCTATGGCAAAGCCCTTCCCGATGGCGGCAGTTGTGTTGCCGGATGCATCGAGCTTATCTGTGATCTTTCGTATTTCAGGACCGGCCTTTGACATTTCCGCGATTCCACCGGCGTTGTCCGCGATGGGTCCGTAAGAGTCTGTTGTCATGACTATCCCTATGGTTGCGAGCATACCCACAGCTGCAAGAGCTATTCCATAGAGTCCTCCCAATTTGTGGGAGACGAATATGGCAGCAGCAATAGTGAGGAGAGGGAGGATCGTGCTCTGAAACCCGATAGCCATTCCCATGATGATGGTGGGTGCACTTCCTGTCTGAGCGGTTTTGGCCAGAGTTTTTATAGGAGGGCCTGATGTGAAGTATTCACTCTCTAGTCCGATAAGAACACCGGCGATCATGCCACTCACAACAGCATAGAAGATATTCAAGTTTCCTAGAAGGGCCTTCACGCAGAAAAAAGCCCCGACAAGAAAGAGTGCAGCACTGATGTATGTTGAGTTCCTCAACGCGGATTGGGGATTAAAATTCTTCAGTATTTTTATGGAGAATACCCCGATGAGTGAGCAGAAGAGACCCACAACGATGAGAAGAAGCGGGAGGGACATGTGATTCACCGCGGGTGTTAATGTGGCACCGAGGGCCATGGATGCGATGACAGAGCCGACATAGGATTCGAAGAGATCCGCTCCCATACCTGCCGTATCACCCACGTTATCTCCGACGTTATCTGCAATAACTCCAGGATTTCGTGGGTCATCTTCCGGGATGCCAGCTTCTAGCTTTCCGACAAGGTCTGCGCCCACATCAGCACTTTTAGTGTATATCCCCCCTCCGACACGTGCGAAAAGAGCCACGGAACTGGCCCCCATGGCAAAACCGTTGATAATGATGGGATCTTTGGTGAAGAAATAGAATAAGCTGAGTCCTGCGACTCCCAGAGCAGCGACAGATATCCCCATAACAGCCCCGCCTTGGAAGGCTACCGTTAGTGCTTGTGCGGCTCCATTTGAAATCGCAGCTTGTGTCACCCGCACAGCGGCACGCGTCGAGGCCTTCATCCCGATAAATCCTGCCAGCATGGAACAACCGGCACCTGTGATGAAAGCCAGGCTTGTGTATATAGAGAAGAGCTTCCATAGGACGATAAACAGGACCAATACAAAAACCGTAATGAAAAGGTATTCTCTTTTTAAAAAAACCATAGCTCCGGAATGAATGGCTTCGGCGATTTCCTGCATGACTTCATTACCCTTGGGGTAACTCTTAACCAGAAAATATATGCTGATAGCGATCATCAGGCCGATAAGTCCGATGATATAGGAATAAGGGATCAAATCGAGTAGTGTCATCTTCAATTCCTTTAAAATATTTAAGACTTTATAGCACAAAAGTTATGACTTTTCAATCAACTCTTGAATCTCGCCGTGCAGTGAATAAGGGCCGCAGGAGGTGATGCGGACGTCAACAAACTGGCCGATGACATCAAGATCGGAGTGGAAGTTCACGACCTGATAGGCTTCGTTCCGGCCTGAATATCTCCGGTGATCCTTCTTGCTCTTCCCGATACAGAGGACTTTTTCCGTTTTCCCGATCAACGAGGAGTTGTGTTCCAGTTGGATTTGTTTTTGAATATCTTGAACGGCTAAAAGTCTATCTCTTTTGACAGCAAACGGAACAGAATCCTCGATCTTGGCTGCGGCGGTGCGAGGACGAGGTGAATAGCGAAAAGAAAAAATATTGGTGAAGCGGACGGTTTTTAATACCTCGATGGTCTGTTCAAAGTCATCTTCCGTCTCTCCTGGGAAACCAACAATAATATCTGTACTGAAACTCATATCCGGCAAAAAAGATCGGAGCATCTGGATTTTTTCGAGATATTCTTCCTTTGTATAGCCCCTGTTCATTTTCTCGAGGACATCAGAAGAACCCGATTGTAATGGAAGATGAAGCTGGTGGCAGATCTTTTTTGCCTCCTTTATGGTTCTGGCAAGGCTAGCTGGTAGATCTTTGGGATGGGATGTCAGAAACCGGATCCACTGGATGCCTTCGATGCGGTTGACTCCTTTCAGAAGGTGCTCGAAGGAAAATCCTGTCTCGGGATCTCTATACGAGTTAACATTCTGGCCGAGGAGCTGGATTTCGAGATACCCTTCCCGGGCCAATTGTCTGATCTCCTCGAGGATGTGCCGCTCCGGCCTGTGCTTTTCCCTCCCCCTTGTAAAGGGGACAACACAATAAGCACAAAAATTATCGCATCCCTCCATGACAGTGGCATAAGCGCTGGTTTTTCTCTTTCTGTGAACCTTGGATGATGGCACCTCATGCCACTCACGTCTCCAACGAGTGGACACGATCTTTTCATCTGTTTGGTTTGCGAGGATATCCTGTATCTGCCCATAGTTATCCGGCCCCATCACAAAATCTATAACGGGCTTCTCTTCGATCAGCCCGGATCGATAGAGTTGGGCCACACATCCCACAACCCCCACGGTGATGTTTTTTTTCCTCTTAAGGTCTCCCAAACGACCTAAAAGCGAGTAGAGTTTTTCCTCAGATTTTTGACGAACAGCACATGTGTTGATGATGATAATATCACTGTCTTCGAGCGAATCCTCAGGCTGCGCGCCTTCGTCCCTGAGTAATCCCGATATCCGCTCAGAATCGTTCTCGTTCATCTGACATCCATAGGTATGGATGAAAAATTTCTTATTGGCCAAGCGCAAACCAGGACTTTTCAATTATTTTTCCATACGAAGGTTGTGTTGGAGCATCTCTTTGGCGTTTTGAAGAGCGGCTTGGGTGATGTGGCTTCCCGCTGAAAGCCTTGCGATCTCTGCGATCCGTTCATCAAAGGAGAGTTTTTTTACTGTAGTGAAAGTCCTGTTGTTTTTGATCGCTTTCTCGATCTTAAATTGATGGGTGGCAAATGATGCGATCTGGGGGAGATGGGTGATACAAATGACCTGATTTGTCATCGCCAGATCTCTGAGTCTTTGTGCGACAAATTCTGCTGTTTTCCCTCCGATACCGGAATCGATCTCATCGAAGATCAAAGTCTTGCCTGTTTCCGTGTCTTTGCCGATCGTTTTTAATGCGAGCATGATTCGGGAAAGCTCCCCTCCGGAAGCGATCTTGCGGAGAGGCTTTGGGTCCTCGCCAGGATTTGTGCTCAGGAGAAATTCTACTTTTTCATTTCCCGTGCTTTGAAGAGTGTGTTTTTGTGTGATCTCCGGCGTGTTTGAAGTGAGCGCTATTTTCAACTTTGCCTTCTTCATTCCCAGATATCCGATTTCCTTCTCGATCCTCTTCTCCAGGTCTCGGGCACATTGGGCCCGCAACAAAGACAGCTTGCGGGCGTTCTTTATGTATTCTTGAAAACACGATTGGATCTCTTTACTGAGATCAACCAATTTTTCTCGACTCGTACTCAGCTCATCATACTCCTTTTTTACTCTCTCGAGATGAGAGAGGATCTCTTCGATGTCTTTGCCGTATTTGCGTTTCAAATCTTCGATCTTACTCAAGCGCTCTTCAAGGGATTCCAAGTTTTCTGGAGATGCCGAATGTTTCTCGTTAAAATCTATCAGGAAATTTGAAAATTCCTTGATCGTGATGGCAAATTGACTGATGGCCTCATTCGTCTCCTTGAACTCTTCGGCGAAAGCCGCCAGCTCGTCAGATATGCTCTGTAGCCGTGACAGGAGTGAGGATATGGAGTTTTCCTTGACGAAGGCAATCCCCATCGCATCTTCTACCAGAACACGAATCCTCTCAGCATTTTTAAGGATATTCCGATCTTGACGGAGCTCTTCTTCTTCACCACGAACGAGATGGGTCTTTTCAATCTCGTTGATCTGAAATTCGAGAAAATCGAGACGCTGCCCTCTTTCCCTCTCTTTCTGTTCGAGCTCTTCCTTCTCTTTCACGAGTCTCTTGAAGTCGTGAGTTATCCTCGAGAGCTCTTTTCTGAGAGGAGAGGCATTTGCATAAGAGTCGAGATAATCCAGTTGGTACTCGACCTTTTGAAGGAAAACATGATCGTTCTGGCCAAAGATATCAACCAAAAGACCTCTGATATCTTTAAGTTTTTTTATAGGAATAAGTGTTCCGTTAACATAGCCTTTTTCCGTTTTTTTCTCTGAGATCCTGCGTTGAATGAAGATATCTTTGTCAGGTTCTGGAAAAAGTGCATCCAAAAAATCGTTTTTATCCGTTGTACAGAAGATCGCCTCGATGGATATCTCCTCTTCACCTGTTCGGATCATATCTTTTGAGCTTTTTTCTCCAAGAACAAGCAGGATGCCGCCGATGATAATGGATTTTCCGACACCCGTTTCTCCAGTGAGGATAGAAAAACCTTCTTCGAAGTCTAATTCAAGATCTTCGATCGTTGCTAGGTTCTGAATGTGGAGCGACCTAATCATTTCATGCTTTAACCTGAACTATTCATAAAAAATGTCGATATTTTCTTCAACCAAAGCCTTATCGATCATTTACATTATTCTTCCAGTAAATCACTTTGACAATTTCGTTTTCAATGTACTTTCTATTCATAATCGACATTTTTTACCTTTCAGGCGAGCCGATCTCACCGTATAGGCTTCGTTGCAAAGGATTTGCGGTAGATAACTACAGCTGCATCCTTTGCGCCTTTCCTCTACGGCAACCTCGACTCGTGAATAATCCAGGTTAAGAAATATATATTCGGACTTTCGTCCGGTCGGAATCCCCTAAAGATTGGATGTTATTTCCCAGATGACGCTGTGAGTTTAATGGGGACAAGAGCCCTGTCCATGTTTATGCGGCCGTAGCCGATGAATTCATCGAATCCAGGGGAAGTCCCGCTGTTGACGTCCTCGGCAGTATACCGGATGATATCCATGATCTCGTCCACCCGCAACCACGGTTTGAGATCTTTGATTAGAGCAGCCAGCCCGGCTATATGGGGGGCTGCCATGGAGGTTCCGCCAGCATATCCATAGGGGAGGGAACCTTGTCCCCAATACCATGTGGGAACACAACTGATAATCCGTTCTCCAGGAGCAGCTACATCGACCTCTGGTCCTGGGTTGGACCAATCCAGCCTCTCATCGTTATAGTCCGTGGCCGCGACAGCAATGCAGTACTCATCGTAGGCAGCGGGATACAGCACGTAGTCTCCATCGTTCCCGGCCGAAGCCACGAGTACGACTCCGGCTGCTTTGGCATAATTCAGCGCATCCCTCAAAATGTCAGCATCTGCTTCGCCCCCAAAACTCATGTTGATAACATCAGCTCCGTTATCTGCGGCCCATATGATCCCATCCGCTATCCATGAGTAGTACCCATCTCCGTCTTCATCCAGTACTTTGACGGGCAAAATCTTGCAGTTCCAGGCCACTCCTGCTATACCCTCGTTGTTGTTTGTCTCTGCAGCTGCGATTCCAGCAATGTGTGTGCCGTGCCAGTGATCATCGGTGGCATCAAAGTCGTCATTGACAAAATCTCTCCCCCCGGATACAACTTTGCTCTCCAAATCCGGGTGAAGGAGGTCAACACCTGTGTCTATGATGGCTATCAGTGTCTCCTCCGTTCCCTTTGTCTCTTCCCAGCCTTCCGGGGCTTTAATATCGGCCCTGGCTGTTCCTGAGGGACTGCCGGGCACGCCGATTTCCTGACCAGTGTTGTGGAGGGCGTACTGGTCGCTGAACAGTGAATCATTGGGCGTCGCTGTTATATGTGCGACAAAGTTCGGTTCTGCGTATTCCACATCCGGGTTCTGGTCAAAGACATACACCATTTCTTCCACACTGGTGTGTTCTGGGATCTGGATCTGGTAGACGTTAAGCTTCGGAATTCTTTGTATTTTTTGGGATTGATATACATCTAGGAGAGTCTCCACCTCATTGTCAGAGAGTGATGACTTGAATTTGACAAGGACCTCATGGGATGCGTACCGTTGCTGGGTCTCTCTTGAGCGAAAATTATCTTTTACAACATGGATATCTCGGTGGATGGAATCGGTGATTCTCCGGGTTCCTCTGTCCTGTTCGGCATTATTGAAACTTACTGTCAAAGACAGGAAAAGTATTATGGATATTAATAGAATAAGTTTTTTCTTTTTCATAGTCTCCTCCGGTTCCCGTTAGAATGAATACATAAGCCTGAGCAGTGCACCAAAATCGACACCGCTCTCGTAATTATCGCCGCGGCCATAGGGTGTAATGTTAGCTTCCAATAGGAGGCTGAACGCATCCGAGAAATCGTACGCTCCTCCCAAGCCGATCAAAAAATTCCCTACAGCGGATATGCTCTTTTCTTCTGTCCTGTTCAGGGTCTGGATGGATTCCTCCATTGCAAACTTTCCTGAAAGCGAGCTGTAAGCGATATTCAGGTAGGGAAGAAAGGGTTTTGCAGCCAAGTATCTGAAAGAAAGACCTAAGGTTGCCCGTGACCATTTCGGTTTTCCAGTTGCAGTCCCATCGACCGTGAGTCCCGGAATATTCCATTGTTCCTCTCCGCCTGTGTAGTAGATATACTGACCCAGGACGCTAAAATCGAAGCTGTCTGTTTCGTAGAATGTAAACGTGGCCTCTCCGCCAAAAAGCAGTCCCCCGATCGCTCCCTTGTCCATGGTCAGAGATATGGGTAATTCGCGAAAGGTCAGGGACTCGAAGTCTGAGGATGCATAACCGAAAATCCCCCCTAAAGATAAACCATCCAAGATCTCATAGCCGACATGAAAAGTCAGCAGGGTTGTCTTGAGTTTTGAGATAAGACTGTCCTCATCCCAACTGATGGTATTTTTGAAGTACTCGAATCCAAGACCCGCACTCCACTTCTTTCCATCCGAAAAATCCGGCGTCGGCTCTTGAGTATAGGACGGGCTGGTGCATACAAACAGCATCAGTACAGCACTTAATATACAGCGCTTTAAATTCATATTGACCTCCACAATAAACATGATTCACATTTAAACGTTTTCATTTTTTGTTCCATTATGTTCGTTTTTCGATCTCATCCATCCTTTCTACGGCTTTTTCTGCGAACTTGCTCTGGGGATAATCTGTGATGAGCTTCCGAAAATAGGGAATGCTCTCTTCGATCTTCTCCCATTTATAATAGGAATCGCCAAGATAAAAATAGACTTTGTCCATCTCTGTATAATTCGGATAGGCCGTGAGGATATCGATCAAGCGGCTTGTCGCAGCTTTGTATGCCGTTCTTTTATAATAGAGCTCTCCTATGCTGAGTGTGTGTGCGGCCAATCGTTCCTCACAGTCTTTGATCTTTTCCTCTGTTTGCTTGGCCTCGTCACTCAAGGGGTAAGTGGTGATCACTTTTTTGAACTCTACTAGGGCCTGTTCTGTTTTGGTCTGGTCTCGTCCGGGCTTCAAGGCCTTTTTGTAAAAGGTCATCCCGATCTGGTATTGGGCATAAGATGCAGATGGGCTGAGAGGGAACAGAGAGATAAACTCTCTGTATTCGGAGGAGGCGATGATCATGCTCCCTTCGTCTCCCTTTTGAAAATAGGAATCGGCGATGGCCAATTTCGCCCTTTGGGCGTAAAAACTTTTTGGGAAGGAATCGATGACCTGTCGCAAATAGAGGCGTCCCTTTTCTGGATCTTTTTCTATAGATTTCATACCCAGATTAAACAGGAGCTCATCGTTCGAGGCGATCTCAGGATCGATCGTTGTTTCCTTTTTGCTGCAACTTATTGAGAAGAGAACAAGAAGAATAAGGAGTCCGTACAGGATTATATTCTCCGTTTTTAACGTTTCGGTCGGTCTTATCATTATCGTTTATCCTTAAGGGGAATAGAGGTTTTTGATCCACCTCCATTCTTCGCTCAGTCCCTCATCGATCGGTGTTTTTGGATCGAATCCTAAGTCTTTCTTTGCTTTTTGTATGTCCGCTAACGTATGAGGGACGTCTCCCTTTTGTTTTTCTTCCCATTTGACACTGATTTTTTTTTCACAGATCTCTTCGAAAAGAGGGAAGAGATCCTTCAACATTTTTCTATTTCCTCCACCGATATTGTACGTTTCTTCTGTTCGGCCGAGTGAGACGCATGCAAAAATGGCATCTACGATATCGTCGATATATGTAAAATCTCTTGTTTGCTCTCCCGTACCAAAAACAGTTATGGGTTTGTTCTCAGATGTTGATTTGAAAAATTTGTGAAATGCCATATCGGGACGCTGTCCTGGACCATAAACAGTGAAAAAACGCAGAGATATTGTGGGGACACCGTAGTTCTTGGAGTAGAGATAACACAGATTTTCTGCGGCTAACTTGGTGACTCCATAGGGTGAATAGGGGAGGAGGGGACTGGTTTCTGACATGGGAAGCTCAGGGCAAAATCCATAAACAGAAGAGGATGATGCATAGATAAATTTGTGGAGGTGTTGCTCCTTTGATTCTTCCAGAAGCCTTTGTGTGGCTTCAATGTTATTCCGCATATATTCGGAAAAACTCTGTCCCCAGCTTGCTCTCACACCTGCTTGGGCGGCCAGGTGGAACACGTAATCGACCCCTTGCAAAAGCCGGTTGAGGTCTAGAGAATTGATGTCCTCTTCGATGAACGAAAATTTGCTCTCGTTTTTTATAGTGGATAGATTATTTTCTTTGATCCACCTGGGATAATAATCGGTGAAGCTGTCCACACCGATAACAGATAAACCTTCTTTGAGGAGCCGGCGAGACAGATGCGTTCCGATAAATCCAGCTGCACCAGTGACTAAACAATTCATGGTTTTTCGTATTTTTTGGCTAGCGATTTGATCGCTTTGATTACTTCCGGAGGATTCTCCTCTTTGTAGATCCCGGAACCCATGACGATGATATCAGCTCCATCCTGTATGACCTCTTCCAAATTATTCAATTTGATCCCGCCGTCGACCTGGATCGGGATCTCCAGTTTCTGTCCTGTAAGCCAGTTTTTCAGATGACTTATCTTTTTATGACATGCTTGGATGAATCCTTGGCCTCCCCAGCCCGGGTTGACTGTCATCAAGAGAACAAAGTCGAGGTCCTGGATGATCTCGTTCATGAGGTGGATGGGAGTTGCTGGATTGAGCGCAAGACCCGCTTTTTGCCCTTTTTCTTTGATAGAGATGATGTCCTTTTGGAGATGTACAGATGCCTCGATATGGATCGATATCCAGTCTGCTCCCGCTTTCTGGAAGAGAGGGATGAATAATTCAGGCTTTTCAACCATGAGATGAACATCCAGGGGAAGAGTCGTTTTATCTTTGAGAGAAGCGACCAGCTCTGGGCCCAACGTGAGGTTGGGAACAAAGTGACCATCCATGACGTCCACATGGATGATGTCTGCCCCGGCATCTTCGGCCATTTTAACGGCGTCTGCAATTCGTGTGAAATCTGCGGAAAGGATAGAGGGTGCGATCTGAATCATTATTTGCTAACCTCCATGGTGATAAGATTTCTTCTTTGAATCCGAGAGCCGGGTTCAGGATATTGGTTGATGATGATCCCCGATTCCAAACCTGGATAATAGGAGTATCGGATATGCCCAATGTTGAATTCCAACTCTTTCAATTTTTCGATAACCATGGAGGCACGCTTTCCGATCAGATCAGGCATCAGGAATTTCCTCTCTCTTTCACCCTGACTCACTAAAAAACTGATCCGGGAACCGCGCGCCGCCTCCTCGTTATCTGAGGGATTTTGGGAAATGATCTTTCCTGCTGCGTAAGCAGAAGTATGGACGTGTGATATCTTCCCCTTCATGAGTCCGGCTTCGATAAGTTCTGGGCCGATCGCTTGGAGACTCCGCCCGACAAAGCGAGGAACAATGACCTTTTCTTTTCCTGCGCTCAGAACAACTTTCACAACATTGTTGATCTTGACTTTCGAACCCGTAAGAGGGTCCTGCCGAATGATCTTATCCTTTTCGAATCTATCGTGAAGCTCTATCCCGCTTTTTATGACAAAGAGTTTTTTGTCCATGAGGATCTCCCTGGCTTCATCCAAAGGCTTGTTTGTGAGGTCGGGGATAGTAACCATTTCTCCTTTTAGAGTGACTTGATAGGCGATAAGAGCGCTGAGGAAGAATAGGATGAGTGCTGAAAGTGTAATAGCGCAAAATTTAAAGATCTTATTGATTGTCATAATCTATGAGTAGCTTCTTTATATCGGTATTAAATATCCGGAACCAAGCAGACAGTTTTTTCTTTCGGATCAAAAAACTGCTGTAGTCGTCCGACTCAAAAAATCCGAATGAGACAATTAAAAATACCACAGTTTAATAACCAAGTAAACATTAAAAAAGTTCCCTACAAGCGAGTCAAAAACCGTGATGACTGATGTCCGAATGTCCCAATTGGTGATTTCGAAAACGAATAACGGAACAGCAAGGCAGCTCTATTTGAATGTAGGGACCGTTTCCTAAACGGTCCGTTCGGGGAACTGACCCTACTTAGACAGGTACCATGCCCGCTAGAGCCCTTCACACGGTTTTCTCCACCACACACACTCAATTACGCAATGTGATTCCTGTCATCACGGTTTTGGAGTAACACTCAAGTGAAATGATTTGCTCGAAAAAAGCGATTCAATTATAATGTGTTTTTCCGGATTGAAGGAGGCTAGTCAAATGCATAAAATCTCGGATTTCAGGAGTGACACAGTCACACGACCTACTGAAGAGATGAGAAGGGCCATGGCAGAGGCCATCGTTGGGGATGATGTTTTGGGGGATGACCCCACAGTACAAGAGTTGGAATCCATGGCAGCAGTCCTGATGCAAAAAGAGGCAGCTCTTTATGTTCCTTCCGGAACGATGGGAAACTCTATTGCAGTCAATGTCTGGACCACGGAATTGGATGAAGTCATCGTAGAAGCCAAAGCCCATATCTACAACATGGAATCAACGAGCATAACCTTTATATCCAGGATAAATCCAAGACCTCTTCAATCGAATAGAGGAGCGATGGACCCTTCTGAGGTGGAGCGTAACATTAAAAAACCATCTGTCCATCTCCCTAGAACTTCGCTGATCTGTGTGGAAAACACACACAATGGCTGGGGCGGAGCCGTAGTGCCTATCGAGAATTTGAAGGCCATTCGAGAGGTGGCGGACAGACATGATGTCAAGATCCATTTTGATGGGGCCCGAGTGTTCAACGCCAGTCAAGCGACCGGTATCCCCGTCCATGAGTATGCGGCTGTTGGGGATTCGATCATGTTCTGCCTCTCTAAAGGACTGTCAGCTCCCGTGGGATCTATCCTTGTCGGGCCACAAAGCTTTATAGATCAAGCCCGGAGAGTGCGAAAAGCCTTAGGTGGAGGGATGAGACAGGTGGGTGTCTTGGCGGCATCGGGCATTGTGGCGCTCAATAATATGGTGTCACGTTTGGGAGAGGATCACAAGCGAGCGAAAAAGCTGGCCATGGAGATACATGATTTGCCAGGGATAGGTCTCAATCCCGAGTATGTGGAGACAGATATCATTATATTTAAATTCGATCATCCGGAATTAACCGCCGATGACTTGATCACAAGGCTTAAAGAGAAAAACGTACTCGCCTTGGCTACTCCGGCAAAAGACATCCGTTTTGTTACGCACAAGGATGTCGATGATGAAGATGTGGAGCGGGCCATAGCTGTTATCCGAGAGATCCTCCTCTAACGCCTAGTCGGTTTCAGAGATGGAATCGGCAATGAGCTCTGCGATATCCCAGATCTGGAAGTCGTTCTCCAGCGCTTTGTCTTTGATTGCATCATTGAACATGGTGACGCAGAACGGACAGGCTGTGGCCACTCCTTCGCATCTGGCTGCGAGGGCATCTTCAAGACGTTCGATGTTGATTCTCTTCCCTATTTTCTCATCCATCCACATCCACCCGCCGCCTGCACCACAGCACAAGGAATCGGCCCTGTTGCGCTTCATCTCTCGAACATCCATATGGGGTAGGGACCGGAGAATGTTTCTCGGTGGCTCGAATATATCACTGTACCTTCCGAGATAGCAGGGATCATGATAGGTGATCGTCTTGATCCGGCTCTCTGTGAGTTTCAGTTGGCCCTTTTTCAGGCTCTCCCATAGAAAAGTTGTATGATGGAGGACTTCACCGGAGAAGCCCAGTTGGGGATACTCGTTCTTAAAGGTATTATAACAGTGAGGACAGCTCGTTAAGATTCTTTTGATATTGTACTTCTGGAATATATCGATATTGGTCTGAGCGAGGATTTGGTAGAGATATTCGTTACCGACCCGCCGGGCAGGATCCCCACAGCATCCTTCCTCCAACCCCAGTATTGCGAACTTCACACCTAGATGATTCAGGATCTTGATCATAGCCAGGGTAACTTTTTTGTTGCGGTCATCAAAAGACCGGATGCACCCAACGAAGAAGAGGTAATCGATTTCTTTTCCTCCGCTCTCTGACAGGATCGGAACGTTCATTTCCCCTACCCAGTCCGCACGCGTATCAAAGCCCAAACCCCATGGATTTGAGTTTTTTTCCAATCCGCGGAAAGCTGTCGTGAGCTCCTCGGGGAACTTACTCTCCATGAGAACTTGATAACGCCTCATGTCTACGATCTTATCCACATGCTCCACATAAACGGGGCAATGTTCCATACATGATCGGCAAGTGGTACATGCCCAGAGGACATCCTCGGCGATGACTTTCCCGACAAGGGGAGGGATTTCTGTGTTGTCACTCGTTTGGGCCTTTTGTCTGAGGCGTTGCGGGATTGTAAGATACATGTGATCCTTCAGGTCCTTGATCAGCACTTTAGGGGAGAGTGGTTTTTCTGTGAGATGCGCGGGACAGTAATCTTGGCATCTTCCACATTGTGTGCAGGCATCCAGGTCCATAAGATGTTTCCAAGAAAACTCCTCGATCCTGCTGATCCCGAAGCTCTCAGCCTCCTCATCCTCGAGATCCATGTGGCTAACGGCGCCTTTTGGTTCGAGAGAGCGGTAAAGGATGTTCAGGGGCGAAGAGATGATGTGGAAAAGCTTTGAGAAGGGGATGTAAACGATCGTAGCGAGGACAAGAAAAAAGTGAATCCTGAAAAGCAGGGTTGTTAACGTGCTCTTGACAGAGTTGTCCATTCCTGTGGCATTCCACAGGGATGCGATCGTATTTCCTATGGGCGCCCAAGCCTGTTTATCCTTTCCGATGACCGATAGGCGCAAGCCTTCGACAAGAAATCCAGTCAAAATGATACTCAGGAGCAGAAGGAGGACAGCCAGATCATCAGAAGTATTGGATAATCGTGGAGGACGTGTGACATACCGGCGGTAAAGGAACAAAAGGATTGATATAAAGGCGGCGAATCCGAGGATATCCAGAAGAAGTGATACTATATTTGAGAGAGGCAGGGGGAGGGAAAACATGAATTGTACAATAAAAATCACGAGGAGTGGGATGAGAAAGCCAAGAAATATGAATAGATGGAGAGTTCCCGGAAATGGATCTCGTAGAATGGACCGATGAGCGATCCCCTCAGTGAGAAGAGTTTTTAAGCGGTATCCCATCCTGTCGGATCGATCGTCTTTAACTCCCGTACGCCAAAGTCGGAAATGCCTGTTTATGCCCCAAAAAAATACAACAAGGACGCAGAGAACAAAGAAAATATCGATCGTTTTAATCATTGCAAAGTTTTGCCTGGAGTCAGTATCACGTCGTGACAGCTGAAACATTTCTGGGATTTCGGGGGCCCTGTGAATTCCTTAATATGACAATCTCGACATTCGCCGATGCTGGGACGGTTGGCGCTTCCTGTCATGTACGCATGTCCGGCTGTTCTGTGACAGTCCACACACTCCATGCCTTCATCGATGTGATAGCGGTGTGTAAATTTTATGACTTTCTTTTGAACCTCATAACCAAGATCGAGGACGTCTGGATGGCAGTCCAGACAGCGTTGTGACGTCAAAAAGTCATCAGCCAAATATTCTGGGGGGGCGATCTGGTTCCGGACATGCCTGCCGATATTCCAATCAGAGGGGAGGATCTTTCGATCTGGAGAGTGGCATTCATGGCATGATGTCGAATCCGCAGGATGTCCATTGGATTCCTTCCAGAGGTCAATGAGTTCAGGATGGCACTCGAGACACACGCGGTCGCTCGTGGCTGAATATCGCACAAGATAGACACTCAATCCTCCACCGGCGAGAAGGAGTACTACGATTCCGACAGATATCACCAACCAGAACTGTTTTTTGTATCTTGGCAAAGGCATTTTAATCTGTGTCTATAGATAAAAGGTAAATTTCTGGCGAATCCTTTCCCTGTGGAGGTCCGGCGAGCAGGATTTTTTTACCAGATGCACTCATGATCTGGGGCCTCCAGAACGATGGAAAGTGGGGGAAATCCATGGGCGTGATACCCTGGACATAACCTTCGGTTTTGTCCGAAAAGGCCACGATCTCTTCACCTGTTTGAAGATTCAGTCTTTTTCCCTGATAGATATTTTTAAAGATGGCAAAACGACCATCTCCCGACATGTCAAAAAATTCGATCCTTGGTGCTATATGAGATTCGAGATATGTCAGACCAGTCCCATCCCTGTTGATCCTGTAGGTCCCGATTCCCTGTTTTTTTCTTCCGTTGTAAAAGAATAGCACCGCCTGGCCGTTCCGAGTGATGTCAGCCAGGCTGAACCACCGGTCGCTGAAATCTGTGAGCCGTTCAATATCTTGGCTCATCCACTCAGCCGTGTAGAGGTCATAATTATTTGGGTCGTCAGAAGACTGGGCACCGAAAACGACTGTCTGGCCATCTTCACTCATACAAAACGCCCACCCGCCACCGGTCGATGGCCGGCGGGGGAATGAAGGCCACGTCCATCCATCGGTTTTAAATTCAGGTGCGAGAAGAGTGGTCTGTTTTTTTGTGGCCACATCCAGGAAGATGATCCCGCTGGCGCTTCCAAACCTTCGCGGTCCCAAATGTCCTTTCACTAAGCACGCGATTCTGTTTCCATCGGTACTGAGAGAGTAGTTGGCGACTCTTTCCCAATCTCCATTTTGAAACTCATGCGACTTGAGGTCTACTCCCACAAGATTTTGGATAGGAAAGGACGTCATCCAAAATCCTGAGCCATCCGTGGATAAAACAGCCAGAAAATGGTCCTGCAGGTTGAGTGGACCATCTATGCTCAGGGTAAATACTGCGATTTTTCCGTTTCCACTCAGTATCGGAGGTTTGGAACCCACACGCAAGAAGCTCTCTTCAAAAGGGCTGGGTGCCGGTTGAGTACCGTCCCGAAACAGCTCGGTCTCTGTGCCGTCTTCGAGGTTCATGATCTTGATGGCCCTGGTTTCCTCTTCACTTTCCTTGATCTCCAGAGTGTAAAGCATAATTTGTCCATCGCTGCTCAAACAGGGATATTTAGCCACGTTATTCCCGGATTGAGTCAACCTCCGGATGTGTCCCTTAGAGTTTTCCTCTGCAGTCATGGATGTTGTGTGCAGTACACAAATAAGAATAATGGCAAGGGTGATGGGTATGAATCTCCTCATCATCTTCATACTCCTCTTATACATAAAAATGTCGATCCTTTATATTTTTTCTATCCGGACGACTGTATCCTTGAGGGCATATCCACCCCCGAACGGATCTTTCCGTCGTTCGATGACCGTATACGGATTCACACCATTGCCGGCTTTTGTCCACCAGATGAGAGAGGTATCCAAATCAGAGCTTTTGAATCGTTTGCCTTTGGCCACGTTCCCGACAGCATTGTGTCCCAATCCTTCAGCCAGAGCAACAGATTGAGGATGGATGCGGCTCGTAATGATCACACGGATATCGAGAGCACCCACAGACGAGACGATACGCACCATGTCTCCGTTCGAGATGTCCAGTCTAGCAGCGGCCTCTCTGTTGATCCACAGGCGGTTCACGTGGAATATCTCCCGTGCCCACTTGCTGTTAGCCGTGCCCTTTGCCCATAAATTCGATTTGTACATTGTGAGGATGAACTCATTTCCACCAAGATCTTTGTGCGCATCAACAGGCATATACACAGGCATAGAAGGATATGCCTGGTCCTCTTCCATGGGTGAGGAGATAGACACTCTCTGTACAATGCTTTGAGGCTGGTCCATTCCAGGGCGTCTCATATCGTGCGCCGCAGGAAATTTCTCAATCCAGAAGCCATTCTTTTTCAAAAACTCGAGATCACACTCCACGACAGTTTCCACTGACTTTATGACCAAGTCCCTTGTGTTCTTATAGGGGAGCTGTTCCCAAGTGTCTTTTCCTAATCTTCGAGAGAGCTCAATGCTAAAATTGCCGATCTCCTTAGCTTCTCCTCTTGGGCGGAATGTATCTTCAAGAAGTTTTCCCTCCTCGAACTCCGGTATGCGCAGTGCCTGGGCAGTGCTCAGGAGTGAGACAACCGGCTGTCTGAGGTTGAGGATGATCCTCCTGTCGATACTGGGGAATATCTCTAAACCCCATCCTTCCAGATAGGTAGCAGCAGGAAGAACAAGGTCAGCGAATCGGGCTGTTTCTGTAAGATGTGTGTCCATCACGACGAGAAAGGGCACCTTTTTTTCGTCTTGAAAGTGGCGAGATATGGATGCACATTCAGGTTCTGAAAAAGCGGGATTCGCCATAAAAGCAAAATAGGTGTCGATCTTACGGTTTTCGTCGAAAACTTGAGACAAAATCCTGATACTCTTTTCTTTCTCCTCATTAGTTTTTGATGGGGACTGTATGTTTTGCGGATGGAGATCTGTCAAGGGAGGAACAAAAATTCCCCCTTCTTTCTCCAAATTCCCAGTGATCCAATTGAGGAGGGAGATACACCGGACGTTTTGCATCCCGTTCTCATGATCGCTGATGCCCCCTCCCGTGATGGCCACTGCAGGCTTCTGTGAAGCGAATTCCAGAGCGATTTTTTCGATGACTGTCGCTTTAATTCCGCTTTCTCTCTCTGCAGCTTCCGCCGTATATTGGGTGAGATGGCGTCTCAGCTGGCTAAGGGAGGAATTTGTCTTTTTTTGGATAAAATCGCTGTCTACAAGATCTTTTTCCACAATGATATGGGCTATTGCCAGAGCCACAATGGCGTCAGTGCCCGGCTGAATGGGATACCAGTCGTCGCTTTGAGCGGCTGTCTCTGACATCCTCACATCGAAAGTGACGAGCTTCGCACCCCTGTTGGCTCGGGCGTCGACAATCTGTCTGGCCATGGGCAAGAGACGGTCGTGATTGGCATACGGATTGGCCCCGAAGTTCAGTATCAGCCGGCTGCGGCCTACATCTTCGAGGACTTGAGGAGCTTTGATCATCGAATGGTAGGCAGCCGTTCGATTGCTGTTTTTGAGGCAATGCCGATTTATACGAACGTTCGAGCCGATAGCAGCCAGAAGTTTCACAAGCAGGGGATCATCTTCCCCGGCGTCTGTGAGCCATTCATCGGTCCGTCCGTTCTGGATAAGACCTTTGATGCGTTGGCTGAGCAAAACATACACTTCATCCCAGGTAATGCGTGTCCATGCTCCGTCACCCCGGGAACCAACTCTTCTCATTGGATAGAGCAGTCTTTCTGGGTCATTGACGAGGTTGAGTCCTGCCACTCCCTTGGCGCATATTCCTCCTCTGTTATGGGGGTGAGCTGGATTTCCGAGAATCTGAACAAGCTTGTTGCCATTGAGGTAAGCGATAATGCCACAGCCTGCGGGACACTGTTTGCACGTTGTCGGGATCGCAGTCAGGGATTTTAGAGATGTTCGGGATACAGCTATCTGAGTGTGATCACGGGGTTTGGACAGAGCATGACGGCCAGCCGCCATGCCTGCAGTCCAGGTGATGCCGGTCTTCATAAATCTCCGTCGCGAGTATCTCTTTTTTAGCATTTACTCATTCCACCTGAATTATTCATATAAACGGCAACCTCGACTCGTGAATAATCCATGTTCTTTACAATAGAGGAATAAATTCCCCGGCTAAAACGACAACATATCTCATGAAAAATATACCGACGACCACCAGAATGGATGCGATCGTCACAGTGGCTAAATTCCTGAATCTCGGAACAACGAGCAGGATAAAGGGGAGAATCTTGCCCAGCACATTCTCAACAACCAGGAAAAGAAAGGTGAAATTCCCTCCGAGAAGAAGGTGAAATGCAGCCTGGGCATCCGAGTGAGAGATCGACAGGACAAGAAGATCGCATCCGACCAGGAAGAGGTCAAAAACGATCACCCATGCGAGCAGTTTGCTCAAACTGAAGATCAAGTCCTTGTTTATTGTTTTTTCTTTGGAAAAAAATCGTCCGGCGATTATACAGACAAGGATCATCAGGGCAATTCCTGATACGATGGCTGATGCAAGGAAAAGGATCGGCATGAGGGCAGTGTTCCAGAGGGCTCTTGCCTTGCCGAAAGCCAAAATAAAACCTGTATATCCATGGACAGATATAGCCAAGGGAATACCGATGAATCCGAACAGGCGAGTGCGTTTGAGGTTGCCCTTGAACATAAAATACGCGTAGATGATGCAGTTGAGTGGATAGAGAATGAGCAAAAATGATCCCCAGGTTATCGGAGAAGACCAGTTGAGATATACGAAGAGGTGCCAGGCTCTGTATGGCGCTCCTATGTGGAACAGCAGGAAGAGCGGTGCGATGATCAATAGGACAGTGGCCAGAACAATCCCCACTTTGCCCAGAGGTTTATACTGTTCCATCCCGAAACCATAGGACAGAGTGGAGAGAATGAAGGAGCCTGCACTTAAGCCGGTAAGATAAAAATAGATGGCGATAAACAGGCCGAAGGCTTCCTGGTGGGTGATGTTGTAAAGGACTTGTGTCTCCATCACTTCTCTTCCTCTATGGCCTCTACAGCCTCGACATCTAAACCGATGTAATAAGTCTGAGGCCGTGTCCCCATTTCGGGCTTGATGACATGCACTGCATTTTTGGCAATGACTTGAGCGATCTCGCTTTCCGGATCGTTCAAGTTGCCGAAAAGAATGGCCCCGGTCGGGCAGGAGACCACACATGCCGGCATAAGACCCGCATCCACTCTATGGTGGCACCAATAGCACTTCTCTGCGATCTTCCTTCTTGGATTGATGTACCTCACGCCATATGGGCAGGAAGCCATACAGTAACGACATCCGATACACCTGTGCGGGTCGATATAGACGATCCCATCCGGGCGTTTGATCCCGGCATTGACCGGGCATACAGTCACACAGATCGGATTTTCACAATTGTTACACACGATAGGAAGCGCAAACTCTCTCACATGAGGATAATGCCCCTTCTCGACTTTTTTGACCCAGGCTCGCCACACACTGAGCGGGACATCATTTTCACTTTTGCAGACTATAGAGCATGTGTTGCAGCCAATACACTTTCTCAAGTCAAAAAGCATGGCGTATTTTATTGATTTATTGCTCATTGTCTTCTTGCTTTGGTTCCGTGTGCTCTACGCCCTCGGATTTTTCTTCCTCTGTTTCGTTCTTTTTCTCTGGCTCCTTTTCACTATCCATATTCTCTGGTTCTTTGTCCTCTTCTTTGTCAGGGCTTTCTTCTTTTTTTTCCTTCTTCTCCTCTTTCACTTTCATGGACTCGTGCCAGTCTCTTATTCTCGTTCCGAATCCTCCCCGAGATTTGTATCCCAGGTAAACAAATGTCCCTAAGATCAGGAATAGAGCCAAACCTCCACCCACTGTGTTGAAGCCCATCCATTTTGTCGAATTCAGGTGAGTGGGCCCCATGGCGATGTTTGCTTGCTGCATGGGATCATGACAACGTGTACAAAAGTCTTTGTAAACTGTATCGGATCCATGTGCGGGATTATGACATTGGATACAGATGGTCATGTCGAACTTTTCGGACATGTCTCCCTTTCGATGTCCTGAGATCTTGCCGATCGAGGAGCCTTTGAGTAATCCTTTCACCATGACTTCCGGGTGGCATTCTCCGCAGGTCACTTCAATGTTATTTTCGTGTATGGAGGCGGATGGGTCATCATGGCGAAGGATGTGGTGTTTGGTATGGCAGTGATAACAGAGCGGGAGTTCTCTATCGGGCAATAGGGGAGTGTACTCGAAATGCACATTCTTGAGATACTCCTCTGACTGTTCGGGATGACATTTGGAGCAGTCCACATCCACAAACCCTTCCCGGAAGTGCACATAGGGATTGGCATGAGTGTGGCAATCCACACACGAGAGCTGTCCCATTTTGTGTACATCCTGAGCCCATGCCTCAGGATCCACGTACAGAGACCGAATTGCGCCGTCCATAAGGACTTGTGCGAGGTTGGCATCCCCGTGACAAGCCAGGCAGTCTTGGTCTGAGTACTTAGGAGTGTCCGGAGAGGAGTGGAGGCCAAGAGCGAGCCCAAGGAAACAAAGGATGTATAGGTGAGATGCCCTCCATTTAACCATCATATGCAGTAGGGGATTTGGTAACATAATGTGTGTATGATGTCAAGGCAACTTATGATCCTGCGATCATCTCGAAATCCGTGATGTAAGATCTTCCGAGTGATCAGATTATATGATATCAAAAACGAACAACGGGAAAACAGTGCAGATCTATTTCGATGTAGGGACCGTTTCCCAAACGGTCCGTTCGGGGAACTGACCCTACAAAGAACCATGCCCGTCCATCCCTTCTCACGGTTTTTTTTCCATCACACAATCTGATCACTCAATAACGCTATTGAGCATCTAGAATATCACGGATTTGGAGAGGTCTTCAAAACTCGAAGGCCAGTCCTAAGCGGAAGACTCTTGGGGATTGGATCTCTGTGGCATAACGGAGTTTGAATTCAGGACCGGTCCACTGATTCTCTTCTGTGGCGAGCCCGCTGTTTAGGATGTTGAATCCGTCGAGGAGAAGTCTCAGTTTGGATGTGCCGATACGGAAGGATTTTTCGATGCGGAGGTCGAGTGTGAGGTTGAACTCATAGCGGACAGCACCTCGTGAGTGAGCTTGTATATAAAAGGGCCCCTGGTTCATATCTTCTACAATGATCTTCCGAGAGAACGGTTGTCCGTCATAATACTTGATAATACAGCCCAAGTTGATATCAAAAGGAGCCAGGTAATTTAGCCCCATCCGGACCGTGTATGCCCTGTCGAAACGTAATCTTCCCTTGGTGTTGATCAATGTGTTAGGGTTATCGAAGAGAGCCCCGATGACACCGTCATCGTTCTCCCACTCTGTGTTCCCTGGATTAGTAGAGCCCTCAGCCTGAGTAGCGGTCATTGAGAGAAAATAAGTGAATGTGGGGCCGAACCTTTTAACCAGATTCAGATCAACCCCAAAGTAGTGAGAGACACGGGGGTCATCGGCATGGTTTGTGAGGAGAAAAAAATCTTGTCCAAGAGTATCACTCCACTGATCATAGGCTGTAAAGATTTGATCGTCTTCGGTTTTAGGAATGGAATCATCGCCAAGGTCCAGGATGTAACGTGAGTCGTATGCTGAATAGGGGACTCCGGTGTTCAAGGTTTTCACTAGGTTTCTTGTGCCCCGATAAAATCCGCCCAGCGCAAAATTCCAATCGGAGCCAAATGCAGAATTAAAAACGATGGCATATTCATCCGTGTAAGGTCTTTTGAGGTTAGGATCGATGCTAGAGTATAGCGGGCCTTCACGCCTGAGGAGCTTTCCTGTCTCGTCCTCTTGAAATTGGCTGTCATTATTCCTGTCGTTCCAGACATAGACCAGTCCTCCGAGGGCACCGGGATTCCCGTAGGTGAGATAATTGAGGGGCAGCCGGAAATAGTAACGGGCGAAAGAAATTTTCAGAGCCGATTGTTTCGAAGGGGATAAAGGGATGATGATCCCTAAACGTGGGGACACTGAAAACCACTGGACCCTGCTCTCTTCTACGGATGTTTCCTGTGACGGGGATTCCGAACCAAGCCCGGGAATCCATCCCTTGCTGAAGTCGAAGTTCAGCCCGAAATACAGAGAGAGAAGACTGGAGAATGTCAGGGTGTCCTGGACATAAAAATTGAAATGGAGGGAGGCTTCCTCATGTTCTACAGGAGTGTTGAACTTGACGACCTCAAGGGGATCTCCATCATAAAAATGAAGGTGTAGATTCTCTTGGATGCTTTTTTGCGAAAAGGATTGAGATTTTTGCACTTGAAGGCCGTATTGGAGCCTGTGGTCACCGAAGAACAGATCATCAAACACCGAATCTCCCCGGAAGAGAAAGGCGAGGGTTTTTCGCGTGTCCTTGTAGGCCAGGGGAGCGGGGCCGCTCGGTGTCCTCTGGAAAATTTCGATGCCGTGCGGACCGACGACTTCATCTTGTAGATCGGACTGAATATGGCCGTATGCATAGTTGAGCCCGACTTTAAAAAAGTGCCTGTTCTGGATCCATGTGGTCCAGAGAGCCTGAAATACATCGTATACGTCCTTTCGATCTGAAGTCGATGAAAAAGGAATTTTTCTATTAGCACCATAAGATGCGTAGGAGACCTTCTGACCTGTCCAGAGCACACGGAGATAACTCTGGGCAAAGTTGTATCGCAGGCTGATCAGACCAGAGAACAGTGATGACTTGTCCATTTCATCAAACTCGGCCATATCACGGGAGAGGTCGTTGGCCGTCACTGAAGCGAAAAAGGATAGTTTATTTGTGACCAATGGTCCGGATATATGAAAATTCCCATCGAGAAGATAATCGAAGGTGTGGGCTTCAAAGATTCCTTCTTCTTTCAGTTTCGGAGTGATGTTTGAATCCTGCAAAGATCGCTGGGTATAAAATGCCGAAATTCCTCCATGGAAGGTCGATTGCTCAGATTGAGTTATCAGATTGAATTGGCCTCCAGGTGTGAGGACGTAAGGAGGATGGCTCGAATTGTATAACTGTGTGTATCCTAATGCGTAGTAATCAGGATAAAACAATGGCATCCCGGTCCAATATGGGTCGGTCATGTCGAAGCCGTTTAAAAAATAAGAGGTCTGTGTCCAAGATCCTCCGCCTCTGGCGCTAAAAACAGCGGGAAGGTTATTCCACAAGCCTCCCACATCTATGCGGTTGCTCGTGGCCGAGAGATCTTGGTTTTCCATAAGCGCCCAGACATTGTGAGCTGAAGGAAGAACATTCAAGTTGATCCTGTCGAGGATAGTCTGTTGGAGACACTGGTTAAAATCTGTTCGTATCACTTCGGAGTAAGACATGTCTGTGCTGTCTTCTCTGTGGAGAACAGCTTTGATGAACAGCGATTGAGAGGGAAGTACGTACACATTCGTTTGAACGGTGGAGTGATATCCCGGTGTTTCGAATCGGATTGTGTAGTGCCCGGCGAGAAGCCCTGTCATATGAAAAGACCCTGAGTGGTCGCTGGTGAGTGTTTTTTCGAAATTTAGGTCTTTGCCAGAGATTTGGATCGTGACATCAATAAGAGCGCTCTGGTCCGGTGTTATGGTCTTTCCCTGTATAAATCCAAAGTCTTCCGCCCTCATCGTAAGCCCGAGCAGAATTGTGAAAAAGAGTAAAACCAGAGGGAAATAGCGTTTGCGGGAGAAGAAAGTTTTCAGTGGGGTTTCCTCCTAATCATTCAGCCCATATTTTTTACTTTTCGCTTCCACCTGTCAACCCAAAAGAATCAGAACCTTCAAGTTAGAATTAGAGTTGATGTTTTCGCTCCTGTCAGATTTTTAACGCCGCCCTCCCATCCGTTGATTTATTCATTGGATGGCCCCCCTTTTTCTTATTAGGCGTCTGCGGATCTGCGCACGTTTACCTTTATCCTGCATCTGAGGCCTCGACTTTTAAGTGCTACACATCTTTTTCCCTCTCGTGCTCATACAGTCCTTGACGCCCACCTTCGGTGGATTCCCTCGACGGCGATTCGTGAATGCGAAATCTTCCTTTATGTCGCTCAAAGTATCACCTCTGATTCTATATGAAGCAAATTATAGGCCCAGATACCATTATCATGATGTACCAAACTTGAAGGGTGCAGTTTTATTGAGAGACAAGAAAATGTATAATACCGGCATGATTATCGAGGGAAAAACTAATGAAAGAAAAATATGATATTGCAGTGGTAGGAGGCGGACCAGGTGGATATGTGGCTGCGCTCAGAGGAGCACAGCTAAAGAAAAGCGTCGTACTGCTTGAAAGAGATAGGGTCGGCGGGACATGTATGAATTGGGGATGCATCCCGACCAAATACCTTCTCCAGCAAACAAAGATCTATAAAGATGCGATAGATAACGCGAACATCGATGGGCCCCTTGATTCATTGTCTTGTAACTGGCAGCGTTTGCAAGAGGGGAAAGAAGAGATCGTTCAAAAGTTGGTGAAGGGGATAGAGCTTTTACTCAAGCAAAATGGAGTGACTGTTCTCAAAGGAGAGGCATCTCTAAGAAAAAAAGGGGAAATCTGGATCCAAACGGGGGCAGGCGAGAGCCAAGTCGAAGCGGATAAAATCGTTCTGGCGACCGGAAGCCGCCCGAAAGAACTTCCTTTTTTACCCTTCAACGGGACAGAAGTGATCGACAGCAAAAGAGCTCTTAGCTTGGAGACGATCCCTAAAAAGCTGCTGATCATCGGTGCCGGTGCTATCGGTCTCGAGATTGGGACGATCTTTCTGCGATTGGGCACTGAGGTGGTTGTCCTCGAGATCATGCCTACTATTCTTCCGGGAATCGATGTCCAGATGGCCCGACGGCTGCAAAGGATTCTTAAGAAACAGGGCATGGAGATCTACACAGAGATGAAAATTGAAGATAGTGATGTCCAGAAAGGACACGTCGTGTTACGGGGGACATGTTTAAAGAATAATTCCCCTTTTTCTTATAAGGGAGAAATGGTTCTTTGTGCAACCGGGCGGACACCCAATACAGGATTCTTCGCTGGAGCAGATGACTCCCTTGTTGTGGATGATGCGGGTTTCGTGCGGGTCAATGGCTATCTTGAAACAGGCATTCCGGGAGTTTATGCCATTGGAGACCTCATCGGGGGAAAGCTTCTCGCGCACAAGGCCTCGCATGAAGGCATTTTCGCTGTGGAGAATGCGTCGGGATCACAAAATGTTCTGGACGTCAACGCCCTTCCCTCGGCTGTTTTTACAGATCCGGAGTTTTCCTGTGTCGGGCTCACAGAAGAAGAGGCTAGAGAACAGGGAATGGAGCCACAGGTCGGCCTCTTTTCGCTTCAGGCTTCAGGAAGAGCCATGACGATGGGAAAACAGGATGGTTCAGTCAAAGTTGTTGCCGATGTAAAGGACAGGGTTATCGGGGCACAGATCCTTGCGCCCAATGCCAGTGAACTCATTCCAGAATTAACGCTCGCCGTGAAAAAAGGCCTCTCTCTCAAGGATATCGCCTCGACCATCCATATTCATCCCACGTTGTCCGAGGCTATCATGGAATCGGCCATGAATGCTTTTGGTGAGGCGATCCATATACTCAACACTTAATTCTTGTATGGCAAGCAGACATTTCAAGTCAATCGTAATAGTGATTACTTTTTAAGCTAGAATCAGAGGAGATGTTTTCGCTCCTGTCAGATTTTTCACGCCTGATCTCTCTTAGTATTATTCTTATCCGCCCTCTTGAATTAACCGTGCTCACACAGTCCTCGGGATCGATTCCATCGACTCCCCTCGAAGAACAATTTGGGAAGGCTGGGTTAGGTTGGGTCGGAATCTTCTTTTATGTCGCTCAATCCATCATCTCTGATTCTATATAAAACAAATGATCGTCCCCGGTACTCATTGTTAGTATGAGCTCAATTTTGAATACAACACAGATTCGCAATGCTACTATGCCATTTCAGAAAATTGACATAATAAGGGTGGAGAATTACAATAAGCCTCCGGCTAGACGATGAAAGTCACAGAGAAAGAATACTTAAGCGGTTGGTATGCCAAAGAAAAGGATGATAAAGGCCCGTTCCGTTGGATGGGGAAAGAGGCATTCGTATCATTCAAAGAATATCCCATTCCCGGCAAAAAATTTCTGCGCATCACGGCCGGACACTCATTCCCTGATAAAGAGCTTCCAATTATGGAAGTTTTTGTGAACGACAAGAAGATCGGGAGCCGGGAGGTCGAAGCCGCTTATGCTTCATACGTCTTCTCTTTTGAAAGCTCGGGTGATCTCAACATTGAATTGAAACTGAGCCGTACGGTCCAAGTGTATGGTGACCCCAGAGACATGGGGATAATGGTGAGAGATATCGAGGTCCTCTTGCCTTCTGAGATCGATATCTTCCTGGATGGGTGGTATCTGCCCGAATACTCCTTTGAAGCTCATGAGGAAGATAAAGGGCGCTGGATGAAAAAAGAGGCTAGATGTCTTTTTCAAGACCTTCCCAAAGATACCGAGAAATATTTGCTCGTCGAGGCTGGTCATCCCTACGAAGGTGCTGATAATCCTGTGTTGACGGTATTATCAGAGGGTCAATCGATCGGCTCCAGGGAAATCCTGCCCGGAGAAACCAAGTGCTATTTCTTGCTCGACTTTGCGTCGAGCTCTTTTGAAATAGAGTTTCGGCTGGACCGCGTTTTTTCTCCGGACATCAGTGGCGATTCGAGAAAATTGGGTATTTTCATTAAAGATATTCAGGTAGTTCTGCCTGATCAGAAGGGTCCGCTCTACGACTATGGTTGGCATGAGTGGGAACATGACGAGTTTTTTCCGTACGCCTGGATGAAACAAAAGGCCCGCGTGTTCCTGCCCGCCCAACAAGTGAAGAGACACAGGTTCATTTCTTTTTACGCATTTTCAGAGTATGCCAATTACAAGCAGGCCCTTCGCTTGGAATTAAATGGAGAGGAGCTGGGTGTTTTCCCTCTGATAAAGAGCTGGAATTTCTACAGTTTTCTTCTTCCTCCCGTTCAAAACGATCAAAAGGGGACAAAGGGATATGAGCTTGTACTGAATTTAACCAGGCTATTTCCGGAAAGGTATCATAGGGAAGACCCGAGAGAGTTGGGAGTCAAGATATCGCCGATCAAGTTTCATGATGAAAACGAAACACATGAAGGATTCTTGTTTTTCCATAAAAATGCCATGTTGAACTATGAGGAACGGAAACGGGGAGAAACGGAATTAAAATCATACCCGATCAATCTGGGCATTGACCTGTTTGCCAAATGCAACATGAAGCCACCATGCGTGTATTGTCTGTGGGACTGGATGAAAGAAGAGGAAGAGGGACACATCGAGACTGTTGTGGATGAGAAGACCTTTGAGGAATATGGGCCCTTTTTCCAGTCGGCCCGCTTGCTCATCAACTGTTCGATCGGAGAACCCCTCATGCATCCCCGATTCGAGCAGATCATGGAGTACTGTTCAGATCACAACAAGATCATGGAGATCTCAACAAACGGCCAAGCGTTCACCAAGAGGACGATCAAAGCTCTAGTCGGTAAGCCCATATACCTCTATATTTCTCTGGACGCTGCGACAAAGGAAACCTATGCCAAGATAAGAAATGACAGGTGGGAGTCGATTTTTCCCAACCTAGTCCTTTTGAATGAAGAGCGGAAGAAGAAGGGAAATCTCCCCAAGCTCCATATGGTTTTTATGCCAATGAGAGTGAACAAGAATGACCTGGAGGAATATTTCCGTCTATGCCAGAAGATCGAGGCCGATGCGTTAATCCTTCGTCCTTTGCTCGTGTTGAACAAACCCAAGATCGAACGCGAACGGGGAGGATATCTTTTCGATTACAAGAATGAACTTTTGTCGCGAGAGGAATTGGAAGAAATTTTTAAAGTGAGCAAAGTCTATTCAAAAAAGTATAGTGTTCCTGTCGCCAATCAGTTCAGTTTTGGGATGCGTGATGAAGAACAATTTAAGGGCAAGGAAGCCGTAGACCTGGAAACTCAGCGATTTTGATCGGTATGAAACGATGAAAAATGAAATCTGGAGCAAACCCGGGGATAATAATCAAGTGGATCGGTGCGAAGGTGTTGAAACAGAACGCTTCGAAAATGACATCGGAGAAACCGGCATGCCTCTCTGTAGGGAGCCATGGGAAAACCTGTACATCTTGAGACGGGGTATTCTTCCCTGTTGTTACGGAAATCCGGTCGGCTACTCCTTTCCTGATTATGCGGAAGCTTGGAATTCCCCGGAGATCCAGGAGATTCGGCGATATTTGAGTCAGGGCAAGCTCAGCTCCTACTGTTTGGAATGCCTGGGATGCCCCATTGTCCAAAGGTACCTTGCCGAACATCCTCTTGAGAATCCGGCGATGAAGCAGCGGCCATTTGTATTCCGGCTCATCAACAGGCTGCTCTTCCGGATCCCCTCCAAAATCCACCAATCCCTCTCAAAGAAATAAGAGTTACACTCTTACCTTACAAACTTACGTTATTCATAAAAAAATGCTGATGCTTCTAAATATTTTTGTAAGAATTTCAAAATCCGTGATGTCATGGATACTCCCAAGCGTTATTGAGTGATCAGATTGTGTGATGGAAAAAACCGTGAGAAGGGCTGGACGGACAGGGTTCTTTGTAGGGTCAGTTCCCCGAACGGACCGTTTGGGAAACGGTCCCTACATCGAAATAGAGCTGCACTGCTTTCCCGTTGTTCGTTTTTGATATCATACAATCTGATTACTCGGAATGACAGCATTATGGATTTTGAAATGCTTACAATATTTTTTATGAATAATGTAAGTTTATTTGATGTAGCCAAGAGCCTTGAGCATCTCCACTGTCTTTTCATCCTTTTTTTGTACAGACCTGTTGGATAGC
>Ga0307379_10001431_pt1 | contig 37772 bp, 40 predicted proteins | sample UN2MG_FD_202237 | JGI IMG/M metagenome (GOLD analysis project Ga0307379, IMG submission 202237) | Soil microbial communities from Risofladan, Vaasa, Finland - UN-2 | ecosystem: Environmental > Terrestrial > Soil > Coastal area > Acid sulfate soil | place: Finland: Risofladan, Vaasa | collected...
CCGCCGGAGCCGCCGAAGCGGCGGCGCGAGGTGAAGCGTGCCGAGGAAGGCTGGTTCGGGCTCGGCAAGGTCATGGGGCTCAAGTTTCGCTGGCCCGGATCGGCCGGGCGAGGGCGCCCTGGCGGGCCAAGCGGCATCCCCATCCGGGGCTTGCGCGGCGAACTGCCGGTGAATTTCGCCGAAGGCGGCGCGGTTCCCGGCGACCGTATCGTCGGCATCCTCACGACGGGCCAAGGCATCACCATCTACCCCATTCACGCGAATGCCCTGAAGGCGTTCGACGAGGAGCCCGAGCGCTGGATCGACGTCACCTGGGACATCGACGAGGACAATCCGCAACGGTTCCCCGCCAAAATTGCCGTCACGGCGATGAACGAGCCCGGAAGCCTCGCGCAAGTGGCCTCGGTGATCGGCGAGGGCGATGGGAATATCGAAAACATCAAGCTGACCAACCGCGTGCCGGACTACACCGAGATGTTGATCGATCTCGAGGTCTGGGACCTCCAGCATCTGAACGAGATACTGGCCGGCTTGCGGGCCAAGGACGTGGTGAGCAGCGCCGCCCGGGCCGAAGGCTAGGGCCTTGCCTAGATGAAGCCCCGACCTTGGCACATAACAGCTTCGCGCCCCTGGCATATAAACGTAGCCCAAATATGGTAGGGCTCAGTCGCCCAAGGGACCGGCATCATCCGCGCCGATCGCCGGGTCTTGGAACGAGGTAGTGATGCTGTTCAGGCGCCGCGAGGCGGAGAGCTTTTTCGAGCGGTTGCGTGTGCATCTTTGGCCGCGCCGCAGTTGGAGCCGCTCGACCCGCTATATTGTCCATCGCGTGCGCCGCCTCAGCGCCACGCCGCATGCGGTTGCGCTGGGCTTCGCCGCCGGGGTCTTCGTCTCCGCAACCCCGTTCATTGGTGTCCATATGCTGATGTCGGCGGCTCTGGCGTGGATCATCGGCGGTAGCATCGTCGCCGCCATCCTCGGCACCTTCGTCGGCAACCCGCTGACCTATCCGCTGTTTTGGGTGTCCACCTTCGAGGTCGGCCGTCTGATGCTGGGCGGGGCGTCGGACAAGCTGCGGATCGACCTGTCGAGCGGCATCTTCCAGACGGACAAGCTTTGGCCGCTCCTGAAACCTATGACGCTCGGCGCGCTGCCCGTCGGGCTTGTGCTGGCAACGCTCAGCTATGTCCTGGTCAGGCCCGCGGTGAACGCCTACCAGCACCGCCGCCGCGCACTCAGATCCCCCGTGGAGCTGCAATGACCGTTCCTCCGATCCGGCTCGGCATCAATATCGATCACGTGGCCACGTTGCGGAACGCGCGCGGCGGGTTTCATCCCGATCCCGAGCGCGCGGCCAAGCTCGCGGTAGAGGCCGGTGCCGACAACATCACCGCCCATCTCAGGGAAGACCGCCGTCACATTCGCGATGACGATATCGCCCGCCTCATGGCCGAGCTCGACTGTCCGTTGAACCTCGAAATGGCGGCGACGGACGAAATGAAGGCGATCGCGCTGAAAACCCGGCCGCACGCCGCCTGCCTTGTGCCGGAGAAGCGCATGGAGCGGACGACCGAGGGCGGCCTGGACGTGGTGGCCCAACACAACATGCTCGCCCCGGTCGTCGCCGAACTGGTCGATGCCGGCATTCACGTCTCCCTGTTCATTGCCGCCGAGCGGCGGCAGATCGAGGCGGCTTCGCGCTTACGAGCCCCGGCAATTGAAATCCATGTCGGCTCCTGGTGCGACGCGCTGGCCGAAGGCCGCTTCGAGGACGCGGAGGCCGAGTGGCGGTGCATCAACGACGGCGCGCATCTCGCTCATGGACTGGGGCTTGAGGTCCATGCCGGTCACGGCCTCAACTACGAGACGGCTGAGACCATCTCCGCGCTGCCGGAGATCGTCGAGCTCAATATCGGCCACTTTCTCATTGGCGAGGCGGTGTTCGAGGGTCTTGACGAGACCGTGCGCCGCATGCGGCAAGCCATGGACAAGGGGCGCCGAACCCTGCGCCGGCACGCCCCGGAGGGAACGGATCACGCGTGATGATTCTTGGTCTCGGCAACGACATCATCGATATCCGCCGCGTCGAGAAGACCATCGACCGCTACGGCGAGCGCTTTCTGCTGCGCGTCTTCACGGACACGGAGCGCCGGAAATCCGAGGCGCGAACATTGCGCGCGGCCTCCTATGCCAAGCGCTTTGCCGCCAAGGAGGCCTGTGCGAAGGCCCTCGGCACGGGATTTCGCAACGGCGTCTTCTGGCGTGACATGGGTGTCGTAAATTTGCCGTCTGGGCGACCCACCCTGGAATTGACCGGAGGCGCCGCGCGCGTGCTCCAAGAATTGACGCCCGAAGGACACGAGGTCCGCATCGATCTCACCATCACCGACGACTTCCCGACCGCCCAGGCGATCGTCATCATCTCTGCCTTGAAGGTTTCGGCGCGCGACTGAGCCGTTTGCCTGAACCTTGAGGAGGGTCTATAGGGGCGCCTGTCCCCAGAGAACGGGGCGTGGGACGGGGGCCAGCCGGATATCGAACCGAGGAGAGCTTCCGCATGAGCGTGGACGCCGAAAAGATGGAAGCAAAAGGCAGCGCCAAGGATACGGTCCGCATCATTGTACATGCGCTGATCCTTGCACTTATCGTGCGGGTCTTCCTCTTCCAGCCATTCAATATTCCTTCGGGCTCGATGATCCCGACGCTTCTGATCGGCGACTATTTGTTCGTCTCGAAATACAGCTACGGCTACAGCCGCTACTCGTTTCCCTTAGGCTTCAACCTGTTTCCCGGGCGGGTCTGGGCGACCGAGCCCGATCGCGGCGACGTGGTCGTGTTCAAACTGCCGCGCGACAACGAGACGGACTACATCAAACGCGTGATCGGTCTTCCCGGCGACGAGATCCAGATGTTGCACGGCGTGTTGCACATCAATGGCCAGGCAGTCGAAAAGGTGAAGGTCGACGATTACGTCGTGATGGGCCCGAACGGCCGCGAGCGTCACATGGCGCGGTACAAGGAGACCTTGCCCAACGGCGTGAGCTATCCCGTGCTTGATCTCGTGAACGAAGGCTATGGCGACAACACCGAGGTCTACAAAGTGCCCGAAGAGCATTTTTTCATGATGGGCGACAACCGCGACAATTCCACCGACAGCCGCTTTCTATCGGAGGTGGGCTTCGTGCCCTTCGTCAATCTGGTGGGGAAGGCGCAAGTGATCTTCTTCTCCATCGACGAGAAGTCGAGCTTCTGGGAATTCTGGGACTGGCCCACGGAAGTCCGCTGGGACCGCCTCTTCAAGGTGGTGCACTAAAGCCTTGGCCAAACGGCGGACCACGGATCTCGGTCAACTCTCCGCCCGGCTCGGGCACGATTTCGCAAAGCCGGCGCTTCTCAAGCTGGCCTTGACGCATGCCAGCGCGCATCCCGGCTCACAGCCCAACGATGACAATGAGCGGCTCGAATTTTTGGGCGACCGTGTTCTGGGCCTGGCCGTGGCGGAACTGCTCATCGGTCGCTTTGCGAACGCGAGCGAGGGTGAGTTGGCGCGCTGGTTTAATCTCCTGGTGCGCACCGAGACCTGCGCGGACGTCGCCGAAAACTGGAAGCTTGGAGATTTCATTGTGATGAGCGCGGGTGAGGCGGGCTCCGGCGGACGCCGAAAGAAGACCATCCTGGCCAATGCGTGCGAGGCTGTGCTCGGGGCTGTCGTCTCCGATGCCGGCTATGAGGTGGCCCGCGCCGTGGTTTGGCGCAATTGGGAGCCTTATCTCGGCGAGCTCGATCAGGCCGCGCCCGACGCCAAGTCCGTGCTGCAGGAATGGGCGCAAGGCCAGCAGTTGCCGCTGCCGCGCTACGTGGAAATTGCCCGCGAGGGCCCCGACCATGCGCCGCGCTTTACGGCGGAGGTGCAGGTGGAAGGCGTCGAGGCACAACGAGGCGAGGGGGCGAATAAGCGGGAAGCCGAGCAGGCGGCTGCTCTCGCCATGCTCATGCGCGAAGGCGTGTGGCGTCCGGCTGCCGATGACTGAGACAGCCAACCAAGAGACGCGCTGCGGTTTCGTCGCCCTGATCGGCGCGCCCAATAGCGGCAAATCCACCCTCACCAACGGGCTGGTGGGCGCCAAGGTCTCGATTGTCACCCACAAGGCGCAGACCACGCGCGGTCCCGTGCGCGGCCTGTTCCTGGCCGGCGATGCGCAAGTTATTCTCGTGGATACGCCCGGCATCTTTCAACCCAAGCGCAAGCTCGACCGCGCCATGGCTCAAACCGCCTGGGACCGCGCGGCCGATGCCGACATCGTGGCGCTGGTCATCGATGCCGCGCGCGGTCTCGACAACAAGCTGGCGCCGATCATCGAGCATCTGCCCGACATCAAGCGGCCCACCATCGCCATCCTCAGCAAGATCGATCTGGTGAAAAAACCGGACCTGCTGAGACTGACCGCGGAACTTCTGGCGCTGAAAGCCTTCGACGAGGTGTTCATGGTCTCGGCACTCACCGGCGACGGCGTCGGTGAACTGAAGACATATTTCGCGGAGGCCGTGGCCCCGGGCCCGTGGCTCTTTCCCGAGGATCAGCTGTCGGATGCGAGCCTGCGCCAGACCGCCGCCGAGATCACCCGCGAGAAGCTGTTCCTGCGGCTCCATGAAGAGCTGCCTTATGCGCTCACCGTCGAGACCACCGAGTGGAAGGAGCTGAGAGACGGCAGCATCCGCATCGAGCAGACCATCTATGTGGAGCGCGAGAGCCAGCGCCGCATCGTGCTCGGCGCCAAAGGCACCATGATCAAGGAGATCGGCTCCGCCGCCCGCAGCGAGATCGCGGAGATCGCCGGCGTGCCCGTGCATCTGTTCCTGTTCGTCAAGGTGCGCGAGCGCTGGGGAGAGGACCCCGAGCGTTTCCGCGAAATGGGCCTGGACTATCCAAAAGGATAGCGCAAGCTAGGTCCATGGACTGGAGCGACGAAGGCATCTTCCTGGGCGGCAGGCCACTGGGCGAAGCGAATCTCATCGCCGAGATCCTGACGCTCGAGCATGGCCGGCATCTTGGGCTCGTGCGCGGCGGCCGATCAAGACGCATCCGGCCCACGCTCCAGCCCGGCAATCTCGTCCGGGTCACCTGGCGGGCGCGCCTCGCCGAACATCTTGGCGGTTTCAACGTGGAGCTGATGGAGGCCCACGGCGCCCGCGTGTTGGACGATCCGCGCGCACTCGCGGCCATCGGCACGCTTGGCGAACTCGTCAAGCTGCTGCCGGAGCGCGACCCGCATCCGGGGCTCTACGCCAACACGCTGCACGTGCTGCGCTCTTTTGGAGAACCCGACATCTGGCCCGCGCTGCTCGTTTCCTGGGAGTTCCAGCTTCTGGCCGAGTTGGGCTTCGGCCTCGACCTCACGGCCTGCGCGGCGACCGGAACCCTTGATGAGCTGGTCTATGTCTCGCCGCGCTCGGGCCGCGCCGTGTCGCGGGAGGCGGGCGAACCGTACGGCGACAAGCTGCTGGCGCTGCCCGGTTTTCTCTTGGATGAGAGAGCGCCGCTGCGCGAGGCGGACATCGTCGCCGGTTTTGCGCTCACCGGCTTCTTCCTCGAACGCGACGTGCTGGAGCCCCACGGCCTCAAACTGCCCGCTGCACGGGAGCGATTGCTCGACTTGCTGTCGCGGAAGCCGCGCGCCGCTTGAGCGGACGCACCCGATGCGCTAAGCGCGAGATATGGGAAAACGCGCAATGCCCCGTGATTCGGGCCCGATCGAACCAGTCAATCTGAGGGACGCGCTGGAAGAGCGCTATCTCGCCTACGCGCTCTCCACCATCATGCATCGGGCGCTGCCGGATGTGCGCGACGGGCTGAAGCCCGTCCACCGTCGGCTGCTCTACGCCATGCAGCAATTGCGCCTTGGGCCCCAAGGCGAATTCCGCAAATGCGCCAAGATCGTCGGCGACACCATGGGCAACTTCCATCCCCACGGAAACCAGGCGATCTACGACGCGCTGGCGCGTCTCGCTCAAGACTTCGCCGTCCGTTATCCGCTCATCGACGGCCAAGGCAATTTCGGCAATATCGATGGGGATAACCCCGCCGCCGACCGTTACACCGAGGCGCGGCTCACGGAAGTCGCCGCCCGGCTGCTCGAAGGCATCGACGAGGACACGGTCGATTTCCGCCCCAATTACGACGGGCGCGAGCTAGAACCCTCGGTCTTGCCCGCGAACTTCCCGAATCTCTTGGCGAATGGCGCGTCGGGCATCGCTGTCGGCATGGCGACCAACATCCCGCCCCACAATGTCGGCGAGCTGTGCGACGCGGCGCTGCACCTCATCAAGTTTCCCAAGGCGACCGCCGACAAATTGGTGACCTTCGTGCCGGGACCGGACCTTCCCACCGGCGGCATCATCGTCGAGCCGCGCGAGAACATCGTGCAGGCCTACAAGACGGGCCGCGGGTCTTTCCGCCTGCGCGCCCGCTGGGAGCAAGAAGACACCGGCCGCGGCACCTACCAGATTGTCGTCACCGAGATTCCCTATCAGGTGCCCAAGGCGCGCCTTGTCGCCCGCATCGCCGAGCTGCTCCAAGCTAAGAAGCTGCCTCTGCTCGCCGATGTCCGCGACGAGTCGGCCGAAGACGTGCGCCTCATATTGGAGCCCAAGAGCCGCACGGTCGATCCCGCATTGCTCATGGAGCAGATGTTTAAGCTGACCGAGCTCGAGACGCGGGTGCCGCTCAACATGAACGTGCTGAGCCACGGCAAGATCCCGAACGTGCTGGGCATGCGTCAGGTGCTGCAGGAGTGGCTGGACCACCGTCTGGAGGTCTTGGTCCGACGCTCGACGTTTCGGCTCGCCAAGATCGATCACCGGCTCGAAGTGCTGGCCGGCTACCTCATCGTCTATTTGAACCTCGACAAGGTCATCAAGATCATCCGTGAAAAGGACGAACCGAAGCCGGCGCTCATCAGGGCGTTCAAGCTCACGGACGTCCAAGCCGAAGCCATTCTCAATATGCGCCTGCGATCCTTGCGCAAGCTCGAAGAGATGGAGCTAAGGCGCGAGCACGACGATCTCACCAAGGAGCGCAAGGAGCTGAATGCGCTGCTGCGGTCCAAGGACAAGCAGTGGAAGCGCATCGGCGACGAGATCAACGGGCTCAAGGACCAGTTCGGCCAGAAAACCGAGGCCGGTCGCCGCCGCTCGAGCTTCGCCGACGCACCGGAAGACGTCGCCATCGAGCTCGCCGAAGCGATGATCGAGAAGGAACCGATCACCGTCGTACTCTCGGAGAAGGGCTGGATCCGCACCATCAAGGGCCACAGCACCGAAGCCTCAAGCCTATCCTTCAAGGAAGGCGACCGGCTGAAGCGCTTCATCCGCGCGCAGACCACGGACACGCTGCTGCTATTCGCCACCAATGGCCGTTTCTATTCGCTGGTTGCCGACAAGCTGCCGGGGGGCAGGGGACACGGCGAGCCCTTCCGCCTGATGGTGGACATCGAGGATGCCGGCGATAGCGTCGAGCTCTTCGTCTATGAGCCGGATCGCAAGCTGTTGGTCGCGAGCGAGAGCGGTCACGGCTTCATCGTGGCCGAAGACGAGGTCGTCGCCATGACGCGCAAGGGCAAGCAGATCCTGAACGTGAAGGGCGACGACGAGGCGGCCGTTTGCGTGCCGGTCGAGGGCGACAGCGTCGCGGTGATCGGCAACAACCGGAAGCTGCTTCTGTTCCCCCTGAAGGAGCTGCCCGAGATGCCGCGCGGCAAGGGCGTGCGCCTCCAGCGCTATAAGGATGGCGGGCTGGCCGACGCCAAGACCTTCTCCAAGAAAGAAGGCCTGACCTATGTCGACGCCGCCGGCCGGACCTTCACACTTGCCTCCGCTGAACTCCGCGATTGGTGGGGGGCCCGCGCCCAAGCCGGTCGCCTGCCGCCGCGCGGCTTTCCGAAGTCCGGCAAGTTCGGGGACCGGTTCTGATCACGCCTGTCATCCCCGCGAAGACGGGGATCCAGTAATCGGGACGCTCGCGACTCCCTCCAGCATCCATGGATACTGGATTGCCCGGTCAAGCCGGGCAATGACGAGGAACGGAAGCTAGCTGCGCACCCAGCCTTTGGCGGTGAGGCGCTCTTGGGGCTGGAAGCGGTCCTTGTAGCGCATCTTGCGCGAGCCCTCGATCCAGTAGCCGAGATAGACGAACGGATAGCCTTGGCGGCGCGCGAACGCGACATGGTCGAGGATCATGTAAGTCCCGAGGCTGCGCGCCGGCACGTCCGGATCGTAGAAACTGTAGACCATGGAGATGCCGTCGCTGAGCCGGTCGCACAGCGACACGGCGATGAGCGGCGACTCCCCACGCTCGTCGGGCTTCCGCCGGTACTCGGTAACGAAGGTCTCCACCACGCTGTCCTCGACCATGAGCGAGTAGTCGAGCACGCTCATCTCGGCCATGCCGCCATCGGCGTGCCGCGCCTCGATATAGTCGCGGAACAGAGAATATTGCTCAGAGCTCGGGGCCGCCGGCATGCGCGTGGCCACCAGATCGAGATTGTCCCGGGCAATGCGCCGCAAGGAACGCTTGGGCTCGAACTCGTCCACCAGGATGCGCACCGGCACGCAAGCCGAGCAGGCGTCGCAATAAGGCATGTAGGCGATGTTCTGGCTCCGCCGGAACCCGCCTTTCAATAGATTGTCGATGAGGAAGCCCGGCTTGTCCCGCGTCAGATGCGTGAACAGCTTCCGCTCCAGCCGGCCCGGCAGATAAGGGCAGGGCTGCGGCGCGGTGATGTAGAACTCCGGAAAATTGCTTTTATGTTCGGTCACGAGCCACCGACCTGAAGCGAATCCAAGGTCATCCAGGCCCAAGCTTAGGCGATCGGAGGCGGGGCGCGCAATCCGCCAAGGCTGTCACAATGCCGCGAAATCAACTTTGAATGGCTCCAACCTATTGCCGGTTGATGACGAGCACGCCCGCGAGGATGTCATGGAGGCAGCGCTTGCGCTGGTCGAAAAAGGCCCAGAGCAGGATCGGGAAGAAGATCACCAGGGAGAACCAGAACAGGAGCGCATGGAAGGCCGCGATCAGCGGTGTGACCTTGCCGCCATACCACATGGGCACGGTGAGCCCCATCATGCGCTGACCCACCGTTGCCGACTTGGGGCCGCCGATGGTGAGCGCGTTGTAGCCAAGGCCGACCGCCGGAAAGATCAGCCCGAAGAGCAACCAGGCGAGGCCGAGGGTGAGGACGCCGAGGATCGTGACCGCGATCACGGCGACGGCCCAGAGGATCCCGATGATGATCGCGTCGATGACGAAAGCGACGCAGCGTTTGCGGATGACGGCATCGAACAGCTGCGGCTGCGTCACCGGATTGAAGACGTGGGGCTGCGCGCCAAAATCGGCGCTCGCGCCGGTGGAAGAAGAGTCTTGATCGGTCATGGTTTCTCCGAATCGGGGGCCAAATGGGCATACAGAACATGGGGGCGAGAGCGCGCACAAACAACAGTGCCGCCGTTGATACGGGCCAAGCTAGTGGCGGAACGGGCGCTTAGGTTGCCGAGTTCCGGTGGACGGTTTAAGGATTCTCTTTGAACACCATGAGGCTTACGGGGAGCCGGATGCGGACAACGGTGTTAGGGCTTGCGATCGTGAGCCTGCTCTTCGCCCTTGGCGATCAGGCGTTAGCCTGTGACGGCAGCAAGCTCATCTTCGAAGACACGTTCGAGTACGACGCCGGCGGCTGGTCGCATAAGGACACTGTCGAGGTGAAGGACGGCTCCTTAATTTTCAAACTGCCCGTCGACGACATGCAGTCCAACCTCAACGTCACCTTCACCCTCGAGGATGCCGATATCTGCACCGAGGCGGTATGGCCGTCAGGCGGCGATCAGCCGGTGCTGGGCGCAGGGCTTCTGTTCTGGGGCGAGGATAACCGCAGCTACTACCAGTTCGGCATTTTGAACAATGGCCGCTTCTGGATCGCGCGCAAGCAAGACGGCGCTTGGATCGGCACCATCGCAGCCAATGTCGACTCCCCAGCGATCAAGAAATCCCCCGGCGCCTCGAACACGCTGCGCGTCGACGCCAAAGGCAACACGCTTGCCTTCTACATCAACGGCACCAAGGTGCGGGAACTGAGGGGGCAGGCGCCAAGCAGCGGCTGGCGGTTCGGCGTTTCCGGTGACAATTTCGACAAGAGCAAGGACGCCACCGTCCTCTTCACCAGCATGAAGGTGACCGACTAGCCGCCGTCTTTCAGGCGCCGGGCGACCTCGGGCGCGAAATAGGTGAAGATCGCGTCGGCCCCGGCGCGCTTGAAGGCCAGCAGGTTTTCCAGGATCACGCGGTCGCGGTCGAGCCAGCCGCGTTCCGCGGCCGCCGCCAGCATCGCGTACTCACCGGAGGTCTGGTAGACGAAGGTCGGCAGCTTGAAGGCCTCCTTCACCCGCCACACGATGTCGAGATAGGCGATCCCCGGTTTGACCATCACCATGTCGGCCCCTTCGGCGATGTCGAGCGCGACTTCGCGCAAGGCTTCATCGCCGTTGGCCGGATCCATCTGATAGGTCTTCTTGTCACCGCGGAGCTGCGCGCCCGAACCCACCGCGTCGCGGAACGGTCCATAGAAGGCGGAGGCGTATTTCGCCGCGTAGCTCAGAATCTGCGTGTCGATGAAGCCGTTCGCTTCCAGCGCGGCCCGGATGGCGCCGATGCGGCCATCCATCATGTCGGACGGCGCCAAAATATCACAGCCGGCCTCGGCCTGAACCAGCGCCTGGGTGACAAGCGCCTCGAGTGTCCTGTCGTTGTCGACCCTGCCGTCCTCGTCGAGAAGCCCATCGTGGCCGTGGCTCGTATAGGGGTCGAGAGCCACGTCGCAGATGATGCCGATCTCCGGCACCGCGGCCTTGATGGCGCGCACGGCCCGGCACACAAGATTACCTGGATTGAAAGCCTGGCTCGCCGTCTCGTCGCGAAGCGCGGGGTCGGTGTTGGGAAAGAGCGCAATTGCGGCGAGTCCAATGGCCGCCGCGTCCTCGGCTGCTTTGACGGCCAAGTCGATCGACAGCCGCGCCACGCCCGGCATCGCCGCGACTTCCGAGCGTTCCCGCTCGCCGTCGATGACGAACAGCGGCCAGATCAGATCATCGGGCGTGAGAATGGTTTCGCGCACGAGACGCCTCGACCAGTCGGCGCGCCGGTTCCGCCGCAGCCGTGTCGCGGGGTAGCCTGGCTTGAGCGCATCGGCAGGCGTTGCGCCCTTGCGCTTGGCACGCTCGGTCCGCAACGAAACGGTCTGATCTTTGGACGGTGAGGCCACGCCGCGAAATCCTCAAACTCTACTGAACCGGGAGAGGGTACCACTCCGGGCCGCCTGCTGCCAGAAGCGGCATGAAACATGGTTTGCCGCACAAATGCGGGCTTACTCGCAAATCTTCACGTACCGACGCTTCTTCATGTCGAAGTGAAAATGATCTCTATGGGCGGCGTTGGCTTCGGGCCCGAGCACCGTCTCGAACGTCTTGCAGGCATCGTCATGGACGGCCCGCATGAAGGACCCTGCGTCCTCAGGATCGAGTTTGCGCGAGGCCGGAAGCTCGGCGGCTCCTTCGTCCGCCGGCGCGGTCTTCTTCGCATCCTTTTCGGGTTCCGGTTCATGAAGATCGGTGCGCGGCGGGGGCAGCGGGCTGATGAAGGGGTTTGACCCAACCTGATTGACTGCGCTTCTCGTACGTTTTGGGGTGGCAGACTTGGCAGCTGTCCGAGGCGCCGGGGAGCGCGGTGCTTGGGCTTCGGGAGGCGGCGTTGGCCGGACGAATGGATTGGTTTTCACTCTGGTGATTGCCACGATCGCCTTTCCCACCGACTGGTCCTTGGCAGGAGCGATGAAGGCGCCCGTCGTTTCGCCGGCCAGAGTGGAATCCCGGACGAGGAGGGCGGCAGCATTACGCTTTGGGTTTGGGAGCGGTAGCGTAGGCGCAAGCGCGGCAACGCTGGTAGGCGCGCCGTACGGCCAATTCCCCAAGATTTTGAGCCGCTGCCCCGAAGCGAACTCGAACGCGGAGATGTCGAGGGCATTGGCGAGCGCATGCTCGCTGATTTTCGTGTTGGTGCCGCTATAGCGGTTCCGGCACTTGTATGAGGAGGCGTTGCGCAGCTTCACCACCTGCGAGCCGAGAACCGACGCGGCCGGTTGCACCGTCTCTTTCAGCCAAGTGTCGAGCGCCACTGCCAGCGTGAACCGCATGGTGGCGGGAGGCGAAATCGCCACCGCGGGATCCGACCCGATCGACTTCACCAAGATCGGCGCGGGCGCACCGCATAGCCCCTTCTTGATGGGATCCAACTGTTCGAACTCGATTGTTATGTCGGCCAGCATCTCGTCGCAGGCTTCTCGCGCGGCCGTCACCTTCGGGTCGGTCCAGGCGACCGTGGGCTTGTCGCCGGGAAGATTCGGCTTCACTTTGGGGACAGGTTCGGCGGTGTCGGTGGAAGGAACGGGAGCCTTTTCCGGACTCCGCTCGGGCAGCGGCGGCGTGGCCTCTTGTCCATACGCCAGCGGCGTAGCAACAACGAGGGCGGCCAGAACGAGCCAAGGTCTCAAGTCGCGGGTCACGTATTTCACTTGAGTCTTCACCGGAGCTTGTGGTTTGGGCTTCGGGATGGTAGCTGCGCCGAGCTTCTTCTAAAGCGGGAATTGGACAATTTTGGTAGGGAATTCACGTTGTCCGAACTTGGTATCACCTTCGAAGAAATCGATCGCGCTGGGGTCGTCACCCTTGATCGACCCGATAGACTAAACGCGCTCACGCGCGAAATGTTCGACGCTTTGAGCGCCAACTATCAGCGCTGGGCGCCAGCGCCGCAGATCTATGGCGTGGTAATGCAATCCTCCCACCCCACTGTTTTTTGTAGCGGCGGCGATCTCAAAGTCCTGAACGCGCTGAACCAGCAAGGCGCCACCGAGGCCATCCGGGAATTCTACCGCAGCGCCTACAGCCATGTCTGGGTACTGGAGAAATTTATCCGGCCGAACGTTCCGCTGATCAACGGGCTCGCCTATGGCGGCGGTATAGGCATCTCGCTGCTCGGCACACATTGCGTTGCCGGCGAAGGCTATCGCTTCGCCATGCCGCAAGTGGGCATCGGCTTTCTGCCGGATATTGGGGGCACGTATTTCCTCCCGAGGCTCATGGGCTGGATGGGCACCTATTTGGCGCTCACGGGCGCCAGCATCGGTCCGGCGGACGCCCATCGCCTACGCCTCGTCAGCCACACCATCCCCTCCAGCGATTTCGGCGTGATCAAGAGCGCCTTGGCCGACAACCATCCGATCGACAGGCTTCTCGACGGGCTTCACCGCGACCCGGGCGAGGGCGAGCTCGTGCATCACACCCCCACGATCAACCGTGCGTTCTCCGCAAGCTCCGTGGAAGAGATCCTGGCCCGTCTTGATGCCGAAGAGGGCGAAGACGCCGATTGGGCAAAGGAGACCGCGGCCGAGCTGCGCAAGAAATCACCCACATCCCTCAAGATCGCCCTGGCGCAAATGCAGGCCGGCAAGTCGCTCAGTCTTGCCGAGGCGCTCAAGCTGGAGTTCCGGCTGGCCTCGCGCCTGGTCCAAAGCCACGATTTTCGCGAAGGGATCGATGCGCGGATCGCGGGCAAAGGGCGGGTGCCTCAGTGGGACCCGGCAACGCTTGAGGAGGTCGACGATCAGGAGATCGCGAAACTCTTCTCAACGCCGGTCGAAGGCGAACTCAAACTCGACGAGCTCGAGCCCGGCCCGTAAGATTTGGCGGAAAAGCGCCAACATCAACAAGAATTAATACTAGAATTTCATGCAATCTTAAGCGTCTCGCTTAAGGTCATTTTAGGTCAGCCAAGCCTATAGTCCTCATCAAGTTGGGGTTTAACAACAACTAATGAGGGTAGGCGATGAATGTAGCCCTGAATATAGGGACACATGTGAGCACCGATGGGGCGGAAGACCTCAAAGGGCGTTATCTTGTTTCCTTAAAGCTCGTTGAGCGGCTTCACCGATTGCTGCTTGATGTCATCAAAGACGAATTCGAGCGCCTCGGCCGCGCCGATGTGAACAGCGTCCAGGCTCTGCTGCTGTACAATATCGGCGATGCCGAGCTGACCGCCGGCGAGCTCACGAGCCGCGGCTACTATCTCGGTTCGAACGTCTCGTACAATCTCAAGAAGCTGGTCGATGCCGGTTATATCCATCACCAGCGTTCGACCACCGACCGCCGCTCCGTGCGGGTGAGCCTGACCGACAAGGGCCAGGAGGTCTCCAAGGTGGTCAACGGTCTGTTCCAGCGCCAGCTGCGCTCTTTGGAGCAGGTCGGCGGCATCGGCCAGGACGACCTGGAAGTGCTCAACAAGGCCCTGATCCGGCTCGAGCGCTTTTGGACGGACCAGATCCGGTATCAGCTCTAAGAAGCGCTTCGCGAACTGCAATTTTGCGCCTCGGTGGACGGAGATCCGCCGGGGCGTTTCCCTTGCGGTCAACGTCGCAGCGCAAATTCGCCCTAATTCTCAGGAATATTAAAGATTGAGAGTCGCCGCATCATGTATCCATGACGGCAGGGGCCTTAGATGAGGGAAGCATTCCAAGGTAACTAGCGGCTTTCTTTGCCGCCAGCCGGCCAGAAGCGCCCACGCAACTCAGTCTTGGTTAAAGAATTTGTGAAACCAAGCTGAAGTTCATCAGGCTCGAAACCAGTAGAGCGGCCGGTCCAAAGCGCTTATAGTTAAGCTCGGACCCAGAGGCCGCAAGGACGGGAGCGGCGCATGCCCAAGACAACGGACGTCATCAGATGCGGCGCGGGGATCGCGGCGGCGGGTCTCGCGGCAACAATCCTAATTGCGACGGTCCAGCCCTCGGGCGCCGGTCCTTTCGGCCTATTCAACGGTAGGGACAACAATCAGGCCCGCGAGGCGCCCCAGTCCGGCGGCAATTCCGGCGGCGGCGGACTCTTTGGCGGCCTGTTCCGCGGCGGTAATTCTCTCCGAACCGAAAGCCACGACTCGCACAAATCGGAATTGCCTCAGGGAGATCCCGAGGTCGCGATGATCGTCAATCCGGCGTTGGGCACGCCCACGCTGGCCAAGCAGAACATCGCAGCGACCCAGGCCGCCATCCAGAAATACAAGGGCATCGTCGCGCAAGGCGGTTGGCCCAGGGTTCCCGCCGTGGCCATGAAGCCGGGCTCGAGCGGTCCTGAGATCGTCACCCTGCATCGCCGCCTCGAGATTAGCGGCGACCTTGTCGGCATGAGCGTGCCCGAGCAGTACGACGCCGCGGTCGTGGCGGCGGTGAAACGCTTTCAAGCGCGCCACGGTCTGCCGCCCACGGGTGTCGTCGACTCCAAGGCGACGGTGGAAGCGCTCAATGTGCCGGCCAACGTACGTTTGGCCCAGCTTCAGGGCAGCTTGAAGCGCCTACGGAAGATCGCGCCGAGAACCGGCAATCGGTACGTGCTGGTCAACATCCCAGCGGCGCAGGTGGAAGCCGTCGAAGGCGGACGCGTGGCGCAGCGCCATGCCGCCGTGGTCGGCAAGATCGAACGGCCGACGCCAGAGCTGTCCAGCAAGATCAACCAGGTGAAGTTCAATCCGTATTGGTATGTGCCCCGCAGCATCATCCACAAAGATCTCGTCCCCAAGGGCCGCCAATTCGCGCAGCAGGGCCAGGACATGCTCGCGGCCTACCGCATGGAGGCCTTCGACAGCCAAGGCAATCCGCTCGATCCGCGGCAGATCGATTGGTTCGGCGAGGCCGTCTACACCTATAATTTCCGCCAGCGTCCCTGGGATGAGAACTCCCTCGGCTTCGTGAAGATCGACTTCCCCAATAAGGACGCGGTCTATTTGCACGACACACCGCTGAAGAGCCTGTTCGGCAAGGCGGTGCGCTTCGAGAGCTCGGGTTGCGTGCGCGTGCACAATGTCGATCACCTCGTCGCGTGGATTTTGCGCGGCAATCCGGACTGGAACCTCGCCCGCATCGATTCCATGAAGCACAACGGGCAGCAGGTAAACGTGCCCACGCCGAAGATCCCCGTCCATCTCGCCTATATCAGCGCTTGGGCAACGCCGAACGGGCAGGTGCATTTCCGTCCCGATATCTACAATCACGACACGGCGGGCGCCTACGCCTCGGCCTACTAGGCCCACGCAAGACAGCGCGGATTTGAAGACAGCGCAGATTTCAAGAAGGCCATCCAGGCTTCTGGATGGCCTTCTTGCGTAGGTGCACGTCGGGGGAGCCGACGCACACCCGCTTCCGGACGAGCCCTTAGGCCGAGAGCTTCACCGGGATTTTGAGATACTGAATCCCATTCGGGTCGGGCGGCGGCAGATGTCCGGCGCGCATATTGACCTGGATCGACGGCATCAGCAGCTGGGGCGCGGCAAGCGTGGCGTCACGCGCCTCGCGCATGGCGACGAACGCATCCTCGCTGACGTCGTCCTTGACGTGGGCGTTGTGCTCACGCTCCTCGCCCACCGTGGTCTCCCAGGCATACTGGTCCCGGCCCGGCGCCTTGTAGTCGTGGCACATGAAGAGCCGCGTCTCGGACGGCAAAGTCAGGAGCCGCCTGATCGACCGATAGAGGGTCCGTGCATCGCCACCCGGAAAGTCGGCGCGGGCCGTGCCGTAATCCGGCATGAACAGCGTGTCGCCGACAAACACCGCGTCACCGATCTTGTAGGCGATGTCCGCAGGCGTGTGTCCGGGGACATGCATGACCTCGACCTCGAGCGAGCCGAGCGAAAAACGCTCGCCATCGGCAAACAGGCGATCGAACTCGCTGCCGTCACCGCTCATGTCGGTGGCATTGAACACCGGCCGAAAGATCTTCTGCACGTCACGGATATGCTCGCCGATGCCGACTTTGGCACCGGTCTTGAGCTTGATGTAGGGTGCACCCGACAAATGGTCGGCATGGGCGTGGGTCTCTAAGACCCAGTCGATCGTCAGGCCGGCCTGGTCGGCGGCATCGAGGATGGTGTCGGCCGATCTGGTCGAGGCCTTGCCGCTGGCGTGATTGTAGTCGAGCACCGGGTCGACGATCGCCGCGCGCTTCGTCGCCGGATCGGCCACGAGATAGCTCACCGTATTGGTCGGCTCGTCGAAGAAAGCTCGGATGGTGGGGGTGTCGGACATTTTCGGAAGGCTCCTTTCTTGAAGGAAATTGTCGATCTCTGTTGACTAATATATTAGTGGGCCCTAAATTAGCAAGAGCTAATAGAGAGGAGCCTTCGATCCATGCCGCACGCCCCAGCCGATCTCGCCACGTTCGAGGCCAACGCCACCATGGTGGCGGGCATCCTGCGGACGCTCGCCAACGAGCGCCGGCTCATGGTGCTGTGCAAGCTGGTGGAGTGGGGCGAGGCCAGCGTGGGTGCGTTGGCCGAGGCGGCGGGACTCTCCCAATCCGCCACGTCCCAGCATCTCGCCAAGATGCGCGAGGAGGGGCTCGTCGAGTTCCGCCGCGAGGGCCAGACGCTCTGGTACCGGATCGCCGAGCCGCGCACCGAGCTTCTGCTTGGCTTCCTTCAGAAGCTCTACTGCAGCGACACCTAATCCAGAAACACATACAGCACACGGAGCGCCCCATGAGCCTTCCCACCATAGACCCGACCGACGCCAAGCGCCTCATTGAGCAAGGCGCGACCCTGATCGACATTCGCGGCGCCGACGAGCGCGCCCGCGAGCACATTCCCGGTTCGCATCATGGGCCGCTCGCACAAATGACCAATTACGCGGGCGTCAATGCCCCGATCATCTTCCATTGCCGCTCCGGCATGCGGACCGCCAACAACGCGGCCCGCTTGAAGGAGGCCGCGCCATGCGAGGCCTATATCCTCTCCGGCGGCATCGATGCCTGGAAGCAGGCGGGGTTGCCGGTGGTCACCGACAAGAGCCAGCCCATCGAGATCTTCCGCCAAGTCATGATTGGGGCCGGCAGCCTAATCCTCGCTTTCGTGCTGCTGGGCGCCTTCGCCGCGCCCGCCTTCTACGGGCTGGCGGGGCTCGTCGGCGTGGGGCTGGTGTTCGGCGGGGTCTCCGGCTGGTGCGGCATGGCGAAACTTCTCGAAGTCATGCCCTGGAACCGCCCCGCGGTCGGGGCCTGAGGTCCATGCCGCTCGCAGCCATGCCACTAGTTGCTATGCCGCTCGGCGTCCTGCCCGTGGTGCTGCTCTTGGGCTCCGGCGCTCTTGTCGGCATCACTTTGGGCCTCATCGGCGGCGGCGGATCGGTGCTCGCCGTACCGCTGCTCGTCTATGTCGTGGGGGTGCCTTCGGCACATGTGGCCATCGGCTCGGCGGCGGTCGCGGTCGCCTTCAACGCCGGCGCAGGGCTGGCAACCCACGCACGCCTCGGCACGGTGAAATGGCCGTGTGCGCTGGTCTTCACCGCGGCGGGCGTTGCCGGGGCCTTCGCCGGCGCGAGCCTCGGCAAGCAACTCGGCGGCGCGGAGCTGCTTGCGCTGTTCGGTGTGGTGATGATCGGCGTCGGCATCTATATGCTCACTGTAAAGCCAAAGCGGGCCGGCCACGACGTGCGCCTCACGCCGGAAAGCGCAGGGCGTCTCTTGCCGCGTCTGCTTCTGTTCGGGGCAGGGGTCGGGCTCCTGTCAGGGTTCTTCGGCATTGGCGGCGGGTTCCTCATCGTGCCTGGCCTAGTGCTCGCCACCGGCATGGCCCTGCAGAACGCCATCGGCACTTCGCTCTTCGCGGTGACCGCCTTCGGTCTCGCAACCGCCACGAGTTACGCCTTCTCAGGCCTCGTGGATTGGCGGCTCGCGGCCTTGGTCATCGTCGGCGGAGTTCTGGGTACGCTGCTCGGCACGCGGGTCAACGCGCAGCTTGCGACCCACAAGCGGGCGCTCGCCGGCACCTTTGCCGCCATCGTCATCTCCGTCGGCCTCTATATCGTCACGAGCGGCATCCTGAAGCTCGTGGCCGCGAGTTGACGCAAAATTCCGCACACGCATTCTCTCTAAGAGTCTGTAGGACCGTTGGTTTTTCACCGCGCGCGGGTTAGGCTGGTCAATTCGATCTATCGCTTGGGCGTTACTGGCGCGCCCGCGCGACATATGGTAAGGCCAGCCAAACGTGCCTGGAGGCGCCGCGCGGGAGAATAACCCGAGGGCATCCGGCCTCTGGGCCAGGCGGGATCATATTGAGCTCGAGGAGCAGTAAGCCATGACGGCCAGTGATATTCGGCGCGCGGAGGCGCGTGAGACCGACTTTTTCACCAAGCACTTGGAAGACACCGATCCCGAAGTTTGGGATGCCATCGAGAACGAGCACGAGCGTCAGCAGAACGAAATCGAGCTGATCGCTTCGGAGAATATCGTCTCGCGCGCCGTGCTTGACGCGGTCGGAACGCTCCTCACCAACAAATACGCTGAAGGCTATCCGGGGCGTCGCTATTACGGCGGCTGCCAGTATGTGGACGTCGTCGAGCAAATCGCCATCGATCGCGCCAAGCGGCTGTTCAACTGCAAATTCGCCAACGTTCAGGTCCACTCGGGCTCGCAGGCCAATCAGGCCGTGTTTCTGGCGCTCCTCAAGCCGGGCGACACCGTGCTCGGCATGAGCCTGGCAGCCGGCGGCCACTTGACCCACGGCGCGCCGCCGAACATGTCCGGCAAATGGTTCAACGCCGTCCAATATGGCGTGACCAAGGATACGAACCTCATCGACTACGACGAAGTCGAGCGGCTCGCAAAGGAGCACAAGCCGGCCCTCATCATTGCCGGTGGTTCCGCCTATCCGCGCCAAATCGACTTTAAGCGCTTCCGCGAGATTGCCGATTCCGTTGGCGCCTATCTGCTGGTCGACATGGCTCACTTCGCCGGCCTCGTTGCTGCGGGCCTCCATCCGAGCCCGCTGCCGCATGCCCATGTCTGCACCACGACCACGCACAAGACGCTGCGCGGTCCCCGCTCGGGCATGGTCGTTTCCAATGACGAAGACCTCGGCAAGAAGATCAACTCCGCCGTATTCCCCGGCCTGCAAGGCGGTCCGCTGATGCATGTCATCGCCGGCAAGGCGGTGGCCTTCGGCGAGGCGCTCCAGCCGTCCTTCAAGCTTTACGCCCAGAGCGTCATCGACAACGCCAAGGCGCTCGGCGAGACCCTGGTCAAGGGCGGGCTTGCGCTCGTCTCCGGCGGCACCGATACGCATCTGATCCTGGTGGATCTCCGGCCGAAGAAGCTGACCGGCAAGGTCGCGGAGATCGCGCTCGGCCGCGCCCACATCACTTGCAACAAGAATGGCGTGCCCTTCGATCCGGAGAAGCCGATGATCACCTCGGGCATCCGTCTTGGCTCGCCGGCGGGCACCACGCGCGGCTTCGGCGTCGCCGAGTTTCAGTCGATCGGCGATATGATCCTCGAAGTGCTCGACGGTCTCGCCGCCAATGGCGACGAGGGCAATGCGAGCGTCGAGGAGAATGTGAAGCAGCGCGCCATCGAACTCTGCGAGCGTCATCCGATCTACGAGTAAGCCTCGAGCCTGACGGTGAACAAGGGGAGGGCGGTGGCGCATGCGGTGCCCCTATTGCGGCAGCGGCAACACGCAGGTGAAGGATTCTCGCCCGAGCGAGGATAACACCACGATCAGGCGCCGCCGTATCTGTGCGGATTGCGGTGGCCGCTTCACCACATTCGAACGGGTGCAGCTGCGCGAGCTGACGGTGATCAAGCGCAGCAGCCGCCGGATTCCCTTCGACCGCGATAAGCTGATGCGCTCCGTGCAGATCGCGCTGCGCAAGCGGCCCGTGGATCCGGAGCGGATCGAGCGCATGGTCAGCGGCATCGTGCGCCGCCTCGAGAATATGGGCGAGAGCGACATTCGCTCCGAGACCATCGGCCATCTGGTGATGGAAGCGCTGAAAGGCCTCGACGACGTGGCCTATGTGCGCTTTGCCTCGGTCTATAAGAACTTCCGCGAGGCCAAGGATTTCGAGGCGCTGCTCGGCGAGCTTGCCGGGACCGAAGGCGAGGACGACGATGCCGATGCCGACCCAGCCACCGCTGCCGAAGATTAAGCCGGACCCGATTCCATGCCCATGACTGACGAGGAGCACATGGCGCAAGCCGTCGTGCTTGCGCGGCGCGGGTTGGGGCAGGCCTGGCCGAATCCGTCGGTCGGGGCCCTTGTGGTCATGCCGTCCGGGGAGATTGCCGGGCGCGGCTGGACGGCGCCGGGCGGGCGGCCGCATGCCGAGGCTATCGCCTTGGAGCAGGCCGGCGCCAAGTCGGAAGGCAGCACCATCTATGTGACCTTGGAGCCCTGCGCTCACGACAGCGGCCGCGGGCTCGCCTGCAGTGATGTGATTGTCGCGGCAAGGCCCGAACGCGTCGTCATCGGCTTGCGCGATCCCGATCCCAGAACCGAAGGACGCGGCATCGAGCGCTTGAAAGCCGCCGGCATCGCGGTCAACGAAGGCGTGCTCTCAAACGAGGCTGCTGCCGTCACCCTCGGTCATCTGATGCGCGTCACCTACGGCCGCCCCGCTGTCACGCTGAAGGTTGCCGTCGGCGCCGACGGGCTCATGCCCGAAGGCCACGGCGCGCCGGTCTGGATCACTGGTGAAGACGCCCGCGCCCATGGACACCTCTTACGCGCAAGGAACGATGCGATCCTAGTTGGCCGCGGCACCATCGCCGCCGACAATCCGACGCTCACCTGCCGTCTGCCCGGCATGTCCTGCCGCTCGCCCGTGCGCGTGGTTCTCGACGGGCGCTTGCGTACGCCGCTGGACGCCAAGCTCTTCGACGACACCATGGTGCCCGTTTGGCTTGTTTGCGCCGCGGGGGGCTCTCACGCGAACGCCGATCCGCTGCATGCCCATGGCGCCGAAATCGTTCCCGTACCGATGGACGACCACGGCCTGATCGACATCCAAGATGCGTTGGAAACGCTGGCCCATCGTGGCATCACCCGCGTGTTGGTGGAGGGCGGACCATCCGTGGCGCGCGCCTTCCTCGATGGCGACTTTGTTGACGACGCGGTGATCTATCAGGGGCCTGAGCCCGCCGGCACCGACGGTCTCACGCCGTTTGCCGGCGACGGGCTTGATCGTCTCACGGCAAGCGGCCATTTCACTCTCACAGCCGCACGATCCTTCGGACCCGACCGAATGACGTGGTGGCGCCGGATACGAACATGTTCACTGGCATTATCAGCGGCATAGGAACGCTTATGGCGCAGCAAGACTCGCGCTTTGTGATCCGCGCGCCGTACAAGCCCAAGAGCCTGGAGGAGGGCGCCTCGGTCGCCTGCGACGGGTGCTGCCTGACCTTGATCGAGATCGACAAGGCCAAGGGCAAAGGGAGCGTCTTCTCCGTTGGAGTCTCCAACGAAACGCTTGGCCATACGACACTCGGCGACTGGCAGGTCGGGCAGAAAATCAATCTCGAACGCGCGCTCAGCCTCGGTGAAGAACTCGGCGGGCATATCGTCACAGGACATGTGGATGGCCGCGCGAAAGTGGTCTCACGCTATCCCGACGGCGACAGCGTCAGGGTCCTGATCGAGGCCCCGGCCGGACTGGCCGGTTTCATTGCACCGAAAGGCTCTATCGCGCTGAACGGCGTTTCGCTCACCGTTAACGAGGTCGACGGCCAACGCTTCGGCGTGAACATCATTCCTTACACTTTGACCCATACCACCTGGGGAGACCGTCAGCCCGGCGATCTGGTAAACCTTGAAGTCGACCTGCTCGCGCGCTACGCCGCGCGCCTGGCGCAGTATGAAGGCCCGAGGCCGTGACCGCTTTGAGTAAGACATCGAGTAGAACCTCGCACCGGCAATTCCTCTCGCCGATCGAGGAGGTGGTCGAGGACGCCCGCAACGGCAAGATGTTTATCCTCGTCGATGCCGAGGAGCGCGAGAACGAGGGCGATCTCGTCATCCCCGCACAGATGGCCACGCCTGACGCCATCAACTTCATGGCCAAGCACGGCCGGGGCCTCATCTGCCTCGCGCTGACGCCGGACCGAGCAAAGCAACTCCGTCTCGAATTGATGTCGCGCTCCAACCGCTCACGCCACTCGACCGCGTTCACCGTGTCAATCGAGGCGCGGGAAGGGGTCTCGACCGGCATCTCCGCCCATGACCGGTCGCACACCATCTCCGTGGCCATCGATCCGACCAAGGATCATCGCGATGTCGTGACGCCCGGCCACGTCTTCCCGCTGCTCGCCAAGGAGGGTGGCGTTCTTGTCCGCGCCGGGCATACCGAAGCGGCCGTCGATCTCGCCCGCCTCGCCGGTCTCTATCCGGCTGGCGTCATCTGCGAGATCATGAACGACGACGGCACCATGGCGCGGCTGCCCGATCTCGTGACCTTCGCCCAAACCCATGGGCTCAAGATCGCCACCATCGCCGATCTCATCGCCTATCGCCTGCGCTACGACCACCTGGTCAACGTCGTGGCGGAGACTACGCTGGACAGTCCCTTTGGCGGAGAGTTCCAGGCCAAGGTCTATGCCACGACGGTCGATCCGGCCGAGCATGTCGCTTTGGTCAAAGGCGACGTGTCCTCCGGCGGCCCGGTGCTGGTGCGCGTGCATGCCATGAACACCCTCGACGATCTCTTGGCCTCTGGCGGCGACCATGAGACGCCGCTGCACAAGGCCATGGACATCATTGGTAAGGAAGGCCGCGGCGTGATCGTGTTGATCCGGGAGTCCCGGCCAGACGCCATCTCCGCGCGCTTCAACCAAGCGGCCAACGGCAAAGACTTGCCGCGGCTGATGGAGTACGGCATCGGCGCGCAGATCCTGCTCGATCTCGGTGTACGGGAGATGGTGCTCCTGTCGAACTCGCCGGCGCGCAAGATCGTCGGCCTCGAAGGCTATGGCCTGAAGGTCGCCGGACAGCGCGGGCTGGAGCAGACGCCATGACCCGCAAAGGGACGAATTCGGTTCTCATCGTCGAAGCCCGCTTCTACGAGGACATCGCCGACGAGCTCGCCCGCGGCGCCATTGATGAGCTGCGCGGCAACCAAATCGAATATGAGCGGATCGCTGTGCCTGGCGCGCTCGAGATCCCGTTGGCACTCAGCCTGGCGCTCGCCAACGGCTTTGTCGGCCGCGCCGGGCGCCACCGGGCCTGCATTGCGCTCGGTTGCGTCATCCGCGGCAAGACGAGCCATTACGAGATCGTGGCGCGAGAATCTGCCGCCGGGCTCAATCAGCTTGCCATCGAGCATGGCGTGCCGATCGGGTCGGGGATCATCACCTGTGAGAGCCGCGAACAGGCCTGGGAGCGCGCATCCGTGGATGGACGCAACAAAGGCGGTGATGCGGCACGCGCCTGTCTCACCCTGATGCGCCTCGAGCAGCATTTCTCCTCCGCGAGCCGGCGCTAGCCCGCATGGCCGAACGCTCCGCAACACCAAACCGAGCCGCCACGCGCAGCGCCGCGCGCCTTGCGGCCGTCCAGGCCCTCTATCAGATGGACATGACGGGCATCGACCTGAACGAGGTCGTTGCCGAGTTCGAAGCGCACCGCCTCGGCCAGGAGGTCGAAGGGGATCAGTATTGCGACGCCGAGGCCGTCTTCTTTCGCGATCTCGTCGAAGGGGTGGTCAGCGAGCAGCGCCAGCTCGACCCCCAGATCGACCAGCAACTGGCCGAAGGCTGGCGACTCACCCGCGTCGATTCCATCCTGCGCGCGATTCTGCGCTCCGGCGCCTTTGAACTTTTCATGCGCAGCGACGTTCCAGCCCGTGTGGTCATCACCGAATATGTCGACATCGCCCATGCCTTCTTTGGCGAGGACGAGCCCAAGGTCGTGAACGGCATTCTCGACCGTCTTGCTCGCAAGGCACGGCCACAAGATTTTGCCCCGCGCGGCGCAGACGCAAAGTAGAGGGAAAACATGCCTGAAGAAGGCGAGTTCGACATCATCGCGCGGATCTTCGCACCGCTCGCCAGGGAGACGGGCGCGCTGGGCCTACGCGATGATGCCGCCGTGCTAATGGTCACCGAAGGTCACGAACTCGTCGTCACCTGCGACACGCTGGTCGAGGGCGTGCACTTTCTGAAAGACGATCCGGCAGAGTCCGTGGGGCATAAAGCCCTGGCGGTGAACCTCTCGGACCTGACCGCGAAGGGCGCCCGGGGTTATACCTATACATTGTCGCTCGCGCTTCCGACCGACACCTCCACGGAATGGCTCGAAGGCTTTGCTGCCGGGCTTCGCGACGTCCAAGCGCAAACCGGCATTAGCCTGATCGGCGGCGACACCACGGCGTCACCCGGACCTCGGACCATCACCATAACGGCTCTTGGCCTGGTCTCGCATCAGCACGCCGTCTTGCGCCTTGGCGCAAAACCCGGCGACCGGCTCTATGTGAGTGGCACCATCGGCGATGCCTATCTCGGTCTGCGGCTCTTGCGCGAACCGGAGCTTGCCAAGACATGGGGACTGACGGACGAGAACGTCGCCGTCCTCGTCGATCGCTATCGCCGCCCAGCAGCGAGCGGGGCGCTTGCAATTCTCGTCCGCAATTTTGCCCAAGCCGCGATCGACGTCTCCGATGGGCTCGTGGGCGACACGGAGAAGCTCTGTGAAGTGTCACATGTCGGTGCGCGGATCGAAGCCGCGCATGTGCCGTTCTCCGGCCCGGCCCAGAAAGTCCTCTCGCACGAGCCCGGACTGCTCCCCACGCTCATGACCGCCGGCGACGATTACGGGGTCGTGGTCGCGGTATCGGAGAAGTCCGCGCCCGGCTTCGAATCGGAGGCAGAGGCCAATGGCGCCGCCTTCACCCGTCTCGGGACGGTCTTGCCGGCGGAGGAGGGGCTGACCGTGCTGGACGGCAAGGGGCACCCCCTTGAGCTAAAACACAAGGGATTCAGCCACTTCTGAGGGCGCGGAAAATCCTTTTGATCAAAATGCCGCTTGATGCGGCAGTCTGTTGCTAACGCCTCACAACTTTGGCATTTTCCGCCCGGCTTAAGTTCGCTTCGGGGGCAACGCAGTGCCGACACGGGTAACCGTGTCATCGTCGCAGCCGCGCATCGCTCGTTTCCAAATCAACCCAATAAACGGGGACTATCATGACCTGGGTTCTCTATCTGATTATCGCTTGCGGTGCGCTTTCCATCGCGTACGGCGTCTGGACAACCAGGGCCGTTCTCGCCGCGGATCCAGGCACGGCCCGCATGCAAGAGATCGCCGCGGCGATCCAAGAGGGCGCGCAAGCTTATCTCAACCGTCAGTATCAAGCCGTTGCCATTGTTGGCGTGCTGATTTTCATCGCCCTTTACTTCCTACTCGGCCTCCCGCAGGCGATCGGCTTCGCTGTGGGCGCCATCCTGTCGGGCGCCGCCGGCTTCGTCGGCATGAATGTCTCCGTGCGCGCCAATGTCAGAACCGCGCAAGCCGCCACCAAGAGCTTGGCCGGTGGCTTGAGCATCGCCTTCCGCGCCGGCGCCATTACCGGACTGCTTGTGGCCGGACTCGCGCTTCTCGGCGTTGCGATCTATTTCCTCGTTCTCACACAAGGGATGGGTTACTCCCCCGCATCGCGGCAAGTTATCGACGCGCTCGTGGCCCTTGGCTTCGGTGCTTCGCTGATCTCCATCTTCGCCCGTCTTGGCGGCGGCATCTTCACCAAAGGTGCGGACGTGGGCGGCGATCTCGTCGGCAAGGTCGAGGCCGGCATCCCCGAGGACGATCCGCGCAACCCGGCCACCATCGCCGACAATGTCGGCGACAATGTCGGTGACTGCGCCGGTATGGCGGCGGATCTGTTCGAGACCTATGTGGTGACCGTGGTGGCCACCATGGTCCTTGCCTCGATCTATTTCGCCGGCGGCGACCGCGTCATGGAGATGATGATCTATCCGATGGCGATTGGCGCGGTGTGCGTCATCACCTCGATCATCGGCACTTATTTCGTCCGCCTCGGCTCGAGCCAGTCGATCATGGGCGCCCTCTACAAGGGCGTGATCGCCACCGGCGTGCTGTCTCTCATCGCGCTCTGGCCGCTCACTGCGTGGCTCGTGGGCATGGACACGGCAATGAAGGTCGGCGACGTGAGCTTTACCGGTCAGTCGCTTTACTTCTGCGGTGCGGTCGGCCTTGTCGTGACCGCACTGATCGTGGTCATCACCGAATACTACACCGGCACGAACTATCGTCCGGTGCAGTCCATCGCCAAGGCCTCCGTCACCGGCCACGGCACCAACGTTATTCAGGGCCTCGCGATCTCGCTGGAATCCACGGCGATCCCCGCGTTGATCATTGTCGGCGCGATCATCGTCGCCTACACCCTGGCCGGCTTGTTCGGCATCGCCATCGCGGTCACCACCATGCTGGCGCTCGCCGGTATGATCGTGGCCCTCGATGCCTTCGGCCCGGTCACCGACAATGCCGGCGGCATTGCCGAGATGGCTGGGTTGCCCGAGGATACCCGCAAGACCACCGATGCGCTCGATGCCGTCGGCAACACGACCAAGGCGGTGACCAAGGGTTACGCCATCGGCTCGGCCGGCCTTGGCGCCCTGGTGCTGTTCGCGGCCTATACCGAGGACCTCAAATACTTCGCCGCCAATGCCGATAGGTTCCCGTATTTCGGCGGCGTCGATGCCACCTTCAGCCTGTCCAATCCTTATGTCGTCGTGGGTCTCTTCCTCGGCGGCCTGCTGCCATACCTGTTCAGTGGCATCGCCATGACGGCGGTCGGGCGTGCGGCCTCGGCCATCGTCGAGGAGGTGCGCCGTCAGTTCAAGGAGAAGCCCGGCATCATGAAGGGCACCGAACGTCCGGACTATGGGCGTGCGGTCGACCTGCTCACCAAGGCGGCGATCAAGGAGATGATCGTCCCATCGCTGCTGCCTGTGCTGTCGCCGGTCGTGTTCTTCTTCGTCATCAACTGGATTGCCGGCAAGAGCGCCGCGTTCTCGGCGCTGGGCGCCATGCTGCTCGGCGTGATCGTCACGGGCCTCTTCGTCGCCATCTCCATGACGGCCGGCGGCGGCGCCTGGGACAACGCCAAAAAGTACATCGAGGACGGCAATTACGGCGGCAAGGGCTCGGAAGCCCATAAGGCAGCGGTGACCGGCGATACGGTCGGCGATCCTTACAAGGATACGGCCGGGCCTGCGGTCAACCCGATGATCAAGATCACCAACATCGTGGCGCTGCTGCTGCTCGCGGTCCTCGCCCACCACTAGGCGAAGCAACGACAGCCAGAAGCTGAAAGGACCTCGCTCCGGATAGGGCGAGGCCCTTTTTGCATCGAACCGAATGAAGTGTGATCTGCCCGGACGAGAGCGTTGCGCGCTAGATGCCCGGAATGCCGCTTGGGCCGCCTCTGCCGCCCCCTTGCTGCTGATCCTTGAACATCTTGCGGTTGGAGATGTTGCCGAAGATCTGCTCGATGAGGGTGAGATCCTTGCCGCGGGCCGGCGTCTCGCCCTTGTAGTAGTCGACCACGATACCGTCCTTCATGCCGTAATGCGCGACCTTCCGGACGCTTTCGGTCCCGTCGAAATACACGGCGACCACCTGGCGGTCGATCTCGCGAGGCTTGAGGAAGGCGACGGTCTTGGTCGTGGTAGAGATGTAGTAGTAGGCGTCGCCGCCGATCGTGCTCGTCGTGTCGGGCGAGCCGAGGACGGTCTTGACCTGTTCTTTCGACATGCCGGGCTGAATCTGATCGAGGTCCACATCGATGAAGACGTGGCCATGCCGATCGATCTGCGCACCACAGCCCGCCATTGGTGCCGCGCCCAAAAGAAGCGCCGCAAGCACGGGCAGGGGAGCCCAGGCAGATGCCAGCTTCGTCTTTCGCAAGATTCGGGCGTCCCCTCGGTCAGACCCGCTCGCCAAGCAGGCCGAAATTTGTCATGAAGCTAAACGAAATGGCCCTGTCCTTGAAGCCTCTCGCCGCCTTGCTGCCCTGGCGCAGCACGGCGCCCCATGCAGATGAACTCTATGGCGCGATTGTGGCGCAGGCACGGCTTCCCGTTTTCTATCAGGGATTTGGGGTGCCGGACACGCTTGAGGGCCGGTTCGTGGCGCTGTCGCTGCATCTCTTCGCCGTGCTCCATCGCCTGAAACAAGAGCCGGGCGCGGAGGCAAGCCGCTTGGCCCAAGCATTGACTGACCGCTTCACCGCGGACATGGAGACCGTGCTGAGGGAGCTTGGAGTCTCCGATATGGCCATCCCCAAACGGATGCGGAAGCTTGCCGCCGCCGGCGGCGCGCAGGTTCAGGAATTCGAAGAGGCTCTGCCAAAGGGTGAAGCGACCCTCGCAAACGTCATCGCCTCTGTCTTGCCTGGGCAGGAGGGCGCCGCAAAAGCTGCAAGCGAGCGCCTGGCGCCTTATCTACTAGGGGTGGTTCGGCACCTAGAAGCCGAACCCATTCAAGACCTTTACGCCGGAATCTTGAGTTTTCCGGAGATCCGAAGCGAAAATCGCGGAACCATTCTATGAACCAGGAGCAAGAAGGCCCTCCACTGACGCGAAAAATCCGTGTGTCCGAGATCGAGGAGAACGTCGAGCACACGATCGTGCTTACGGAGGCCGAACGTGAGGCGATCAAGTGGTTGCTGGAGCTCGTCGAGCTCGAAGATCTGCGTTTCGACTACCGGTTGCGCTTAGGCGCGGGCGGCAAGGTCTATCTCTCAGGCCGCCTCAAGGCAGACACCGTTCAGACCTGCGTCGTGTCCCTTGAGCCGATTCCCGGGCCCGTCGACGTGCCACTGGACGTCGAATTTTGGCCCGCGGCCCTGATCGAGGATCTTGCGAAAAAAGCCGAGGATCCAAACCAAGCCGCGGTGGAAGACTGGCCTGAGCCGATCACCGCCGGGACCATCGATCTTGGACCGATTGTCTACGAAACCTTGGCGACCGCACTCGATCCGTACCCGAAAAAGGCCGGCGCAAGCTTCCAATGGTCGCAAGCCGAACCTGAGGCAGAAGTCCCGGAAAGTGGCCCCTTTGCGGCACTCAAACAGCTGAAGAAATCTTGAGGTCCACATTTTTAGGGCAAAACAGGTTGTCACTGGCCGTCATTTAAGTCTATTCGGGGTCGGTTTCCGGGGGTTGCTGCAGTGCCGAACGCTGCGGCGAACGCAACATTTTCCTGCTCGGTGAGGAATGGGTTCTCCAGTCACCATAGCGCTTGACGCCATGGGCGGGGACCACGGTCCAACCGTGGTCATTCCGGCCGCCGCGATTGCGCTCGTCCGCCATCCGGACATCCGCTTCATCCTGGTGGGCGACGAGGCCAAGATCACGCATGAACTCGAGGTCCATCCGGGCCTCGCGGAACGATGCGAGGTCGTCCACACCGACGTGGCCGTCTCCATGGACGCAAAGCCCAGCCAGGCCCTGCGCAGCGGCCGCTGGAAGTCGAGCATGTGGCTTGCCATCCAGGCCGTCCGCGATGGGAACGCCGATGTCGTGGTGTCCGCCGGCAATACGGGCGCGCTGATGGTCATGGCCAAATTCTGCCTGAAGACCATCAAGGGCATCGACCGCCCGGCCATCGCCGCCATCTGGCCCACCGTCGATGCCGAATGCATCGTGCTCGACGTCGGGGCGAATGTCGGGGCGGATTCCCGTCAGATCATCGAGTTTGCCCTCATGGGCGCCGCCATGGCCCGTGCGCTGTTCGGCACCGAGAAGCCATCCGTCGGTCTCCTCAACATCGGGGTCGAGGAGGTGAAGGGCGTCGAGGAGATCAAGGACGCCGCCGCGGTGCTGCGGGTGGCGCCGCTGCCCATCCACTATCGCGGCTTCGTCGAGGGCAACGATATCGGCCATGGTTCCGTGGACGTGGTGGTCACCGACGGCTTCACCGGGAACATCGCCTTGAAGACTGCCGAGGGAACGGCTAAGCAAATCGGCGAGTATTTGCGCGCCGCCATGGGACGGTCGCTCCTCGCCCGCCTCGGGGCCATCCTGGCTCAAGGCGCCTTCCGTGCACTCAAGGAGAAGATGGACCCTCGCCAGATGAACGGCGGTATCTTCCTTGGGCTGAACGGTATTGTCGTCAAGAGCCATGGTGGAACCGATGCCACGGGCTTCGCGAGCGCCATCGATCTTGCCTATGAGATGGCGTCGAGCGGCCTCGTGAAGCGGCTTGGGGACGACGTGACCCATTTCCACACCAAGCTTGAGCTTGAAGGTGCGGCGTAGGCTTGGGAGTGCCTGAAGTGGTGGACACCGTACGGTCAGTCGTTAGAGGCGTGGGCGGCTATCTACCGGCTCGCGTCGTCACCAATGACGACCTGGCGAAGTTTCTGGACACCTCCGACGATTGGATTGCCGCCAGGACGGGCATTCGCGAGCGCCATATCGTTGCCGACGGCGAGCTCACCTCGTCCATGGGCGCGGCGGCCGCCCGGGCGGCGCTGGCCGACGCAGGGCTGGAGCCCGCGGATATCGATCTGATCATCCTCGCCACCTCGACCCCCGACCAGACATTCCCGGCGACAGCCACAGCCATTCAAGCGGAGCTCGGCATCACCCATGGCGCCGCCTTCGACATGCAGGCGGTCTGCTCGGGCTTCGTCTTCGCCTTATCCACCGCGGATAACTATCTGAAGAGCGGTCAATTCAATCGCGCGCTGGTGATCGGGGCGGAGGCGTTTTCGCGCATCCTGGATTGGGAGGACCGTTCGACCTGCGTGCTGTTCGGTGACGGCGCCGGCGCCGTGGTGGTGGAAGCGCAGAAACTCAACGGCACCACGACCGACAGGGGCGTTCTGGCGACCTGTCTACGGTCGGACGGCCGCTACCGGGACAAGCTCTACGTCGATGGCGGCCCATCTTCAACCGGGACCGTCGGCCATCTCCGCATGGATGGCCCGGAAGTCTTTCGTCACGCCGTGACAAAGATCAGCGAAGTCATCGGGGAGACCTTGGCTAAGTCCGGCTACCAAAGCTCCGATATCGATTGGTTTGTGCCGCACCAAGCCAACAAGCGTATCTTAGATGGAGCGGCGAGGAAGCTCGGTCTCGATCCCGAGCGCGTGGTCATCACTGTCGATAAACACGCCAATACATCGGCCGCCTCTATTCCCCTTGCTCTTATGACAGCCTGTTCTGACGGGCGGATCAAGAAAGGGGATCTGGTGCTCCTGGAAGCGATGGGTGGGGGATTTACCTGGGGGGCGTTGCTTATTCGTTGGTGACGTACCGGGAATGTCACACTTCACCGGAAAATGACGTTAAATCAGGAATTTGATTGCACTGAAGATTGACCCCTGAGCACCCGCTCGGCTAGCATCTTGCTTCGTCCCGCGACTTTGGGGGAGCCGTAGTACGATGAGCGGGAAGACGCTAACTCGGGCCGACCTCGCAGAGGCCGTGTTCCAGAAAGTCGGTCTGCCTCGAAACGAGTCTGCCGAGATCGTGGAGCTTGTGCTCCGCGAGATCGTGGCGAGTCTCGAGCGAGGAGACCCGGTAAAGTTGTCGTCGTTCGGATCCTTCGGCATTCGGGACAAGGGTGAGCGCATCGGCCGCAATCCGAAAACCGGGCAGGAAGTTCCGATCACACCGCGGCGGGTGCTGGTGTTCCGCGCAAGCAACATCATGAAACAGCGCATCAACGAGGCGCTCTCTCGGAACACGAAAGCGGCCGAGTAGCCGTGGGGACTTTGACGCTAGGAGGACGAGCGTTGGAGAAGGCCCCCGAGGCGTTTCGCACCATCAGTGAGGTCGCTGACGAGCTCGAAGTTCCCAAGCACGTTCTACGTTTTTGGGAGGCGAAATTCGCCCAGCTCAAGCCGATGAAGCGCGGCGGCGGGCGCCGCTACTATCGCCCCGAGGACGTCGCGCTCCTGCGCGGAATTCGCTTTCTGCTCTACAACGACGGCTACACCATTCGCGGCGTGCAGAAGATCCTGCGCGAGAACGGCCCGCGCTATGTCATGGACTACCGGCGTCTTGCCGAGGATGCCGATGGCGAGGAGCTCGCCGGGCCCGACATTCCCGACATTCCCGACGTGGCCGCCGAAGCCTCCCTGGGTGGCGGACTCCTGGCCCGCGGAGCCCGAGAGCTGGACGAGGAGACGCTGGGCGCGCTGCTTGAGGAAATCGAGACCTGCCACAAGATCCTCAGCACGGCCGACGCCAAGGACTAACCGAGCCCAGCCTTGCGCTTTGGCTTGTTTCCTAGGCTCGAACGAGTATATGCAGGTGCCCTGATCAGCGAGATGTCGGAGCGTGGCGCAGCCCGGTTAGCGCACCGGTCTGGGGGACCGGGGGTCGGGAGTTCAAATCTCCCCGCTCCGACCACTTCGCACTATGATCGTGCGCGCTCCCAGGCGCGGCGTGCCAAGGCCATCCCCACACCATCGCCATGATGAGATAGAAGTACCGCCAGTGATCCGTATCGATCACAGCACCTTCCAGCGCCATCCCGAAAGAGGCCGCGACCGGGACCGCAATCACCCCGTCGCCACCGCGATCGCCCAGCACGAGCTTCAGGCCCAAGACCAGCGTGGTCAGCACCAGGAATAGATAGAGCGTTCCCCCGATCCAGCCGGTGTTCAGGTACATGTTGAGATAGACCTGATGCACGTCCTCATGGTGGTAGACGCGACCGAACTCGAGCGCGCCGATCCCAAACGGATGCGTGGCGACGAGATTCGCCGCCTTCTCCTGGCCCCCGAACCGGCCTTCGGGGCCAACATCGTAAGACTGCTCGAAGGTGGCGCGCTCTCCTATGATCTCCGCCACTTCCGGAATGCTCTGGGCCGCCGCCAGGATACCGACGGCGCACACGCCGGCAAGCACCATCGAGATGATCAGTTTGATGCGCTCACGGTTGGTGGCCGCGGTGAGGAAGATGAAGCCGCTGTAGATAAGCAGCGAGATCACAAGATTGAGCCAGGCACTGCGCGACACGCTGAGTAGCGTACCAAACAGAAGGAGCGGGATGGCGATGGACCACAGGCTGGCGCGCGCGAAACGCGCCGTGAGCACGACGTTGAAGGCGTAGAGCAGGGCGGGGACGAGGAAAGCCCCGAGCACGTTCGGGTCCTTGAACGTCCCCCGCGCCCGGCCGAATTCGGTGAAGATGTCGTAGAGCCCAGGGATAATGTCGAAACAGCCGATGAGTGCGGCGATTGCGGCGACCAGGGCGGCGACCATGTAGGCCGACATGATGAGCCGCACATGCGGGCCCGGGTTGTGCGCGACAAAGGCGGCGATGACCACGGAGGAAATGGCCAAGTAAAGCGTGATGGTGACATGGGTCACCGGGGCGCCGAGCGTGCCAGCCTGCGTCGTCGCGATCGCGCAAACTCGACAAGCTGATTGATATCGCCAAGCTTCGGATATCCGGCCACGGGGGGCGACACGCGGTCGGGTCCGGCTCGACCTATGGTTAAGAGGTCGTTTCGGAGGTCAATTCCGGCAGCTTGTGAATACCGGCTCCGAGTTCCGAAATGTAGAAATCGACCACGTCTCGGGTCATCGCCTCCACGGTGAAATGCTGCGCGACCTGTCTCTGAAGCTCGGCGGCGCGTCGGAGGAAGGGCTTCGGATCGGCGAGGAAGGCACGCAGCTGGCTTGCCAGAGCATCCACGTCACCAGGCGGGATCAACGGCATGGGCACGTCCCCCATGATCTCGGGGACGCCGCCGACATTGGTGGCGATCATCGGCATCTGCGCCGCCGCTGCTTCGAGCACGATGTAGGGGAAAGACTCGGCGAGGCTTGGCACCACCACGCAGCGCGCGCGTACAAAGGCCGTGCGCGCCGGCTGGGGGCCCGAAAAGATCACGCGAGAGGTCAGCCCGAGCCTGCGGGCCATGCGCTTGAAGTGTTTCTCGTCCGGCCCCGAGCCCACGATAATCGCGCGGCCGGGGAAGATCGACTGATGCGCGGCCAGCGCCTCGAGGAACACATCGACGCCTTTGAGCTTGCGCAGTTCGCCGACGAACACGAAGTCGGCCGCATCGTCGGCAAGCAGCGACTCGTAGAACTCGTGGCGGTGAAGACCGTTGTAGATAACCCGCGCCGGGCAGGGCGGCGGTCCGACCAGCTCGACATAGGTGTTGCCCGCATACATGCTCTCGAAGGTCATGCCGTCGGTGAGCGGCGCCAGCTTTCGCTCCATGCCGAGAAACAGCCGCCCCTGCAAGGTGGACGGCCCGTAGTGCAACACACCGCCGTGGGGCGTGTAGACCATCTTGGTGCCTTTGCGCTTCCGCAGACTCCGCCCGGCGAGCCGGGCATAGGCGCCGCCGTTGGCGCCATGGCCGTGCAGCACGTCAAGATCGAGCTTTCGGCCGAGCTTGGCGATCTTGCGGTAAACGTGCCAGTCGTTGAGACCCGGATTGCGCGTCATGGGAATCCGCGTGACCCCGAGCGCGCAATTGTCCTTTAGCCGACTCAAGGCGACGTCGATCTCGCTGCCGCCGGTGCGGGAATCGCACACGACCCCGACCTCGGCCCCGAACTCGGCCTGCCCGAGGGCAAGATCGTGCACGTGACGGAACAGCCCTCCGACCGGTGCGCGTAGACAATGGAGGATGCGGAAGTTGGAGCTCACGAGACCCGGATGCGGTAAGCGGGAAGGTTCCCTATGAGCTTTAGAAGAAGCGTTCGAGGACGTAAATAGTGTCTCCGGGTTGGACGGGATAATCGGCGGGGACCATGACGGTGGACATGACGCCGCCGAATTGCCTGGTAAGGCGGACGAAGCGGTTTTTGGCGCGCTCGGTATAACCTTCGGAGATGGCCACGGCGGCCTCGACGGTCATGGCGTTGATGTAGGGTATTGGCCGGGCTTGTTGACTTCGCCCAAGATAAAGAAGGGCCGGTAGGTGGCCACTTCGACGGTGACCTTGGGGTCCTTGACTTATTTGCGGTGGAGCTTGCTGGCGATCTCGTTCGACAGCTCGAAGGTGGTAAGACCGCGGGCGCGGACCGGTCCGATCAGGGGCAGCGCCACGGCGCCCGAGCCATCGACGACATAGACGTTGGAGAGATTGTCCTGGCCGAAGACGATGACGCGGACGCGGTCGCCGGAATCGAGCGTATAGATGGCGTTGGGGGCGACGGGAACACCCGGGGGCGCGGAGCCTGCGCCGGCGGGATAAGCCTCGCCGGGGCCGGGCAGCGGCGCGGGCGTGGAGAGCGCGAAGTCGGGCGTCGTTAACTTGGCACGGCGCTTCCCTTGCAGCCGCCGAGCGCGGCGGCGAAGAACACTGCAAAGAGAACGAGAATGAGGACGCTTCGAGACCCGGACATGGTCAGAAGCTAAGCCCGCCATGGTTAACGAATACTGAGCGTCCGTGCCGAAGCGGCGCGGCACTTAAGGCTTTGGTTACGACAATCAGGCCTTAATGGCCCCCGCAGTTCAGGTGAGTACTTTCAAGTTCAGGCCAAGTGAGTCTTTAGCCCGTGAGCAAGTCCCGCAAGATGCATCCCACCGACGATATCGACCTGGCCACGCTGGGCGCCGCGCTATGGTGGGCCAAGGGGTGGATACTCGGCCTGGCGATCGGGGCGGGGCTGGTCACCTTTATCGGGCTGTCGATGATGCGGCCGCTCTATACCTCCGAAGCGCGCATTCTGGTGCAGAACGAGGAATCGGCCTTCACCCGGCCGACCTCGGAGCAAGGGCGCGAGGCGATGCGCTCGACGCTGGATGAGCAGGCGGTGCAGAGCCAGGTGCAGGTGCTCACCTCCCGGGATCTCATTCTGCAAGTGGTACGCGATCTCGATCTCATCGACAATCCGGTGTTCGCTCGCGATGCTGGCCAGACCCTGCTCGGACGCCTGCTGTCGCGGGTGGGGCTTGGGCTCGGCACTCCTGAGTCCAAGGAGGAGCGGGCGGCGAATGCGCTGGCCGATCATCTGGACGTGTTCCAGCTGTCGAAGTCCTCCGTGATCGCGGTGGAATACACCTCCGGCGATCCTGAGCTTGCCGCGAAGATCGCCAACCAGCTGGCGGACGTCTATATCGGCTGGCAGCGCACCGCCAAGATCGATCAGACCAAGGACGCCACCGCTTGGCTCGATGAGCAGATCAAGGCCTTGCGCAAGGCCACGGCCTCGTCCGAAGAGGCGGTGGAGAAGTTCAAGGCCTCGGAAGGCCTTTATGCCGGCTCCAACAACGTCACGCTCAACGCCCAGCAGCTCTCCGAACTCAACAGCCAGCTGATCCTGGCGTCCGCGCAAGAATCGGAAGCGCGCGCCCGAGCCAAGCTGATCCAGCAGATGCTCGCTGACAACGGCGACATCAACGCCACGCCCGAAGTGCTTAAGTCGCAGCTAATCATCAATCTGATCGAGCAGCGGGACGAGGTGCAGCGGCGGCTGGCCGAGCTGTCGGCGACGCTGCTGTCGTCCCATCCGCGCATCCAGCAGCTCAAGTCGGAGCTGGCCGATGTGCGCGCCCAGATCCGCGACGAGGCGAAGAAGGTGATTCAGAGCCTGGAGAACGAGGCCCAAATGGCCGCGGCGCGGGAAGCCTCGTTGCGCACCAGCCTCAATACGGCCAAGTCGCAGTCGGCCGGCCTTGGCAACTCGGAGATCAAGCTCCGCGCGCTGGAACGCGAAGCCAAGGCCAACCGCGATCTCCTGGAATCCTACATGGCCCGCTACCGCGACGCGAGCGCGCGCCACGACATGGGCGCCGTTCCCGCCCAAGCCGCCATCGTCTCCAGAGCGCATGCCTCCGTGCTGCCGTCCTTCCCCAAGAAAGGGCCGCTCACCGCCCTGGTCATGGCCGCGACCGCGCTCCTCGCATTCGCCTCGAC
>Ga0307379_10001432_pt1 | contig 37768 bp, 32 predicted proteins | sample UN2MG_FD_202237 | JGI IMG/M metagenome (GOLD analysis project Ga0307379, IMG submission 202237) | Soil microbial communities from Risofladan, Vaasa, Finland - UN-2 | ecosystem: Environmental > Terrestrial > Soil > Coastal area > Acid sulfate soil | place: Finland: Risofladan, Vaasa | collected...
GACGCCTTCGGCGCCATGGTGGAGGGGGGCCTGCGCCTCGACGACCAGAGCGTGGAGCGCTTGGCGGCAGCGCAGAACCGCCATGACCGCACGACCCGCATGGGCATCTGGGTCGGCGCCATCGCCCTCGTGGCTATCGCTCTCAGCCTCCTGTTTTGATTTTGAGCCGCTAACCCTATTTCTTTTCATTGCCCGGCTTGACCGGGCAATCCAGTAACCACCGCTTGTCCATTATTGCTAAGATTGGGGATGACTGGAGTCCCGCCTTCGCGGGAATGACACCGCGCAAGAGGATCACAGAGGATAGAGTGCAGACCAAGCGCATCCTACTCATCGTCGGCGGCGGCATCGCCGCCTATAAGAGCCTTGAGCTCGTGCGCCGCTTGAAGGAGCGGGGCGCGTCCGTGCGCGTGATCCTGACGAAAGGCGGCGCCGAGTTCGTCACGCCGCTTTCCTTCTCGGTGCTGTCCGAGGACAAGACCTTCACCGATCTGTTCGACCTCAAGGACGAAGCGGAGATCGGCCATATCCGGCTGTCGCGCGAGGCCGATCTTGTCGTCGTGGCGCCTGCGACCGCCGATCTCATCGCCAAGATGGCGACCGGCACGGCGTCGGACCTGGCCTCCACCGTTCTGCTCGCCACCGACAAGCGCGTGATGATCGCGCCCGCCATGAATGTGCGCATGTGGCAGCATCCGGCGACCCGCCGCAACGTGGCCACGCTGCGGGCCGACGGCATCGCTTTTGTCGGACCCGACGAGGGCGAGATGGCTTGCGGCGAATACGGTCCCGGCCGCATGGCCGAGCCACCTGCCATTGTCGATGCCATCGACCGCCTGCTCGCGGCGAAGCAGCACGGCCCATTGAGCGGGCGCCATGTGCTGATCACCTCGGGCCCCACCCATGAGCCGCTCGATCCGGTGCGCTATATCGCCAACCGCTCGTCCGGCAAGCAGGGCCATGCGCTGGCCCGCGCCGCCGCTGCGCTCGGTGCGCGTGTGACGCTGGTGAGCGGTCCCGTGGCGCTCCCCGATCCCGACGGCGTGAGGCTGGTCAAGGTCGAGACGGCGCACGAGATGCTGGATGCCGTGCTCGACGCGCTCCCTGCTGACATCGCCATTTGTGCCGCCGCGGTCGCCGACTGGCGCGCGGCCGCCGAAGCGGCCCAGAAGCTCAAGAAGCAAGGCGGTGGCGAGGTGTCGCTGGCGCTGGCGCAGAACCCGGACATCTTGGCAACCATCGCTATCAGGGGTCCGCAGCGTCCGGACCTCGTCATCGGCTTCGCCGCCGAGACCGAGAACCTGATCGACAACGCCATCACCAAGCGCCGCGCTAAGGGCGCCGACTGGATCGTCGCCAACGACGTGTCGCTTGGCACCGGCATCATGGGCGGCGACGCCACAAAAGTGCATCTCGTCACCGGCGCGGGCATCGAGGACTGGCCGGCCATGAGCAAGGACGAGATGGCGGCACGGCTCCTCGCCCGCGCCGCCGAGGCCCTGTCCGCCGTGCGTTCGGCCGCGGAATGAGCGAGGCACAGCCGCCGCCGCTACGTCTCACCGTTCGCGTGCTGCGCCTTCGTCATGGCCAGGGCCTGCCGCTTCCATCCTATCAATCGGCCAATGCGGCCGGCCTCGATCTGCTCGCCGCCGTGCCCGACGGGAAGCCGCTAGAGCTTGCGCCTGGCGCCCGGGCGCTCGTTCCCACCGGGCTCGCGCTAGAGCTGCCTCGGGGCTATGAGGGACAAGTCCGGCCGCGCTCCGGCCTTGCCCTGAAGCACGGCGTCACCGTGCTCAACAGTCCCGGCACCATCGACGCCGACTATCGCGGCGAAGTCATGGTGCTTCTTGCCAATCTCGGCAGCGAGACCTTCAGGGTGCATAGGGCGGAGCGCATCGCCCAGCTGGTGGTGGCGCCCGTCGCTCATGTCGAACTCGCCATCGTCGAGGCGCTCGGCGCCACAAATCGCGGCGAGGGCGGCTTCGGCTCCACCGGCTGATAACTCTTCCGAAGGTGTCATGCCCGCGAAGGCGGGCATCCAGTAACCACCGCCGCCCATGATAACGACGGCCTCGGCTACTGGATCGCCCGGTCAAGCCGGGCGATGACAAGAAAGAGGTGTCACGCCCCCTTACTGGCAGCGGCCGCGAGGAAAGCTTAAGTTCAACATCATGCTCACCCCTGACGAGATCGAACGCTATAAGCGCCATCTGGTGCTGAAAGAAATCGGCGGCGAAGGCCAGCAGCGGCTCAAGGCCGCGCGCGTGCTCGTGGTCGGCGCCGGCGGCCTCGGCTCCCCGCTCGTTCTCTATCTCGCCGCGGCCGGCATAGGCCAAATCGGCATCATCGACGATGACCGTGTGAGCTTGGATAATCTCCAGCGCCAGATCGTCCACGACACCGAGAGCGTCGGTCGGTCGAAGACCAAGAGCGCGGCCGCCACGATCGAACGCCTTAACCCCCACGTGGAGACGAAGCTCTACACCACGCGGCTCGTCCCGGAGAACGCGCTCGACATTCTGCGCGGCTTCGACATCGTCGCCGACGGCTCGGACAATTTCGCCACGCGTTATCTCGTCAACGACGCTTGCTATTTCGCCAAGCTGCCGCTGGTGTTCGCCGCCGTCGGTCCGTTTGACGGCCAGCTCACCACGTTCCGCGCCTTCGAGACGGGCGAGGACGGCAATCCGCGTCCCTCCTATCGCTGCCTGTTCCCGCAAGCCCCGCCTGCGGGCACCGTGCCCGCTTGCGCGGAAGCGGGTATTCTCGGCGCGGTAGCGGGTGTCATCGGCTGCCTCCAGGCGGTCGAGGTGGTGAAGGAGCTGCTTGGCATCGGCGAGGGCCTGACCGGCCGGCTCCTCCTGTACGATGCCCTCCAGGCCCGATTTTCCACGGTGGCCTATGACTGGGACCCGGAGAACCCGCTGAACGGCAGAAATTCGGAGTTCGGCGACCTGTCCCACCACCGCAAGGCCGCCGTGGCGTCGAGCTAGGCGAGAGGCTTGCGTCCAATAGGGTTTTTCAATCTTTTCAGCCGATAGTTGCAGGCCAAATCCCAGGAATGAGGCTGCGCCATGGCGATTGAGACCATCACCACACAGTGCGCGATTGCCGGCGGCGGACCGGCCGGCGTCATGCTCGGCTTTCTCCTCGCGCGGGCCGGCGTCGACGTCGTCGTGCTCGAAAAGCACGAGGACTTTTTCCGCGACTTCCGCGGCGACACGATTCATCCCTCGACGCTCGAGCTCATGTATGAGATCGGTCTGCTCGATGAATTTCTCAAGCGGCCCCATCAAGAGGTGCGTGAACTCGGCGCCCAGATCGGCGATGAGCTGGTCCAGATCGCCGATTTCTCGCACCTCCCGACCCACTGCAAATTTCTCGCCTTCATGCCGCAATGGCACTTTCTCAACTTCCTGGCCGAGACGGGGAAGCGCTACCCGACATTTCATCTGCGCATGCAGGCGGAGGTGGACGAGCTCATCAAGGACGTCGACCGGGTCGTGGGCCTGAAAGCGGCCACGCCGCAAGGCGATTTGGAGGTCCGCGCCGATCTGGTGGTCGGCACCGACGGTCGGCACTCCACGGTGCGCCATCTTGCCGGTCTCGAGGTCGAGGACCGTGGCGCGCCCATGGACGTGCTGTGGTTGCGCCTATCCAGGCATCCCGACGATGGGTCCGACAGCCTCGGTCGCATCGAGCCAGGCCGCTTCTTCATCATGATCGATCGCGGTGACTACTGGCAGTGCGCCTTCGTCATCCCCAAGGGTGGCTTCAACGAGCTGCGCCGCAAAGGGCTCGAGGCCTTCCGCCTCGCCATTGTCGGGCTGAACCCCGTGCTCTCCACCCGCGTGCGCGAGATTGCCTCCTGGGACGACGTGAAACTGCTCACCGTGGCGGTCGATCGCTTGAAGCGCTGGTACCGCCCGGGCCTGTTATGCATCGGCGATGCGGCGCACGCCATGTCTCCCATCGGCGGCGTCGGCATCAATCTCGCCGTTCAGGACGCGGTCGCCACCGCCAATATTCTCGCCGCCCCGCTGCGCGAGGGGAAAGTGACCGAAGAGGATCTGCGCAAGGTGCAGAAGCGGCGGCAATGGCCGACCGAGATGACCCAAGCGCTCCAGATCTTCATCCAGAACCGCGTCATCTCCAGCGTGCTCACCATGACAACGCGGCCGAAGCCGCCGTTCGCGGCCAAGCTGCTCAACCGCTTTCCCTGGCTCAGGCGCTTCCCGGCCCGGCTCGTCGGCATGGGCTTCCGGCCCGAGCACGTGAAGACGCCCGAGGTCTCGCCTTGACTCCGTCATGCCCGGACTTGATCCGGGCATCCAAGCTGTTCCGTCTCCACAAGCTACGTTGCCAGTGGAATGGATTGCCGGCCCGGCAATGACGAAGGATTCTGGCGGCGAGCCGAGGCCCTAGAACATCGCCGGATGGACGCGGTCCGGCGGCGCATGGCCGTCGAGGAAGGTCTTGATGTTGATGATGACCTTCTCGCCCATGTCGACGCGGCCCTCGAGCGTGGCCGAGCCCATATGCGGCAGCACCACCACCTTGTCGTTCCTGAGCAGCTTCGGATTCACCGCGGGCTCATGCTCGAAGACGTCGAGACCGGCGCCGGCCAGCTCGTTGTTCTCGATCATGCGGGCCAGCGCGTTCTCGTCGATGACCTCGCCGCGCGCGGTGTTGACGATGTAGGCGGACGGCTTCAGAAGCGCCAGCCGCCGGGCCGAAAGCAGGTGATAGGTCGCCGGCGTGTGCGGGCAGTTGATGGAAATGATGTCCATGCGCGCCAGCATCTGGTCGAGGCTGTCCCAATAGGTCGCCTCGAGCGCCTGCTCGACGTCCGGCGGGACCCGTCTGCGGTTGTGATAGTGGATTTGCAGGCCGAACGCTTTGGCGCGCCGCGCCACGGCCTGGCCGATACGCCCCATGCCGACAATGCCGAGCCGCTTGCCATAGATGCGGTGGCCGAGCATCCAGGTCGGCGACCAGCCCTGCCAGTCGCCGGTGTCGGCCCGGAGCAGGGCCGCGCCCTCGGTCAGGCGCCGCGGCACCGAAAGGATCAGCGCCATGGTCATATCGGCGGTGTCCTCGGTCAGCACGCCAGGCGTGTTGGTCACGATAATCGAACGGTTCCGCGCCGTATCGAGGTCGATATTGTCGACGCCGGTGCCGAACTGGGCGATCAGCTTGAGCTCGGGGCCCGCCTGGCTCAGCACGGTCCGGTCGATGCGGTCGGTGACCGTCGGCACCAGCACATTGGCCGTCTTCACCGCCTCGACCAGCTCGTCCCGCGAAAACGGCTTGTCGTCGAGGTTGAGACGCGCATCGAACAGTTCCCTGAGCCGTGTCTCCACGACGTCGGGAAGCTTGCGCGTGACGATAACGAGCGGTCGATCAGAAGACATAACGTATCCCGTCAGGAGGCTAGCGGCGGCGGAGGAGGATTCCCCCTTGGCGATTGCCAGGTGTTTGTTTTGCGCGCTTTGTCTAACAGAAGGGGCTTTGCGAGATAAAGCGTCATATTGGCTTAGGGCCCGAAAAGCCGCGGAGCCACGATCCTTTCACTTTTCTCGGCCATTGAAAGAGCGTCGATTCGGGGGCGCCAATGTGGGAGTGAGACGGTGCACTATCGCGTTTTGATCGGGATTGGGCTGGCCTTGGGCCTCGCCTTCGGGGCATCCGCCAGGAGCGCGGCCGCCGAAGACGGCGTCAAGCAGGCGGCGGTTGGCGGTTCCAATACCGGCCTCAGCGTGCCGAGGTTTGTCAGCCTCAAGTCCGATAAGGTCAATGTGCGCCGGGGTCCGAGCACCGATCAGTCGATCGTCTGGGTCTTCTCCCGCGCCGGCCTGCCCGTCGAAATCATCGCCGAATCCGAGAATTGGCGCCGCGTGCGCGACAGCGAGGGGGCCGATGGCTGGGTGTTTCACAGCCTCCTGAGTGGCCGGCGCACCGTGCTCATCTCCCCCTGGTCGAAGGGCCAGGAGAGCGTCAAGCTCCACGACAGCCGGTCCACGGGCTCCCGCGCCGTGGCGGAACTGCAGTCCGGGGTGCTCGGCAATGTGGTCTCATGCGACGGGGAATGGTGCGAGCTCACAGTCGGCGACTACTCAGGCTATGTCGAGCAAGACAAGCTGTGGGGCGTCTATCGCGGCGAAGAGGTCGAGTAGCCTCGCGCCGCCGGCCTTTGACCTCACCCTGAGGAGGAGCGGAACGCGCCGTCTCGAAGGGTGGCCATGCTTCGAGATGCGCACCTAGCGGTGCGTTCCTCAGCATGAGGGTTTTGGTTGGAAACTAGTCGGCGTTCTTCTTGACCAGCCGCACCAGCACATCGACGCGGGAGATGGCCATGCCTTCGGGCGCCTCCGGCAGGCCCTCGATGCTGATCGCGCCGGTGGAGATGTCCAGCAGCTTGCCGGAGCGCTCGCAGAAGAAGTGGTAGTGATTGGAGGTGTTGGTGTCGAAATAGGTCTTGGCGCCCTCGACCGCGACCTCCCTGAGGAGCCCTACCTCGGTGAACTGGTGCAGGGTATTGTAGACGGTGGCGAGCGATACCGTGACCTGAGAGGCCAAGGCCTCCTCGTGCAGCCGCTCGGCGGTGACATGCCGGTCGCCCTCGGCAAACAGCAAGCGGGCAAGCGCCACCCGCTGACGCGTGGGCCTAAGGCCCGCGCCGCGCAGAAGCTCGGCAACGTTTCCGGTCATAGTCTCGCTCTCATGCGGCCCGTGGGGCGACTTTGCCATGTTCTCTTATCACGCAAAGGTTAGCATCGGGAAATATAGGCTGAAGGTGGCCCCACCGCAACGCCGTGCCCTGGCTGACTTTTTACCAGGTTAACCCGGGCTGCGCCTGCCCCTGTGGGTGAAGTTCCGGTTGGCTGCTTTGCATTTGGGTGGTAGGCGGGGCGCCCCGGGGGCTCCTCCCGGGCTTTTGGTGGGCTTGCGTCTGTGTTAGGTAAACCACCATATTTAAGGCTCAAAGCGAACGAAGGACTTACAGAGTGCAGAAACCGACGGCCGAACGGCGGGGCCATTTCGACTTTGAGGACCTGCTTGCCTGCGCCCGGGGCGAGTTGTTCGGCCCCGGCAATGCGCGGCTGCCGTTGCCCCCGATGCTGATGTTCGACCGCATCTCCCAGGTCGAGGAGGGCGGCGGCGAGCACGGCCAGGGACGCATTGTGGCTGAGCTCGACGTGAAGCCCGATCTCTGGTTTTTCGCCTGTCACTTCAAGGGCGATCCCGTCATGCCGGGCTGCCTCGGGCTCGATGCGTTGTGGCAGATGCTCGGGTTCTTCCTCGGCTGGCTCGGTGCCCCCGGCAAGGGCCGCGCGCTTGGCGTGGGCGAGGTGAAGTTCTCCGGCATGGTGCTGCCGACCATGCGGAAGGTTGAATACATCGTCGAACTCAAGCGCGTGATCCGCCGCAAATTCACCCTCGGCACGGCCGATGGTTGGGTGAAGGCCGACGGCGAGACGATCTACACGGCCAAAGACCTTAAGGTCGGCCTATTCCAAGCGGACGAAGCCGCACCCGCTGGTGCTTGACCCTTTGCGCATGTGGCGCTGGCTCCAAGGACGTTGACCCCAATGAGACGCGTGGTCGTGACCGGCATGGGCATTGTGTCCTCCATCGGCAACAGTGCCCAGGAGGTGCTTGCCGCGCTGCGCGAGACCAAGTCTGGCCTCGTCAAGGCCGACACCTATGCCGAGCTCGGTTTCCGCTGCCAAGTCCATGGCGCCCCCAAGATCGACTGGGAGGACATGATCGATCGCAAGGTCCGCCGCTTCATGGGCGCGGGCGCCGCCTGGAACTACATCGCCATGGAGCAGGCGATCCGCGACGCAGGCCTCGAGGAGGACGATGTCTCCAATGAGCGGACCGGGCTGATCATGGGCTCCGGTGGGCCGTCGACCCGCGCCATCGTGCAGGCCGCCGACACCACCCGCGAGAAAGGGCCGAAGAAGGTCGGTCCTTTCGAAGTGCCGAAGTCCATGTGCTCCACCAATTCGGCCACCCTGTCGACGCCCTATCATATCAAGGGCGTGAGCTATTCCATCTCGTCGGCGTGCTCGACGTCGGCCCATTGCATCGGCAATGGCAGCGAGCTGATTCAGCTCGGCAAGCAGGACATTGTGTTCGCCGGCGGCGGCGAGGAGCTGGACTGGACGCTGTCCGTCCTGTTCGACGCCATGAACGCGATGTCATCCGACTTTAACGACCGCCCCGAGCAGGCGAGCCGCGCCTATGACACGGCCCGCGACGGCTTCGTCATTGCCGGTGGCGCCGGCGTCGTGGTGCTCGAGGAGCTCGAGCACGCGAAGGCCCGCGGCGCCCACATCTATGCCGAGCTAGTGGGGTACGGCGCCACGTCTGACGGCTTCGATATGGTGCTGCCGTCCGGCGAGGGCGCGGTGCGCTGCATGCGCATGGCCATGCAGAACCTCAACGGCGGCCAGATCGACTACATTAACCCCCATGCCACCTCGACCCCGCTCGGCGATGTGCGCGAGATCGAGGCCATCAGGGAAGTGTTCGGCGACAAATGCCCGCCCATCAGCGCGACCAAGTCCTTGACCGGCCACTCGCTTGGCGCCGCCGGCGTGCATGAGGCGATCTACTCGCTGCTGATGATGAGCAACGGTTTCATCTGCGAGTCGGCCAATATCGAGACCCTGGATCCGGAGGTCGCCGACATGCCCATCGTCCGCAAGCGCAAGGACAATGTGGCCATTAACACCGTGATGTCGAACAGCTTTGGTTTTGGCGGCACCAACGCCACACTCGTATTCCGCCGTTTGGATGACTGAGGGACCGGTAGTCGGCGGGAATCAACCCTAAGCAGAGTTAAGTACCATGGCACCAACGAGAGACATTGCTGAGCCGGGCCCGCTGATGGCGGGAAAGCGGGGGCTGGTGATGGGCGTCGCCAACGACCGCTCTATCGCCTGGGGCATCGCCCGCGTGCTGCACGGGCAGGGCGCCGAGCTTGCTTTCAGCTATCAGGGGGGCGCCTTCGGCCGTCGCGCCGCACCGCTGGCCCAGTCCCTCGGCGCCAAGATCATCGAAGAGGTTGACGTTGAGGATCTTTCGAGCGTCGAGCGTATGTTCGACGTGATCCGGAAAGAGTGGGGCTCGCTCGATTTCGTCGTGCATGCGCTGGCGTTCTCCGATCGCAACGAGCTCAAGGGCCGCTATTGCGACACCACGCGCAAGAACTTCGAGCACACCATGGTGATCTCCTGCTTCTCGTTCACGGAGATCTGCAAGCTCGCCTCCGACATGATGTCCGAAGGCGGCTCGCTGCTGACGCTCACCTATGGCGGCGCGACCCGCGTGGTGCCCTGCTACAACGTCATGGGCGTGGCCAAGGCGGCGCTCGAGACCAGCGTCAAATATCTTGCTTCGGATTTCGGGCCGCGGGGCATCCGGGTGAACGCGCTTTCGGCCGGGCCGATGCGCACTCTCGCGGGCGCCGGCATCTCAGACGCGCGCACCCTGTTCCATTATCAGCAGCGCCATGCGCCCATGCGCCGCTCGCCGAAGCTCGACGAGGTCGGTGGAGCCGCGCTCTATCTCCTGTCGGACATGTCAGGCGCGGTCACCGGTGAGGTGCATTTCGTGGATTGCGGCTACTCGACCACCTTTATGCCCGACCTGAAGTCGCTGAAGGCGATGGAACAGGCCGAGGAGCTCGAAAGCGCCGTGGAGAAGGCGGCGCCTCGCGAGGCGGCGCAGTAAGTGAGGCTAAGGCGCCGTCCAGATTGACAGGCCGCCACAAGGTCACAATTTTACCCCGTTCAACACCGAGATAGAACGCGGTCCGCGCGCGCCGAGGCGCGAACGCTAAGACCGCAAGGAGGAGGAAGGCATGGCCGAACTCATTGTGATGGTATGTCTCCTGGCCACGCCGGAGAAGTGCCAGGAGTACAGGGTGGCGGGTGCGGGCGCCGGCGACGTGGTGACCTGCATCAGAACCGGCGGCGAGAAGTCGAACGAGTGGCAGCTCGCCAACGACAAGTACTTCGTCATCGGCTGGCGCTGCGCCAAGGACACCAAGGTCCCCGACGCTCCCAGCGCTCAATAGACAAGGCCGGCCACAGGTTCCGGTACAAAAAAGATCGGGGCGCCGAAGCGCCCCGCTCAAATCTCGTTCTGTCGGAAAGGCCCGTGGCTTAGCTCGCTTCGGCCTTCTCGATCTCTTTGCCGGTCTTCTGGTCGACGATCTTCATCGACAGCTTGACCTTGCCGCGATCGTCGAAGCCCAGCAGCTTTACCCACACCTGATCGCCTTCCTTGACCACTTCGGCGACGGAAGCAGGCCGCCCTTCGGCGAGCTGTGAGATATGCACCAGGCCGTCCTTGGGACCGAAGAAGTTCACGAACGCGCCGAACTCCATCACCTTGACGACTTTACCCTGATAAATCTCGCCAACCTCAGGCTCGGCGGTGATCCCCTTGATGCGGGCAATCGCGGCGCGGATCGACTCCGCGTTCGACGATGCGATCTTGACCGTGCCGTCATCGGAGATGTCGATCTTGGCGCCGGACTCCGCGACGATCTCGCGGATCACCGAGCCGCCCGTACCGATCACTTCCCGGATCTTGTCGACCGGAATGTGGATCGTCTCGATGCGCGGCGCGTATTCGCCGAGCTCTGGCCGGGCACTGTTAAGCGCCTTGTCCATCTCGCCGAGGATATGGACGCGGCCGTGACGCGCCTGATCCAGCGCGACCTTCATGATCTCCTCGGTGATGCCGGTGATCTTGATGTCCATCTGCAGAGAGGTGATCCCCTCCGACGTGCCGGCCACCTTGAAGTCCATGTCACCGAGGTGGTCCTCATCGCCGAGAATGTCGGACAGGACGGCGAAACGCTCACCTTCCTTGATGAGGCCCATGGCGATGCCGGCGACCGGCTTCTTGAGCGGAATGCCCGCGTCCATCATGGCAAGCGAAGAGGCGCACACCGTGGCCATGGAGGAGGAGCCGTTCGACTCCGTGATCTCCGAGACGAGACGGATGGTGTAGGGGAACTGCTCGCGGTCGGGCAGCACCGGATGGATGGCGCGCCAGGCGAGCTTACCGTGCCCGATCTCGCGCCGTCCTGGACCGCTCATGCGGCCAACCTCGCCGACCGAGAAGGGCGGAAAGTTGTAATGCAGCATGAAGGACTCTTTGTAGGTGCCCTGGAGCGCGTCGACGAACTGCTCGTCCTCGCCCGTGCCAAGCGTAGCAACGGTGAGCGACTGGGTCTCGCCGCGCGTGAACAGGGCGCTGCCGTGGGTGCGGGGCAGAATGCCGACCTCGCACACGATTGGCCGGACCGTGGACAGGTCGCGGCCATCGATGCGCCTGGACGTCTCGAGAATGCCTGAGCGAACCAGATTCTTCTCGGCCTCTTTGAAAGCGCCGGACACGTTCGACGCCAACGTCGCGTCGGCACCCTCGGGCACGAGCGCGGCGATAACCTTCTCCTTGACCTGGGAGATGCCGTCGCGGCGCTCTTGCTTGCTGGCAATGGTGTAGGCTTCGCGCAGACCGCTATCGGCAATCTCGCGGACCTTGGCCACGAGCTCGGCATTGTCGATCTTCTTGAGGGGCCAGGGCTCCTTGGCGGCGCGCTCGGCGAGCTTGACGATCGCCTCGAGCACCGGCTGGAAGTGCTGGTGGCCGTACATCACGGCGCCGAGCATGATATCCTCAGCCAGCTCCTTGGCCTCCGATTCCACCATGAGCACGGCGTCCGCCGTACCCGCCACCACGAGATCGAGAGCCGACAGGGGAAGCTCGTCGATCACCGGATTCAGCACGTAATTGCCGTCGATATAGCCGACGCGGGCGGCACCGATCGGCCCCAGGAACGGGATGCCGGAAATGGTCAGCGCCGCCGAGGCGGCAACCAAGGCAAGAATGTCCGGATCGTTTTCCATGTCGTGCGACAGCACGGTGGTGATGACTTGCGTCTCGTTCTTGAAGCCCTTGGCGAACAGCGGCCGGATGGGCCGGTCGATCAGGCGTGAGGTGAGGGTGTCCTTCTCGGTCGGGCGACCCTCGCGCTTGAAGAAGCCGCCGGGGATCTTGCCCGCGGCGAAGGTCTTCTCCTGGTAGTTCACGGTCAGGGGGAAGAAGTCGATGCCGACTCTCTCCTCCTTGGCGGCGACGACGGTGGCGAGAACGCTAGTCTCGCCATAGGTGGCGAGTACGGCGCCGTCGGCTTGGCGGGCGATCCGCCCGGTCTCAAGCGTAAGGGGGCGTCCGCCCCATTCGATCTCTACGGTGTGTTTATCAAACATGTTTGTGTCCCATTGAGTGGGGAAAGATAAGGCCGTCCCCAACGCCCGGTGGCGCGGAGACTGGCCCGTTCAAATGCGAAAAAAGCTCAAACCAAAAAAGGCTTCGCCCGGCGATGGCCGTTACCGGCGGATACCGAGCCGGTTGATGAGCTTTTGATACCTGTCGTGGTCCGACGACTTGACGTAGTCGAGCAGGCTGCGCCGCTGGCTGACCATTTTCAGCAGCCCGCGACGCGAATGATTGTCTTTACCGTGGGTCTTGAAATGCTCGGTAAGATTGGTGATCCGCTCGGTCAGGATGGCGACCTGGACTTCTGGAGACCCAGTGTCGTCGGTTTTGGTCGCATATTCCTTGATGAGCTCTTGCTTGCGCTCAGCGCTAATCGACATCGGATAATCCTTGCTGTTAGGGGTTTTTCAGGGCCGGGCCGGGATGTCGTCCAGCGCGGTCAGCTCAAAATATGCACAATTGGGCCGCCAAAGCAGCCCCCCGCGCAACCGCTGCAATATAGGGATTATCGGGCTTTAGACCAGCGGAATTTTGGGCCTTCCGGGGGACCCTGGAGACGCGGCCTAGCCTGGCAGATTGAAGATGCGCCGCGGCCTGAATTCCCCCTGACTGACCTCGCCTAAGGCGACCAGCGCCCCCCGGGAGACGGCATACACCGTCCCGCTCATGATCGGCGCGTCCCGGCCGCGCAGCAAGACGGCCTGGCCTTGGCGGAGCCTGGCGGCATCGGCGCTGCTCAAGGACAGGGCCGGAATGTGCTGGAGCGCCGTCTCCACGGGCCGAAGCAGACCCAACAGGGTGTCTGGGCCTTGCGGGTTCGCCGCGGCCTCTTCGAGATCGGCCATCGTGACGGTGTCCGCCTCGCTGAAGGTCCCGACGCGGGTCCGCCGCAAGGCCTCCACATGGCCGAGGCAGCCGAGCGCCCGGCCGAGATCGCGCGCGAGCGCCCGCACATAGGTGCCCTTGCCGCACTCGGCTTCGAGCACGCAATGGTCCTCATCGGGGTGGTCCACGAGGTCGAGCCGCTCGACAGTCACGGTTCGCGGCGCGAGTTCGAAGTCCTCCTCTTCACGGGCGAGGTCGTAGGCCCGCGCGCCGTCCACCTTGAGCGCCGAGAAGCGTGGCGGCACCTGGACGATCTCGCCGGTGAACTGAGGAAGAGCGGCCTCGATCTCTTCGCGCGTGGGGCGCCGGGCAGACGTCTCGACCACCTTGCCTTCGGCGTCATCGGTGTCGGTCCGGGCGCCGAAGCGCACGGTGAAGCGGTATTCCTTAGTGCCATCGACCACGAAGGGCACGGTCTTGGTGGCCTCGCCGAACGCAATCGGCAGGATGCCCGTGGCGAGCGGATCGAGCGTGCCGGCGTGGCCCGCCTTGGCGGCGGCATAAAGGTGCTTCACCCGCCCCACGGCCCTGGTCGAGGTCACGCCTTGCGGCTTGTCGAGGATCAGCCAGCCGTTGACCGATTGGCCTTTGCGCCGCCGCGCCATGATCTTAGCCCCAAATCCGGCCGCTAGTCGTCGAGGTCGCGGGCGACGTCGGGCGAGGCGAGCAGCTGGTCGATGCGGGAGGACGCTTCGAACGACACATCCACCCTGAACCTGAGCTCCGGCATGAATTTGAGGCTGACCCGCTTGGCCACCTCGCCGCGCAGGAAGCGCTTGTGCTTTTCGAGATGGGTGACCACCTCGTCGGCCGCGCCGCCGCCGCCGAGCGGCATCACATAGGCCGTGGCCAGCTTAAGGTCGGGCGTCATGCGGACCTCCGGAACCGTGAGCGAGTGTTTGCTCACCACCTCGTCGATCACCTCGCCGCGGGAGAAGATCTCAGCAAGCGCATGACGGATCAGCTCGCCCACTTTCAACTGGCGTTGTGACGGGGTCGCGCCGGCACGTTTTCCTTTGTCAGTCATTGGCGTGCTCCCTGACATAGGTGGCAAGTTCCTGAAAGGCGCGCTCCGAGGCAACCGCGCGACGGGGCAGGACGAGGCCTTCCACCTTGCTGATGAAGAGAAAGAGACACTCCTTAGTCTCGACCACGCGCTTCACGTTGGACCAGCCACATTCACCGGCCAGGCCGCCGCCGCTCCACTTGATGCTGCTGTCGTTCAAGGTCACCGTAATCTCCTTGTCGGCGAGGGCAAAGCGCTGGAACACGAGGCGGTAGATCAGGCGCATGAAGGCGAAGTCGATCGCCGCCACGAGCACGATGACGAGGGGGATTCCCGCCAGGATCATAAGCGGCATTTGTCCCTGAATCATCTCGGCGGGCGTGAGCCCATCCCAGGCGAGGCTGGAGACGATCAGGGCGAGGTAAAGCGCACTGACCACGACATAGGGGGTGGCGGGCCCGAGTTTGCCCATGAGGCCGATTGAACGCTTCGCCCGGATCGAGGCAGCGAAGTCGTCATAGCCATAAGCATAGGTGAGGAAGTAGGCCACTCAGCGCGCTCTAAGACAGGGGCAGTCCGCCGCCGGCCCTAGAGCGTGCGCTGGACGTGCTCTACCTCGAAGCACTCGATGACGTCGCCTTGGCGCATGTCCTGGTAGCCTTCGAACGCTATGCCGCATTCCTGGCCGGCCACCACCTCTTTCACCTCGTCCTTGAAGCGCTTGAGCGTGGAGAGCTTGCCTTCGTGCACCACGACGTTGTCGCGGATCAGCCGGACCTGGGCGCCACGCTCGACCTTGCCTTCGGTGACGCGGCAACCGGCCACCTTGCCGACCTTGGAGATGCTGAACACCTCCAGGATCTCGGCATTGCCGAGGAAGGTCTCGCGCACGGTGGGGGCCAGCAGGCCGGACATGGCCTGCTTAATGTCGTCCACCAGATCGTAGATCACCGCGTATTGGCGAATCTCGACGCCGTCCCGCTCGGCCGTTTCCCTGGCCTGAGCGTTGGCGCGCACGTTGAAGGCGAGCAAGGCCGCGCCCGACGTCGATGCCAGCGACACGTCTGATTCAGTGATACCGCCGACGCCCGCGTGCACGATGCGGGCCCTCACCTCGTCGGTACCGAGGTTGCGGAGGGACGCGACAATGGCCTCGACCGAGCCCTGCACGTCGCCTTTGATCACGAGCGTGAACTCTTTGATGCCAGTTTCCTTCAACTGACTCATCATCTGCTCGAGGCTGCCGCGCTGGCCGGCGACGGCCAGCCGCTTACGCCGCTCGCGCATGCGATAGTCGGTGATCTCGCGGGCGCGCGCCTCGCTCTCGACCACGGCGAACTGGTCGCCGGCCTCGGGCGCTGAATCGAACCCGAGCACCTCGACCGGCACCGACGGGCCGGCTTCTTTGACTTGCTCGCCGATATCGTTGATCAGGGCGCGGACGCGGCCATAGGCCGATCCCGCCACCACCAGATCGCCGAGCTTGAGCGTGCCGCGCTGAACGAGCGCCGTGCCGACAGGGCCACGTCCGCGCTCGAGCTTGGCTTCGACGATCACGCCTTCGGCGTCGCGGTCCGGATTGGCCCTGAGTTCCAGCACTTCGGCCTGGAGCGCGATCGCGTCGAGCAGCTTGTCGAGGCCCGTCTTCTTGAGGGCCGAGACCTCGACCTCAAGCGTGTCGCCACCCAAGCTCTCCACCACGATCTCATGGCTGAGCAGCTCGGTGCGGACGCGCTTCGGATCGGCGCCTTGCGCGTCTATCTTGTTGATGGCCACGATCAGCGGCACGCCGGCGGCCCTGGCATGATTGATGGCCTCGACTGTCTGCGGCTTGACGCCGTCGTCGGCGGCGACCACGAGAATAACGATGTCGGTGACCTGGGCGCCCCGCGCGCGCATCGCGGTGAACGCCTCATGGCCCGGCGTGTCGATAAAGGTGACTTTCTGACCCGACGGCACCTCGACCTGATAGGCGCCGATATGCTGGGTGATGCCGCCGGCCTCCTGGGAGACGACATTCGCGACGCGGATGGCGTCAAGCAGCGACGTCTTGCCGTGGTCGACATGGCCCATGATGGTGACGATCGGCGCCCGCGGCAGACGATCCTCGTCCTCGTCCTCGGCGTCGATAAAGCCTTCCTCGACGTCCGCCTCGGACACGCGCCGCGCCACATGACCGAAGTCCTCGGCGATAAGCTGTGCGGTGTCGGAGTCGATCACGTCGGTGATCTTGTGCATCTCGCCGTCCTTCATCAGGAACTTGATGACGTCGACGCCACGCTCGGCCATGCGGTTGGCGAGCTCCTGAACGGTGATGACCTCGGGGATCACAACCTCGCGCTGAATCTTTTGCTGTTCCTGGGGCCCGGTCTGCTTCTTCTGACGCTCGCGGTGACGCTTGAGCGAGGCAAGGCTCCGCTGGCGCTGCTCCTCGTCGAGGGCATTGGTGATCGTGAGGCGGCCGCGAACGCGCTGCTCGCCACGCCGGGGCGCGACCGGGCTCTTCTTGTGGCGCGCGTCGGGTGTGCGCGACGGCTGTTCCTCGGCCTCTTGCTTCAGGTGCTTGCGCGGCGGCTCTTCGACCTTCGGGCGCGCCTTGTCCTCGGCCTCTTTCTTCTCGTCCTCTTTGAGCTTTAGCGCCTCGGCCTCTCGCGCATCCTTCGCGCGCTGCACTTCGGCAACGGCCTCCTGCGCCGCGGTCTCCTTGGCCTTCTCGACCTCGTCGGCATCGCGCAGGAGGGCACCGGCCAGCGCCTTGGCGCGGGCGTCCTTCTCCTCGGGGGAGAGCTGGCGCAGCACGACGCCCGAGCGGCGTGGCTGAGCCTCCGGGGCGGGCGCTTTCGGCTTGGTCTCGGCGACAGGCTCGGGTGCCTTCGGCTCTTCAACCGGCTGCGCCGCGGGTGCCGAGCCGATGGTACGGCGCTTCTTCTTCTCGACCACGACGGACTTGCTGCGCCCATGACTGAAGCTCTGGCGCACATGGCCGGACTCCACGGTCCGGCGCACGTTGAGCGTCATCTTGCGCCCGCGAGTCTTGTCGTCGGTCTCGTTGGTCTCACTCATTCTTTGTCCGTATCCGATCCATTCTGGCTTTTGAATGCGGCGCTACCCTTGCGGTAGCGCTCTACGCGCAAGGCTGCCGCGAGGAACTTTCGAGCCGCTCCGCCTTGGATTAGGGCAGCATGTATCACATTTGTCCTGCCCGATGCCAAACTCAATTCATCCGCGGTGAATGCGCGAACCGCGGGAATCCCGCGCCCGTCGGTCGCGCCCCGCGCCTTACCGTCAAGCTTCCGGCAACCATCTTCGGCCGCATCCCGGGCGTGAATCAGCGCCAGCAGGCGGCCCTTTGCCAAGGCTTCCTCGACCTTTGAATGGCCGAATACGACCGCGCCGGCCTTGTTGGCCATCGCCAGAGCGCCCAACGCCGCCTCGCCGAGCAGCGCTCCGACCTGGTCGGCAAGGCCCTCCACAGATTTGGCTTCCGCCTTCAGCGCCCGGCCGAAGGCCTTGCGCTTGACCGCCTCGGCGACCGTGTCGTGGGCCGCCGTGAGCCAGACGCCGCGGCCGGGAAGCTTCTCCTTAAGGTCCGGAACGATCGCGCCGTCAGGCCCGAGCACGAAGCGGATGAGCTCGTCCTTAGGACGATGGGCGCGCGTGACCGCGCAGCGCCGAACGGCGTCTGCCGCCTGCGCCTCTCGCGTCTCGTTCCGCTCCGTCGCCTCTAGCCGCAACAGCTTTATCTCCTACCGGCCTCATGACGCGCTGGCGTTGTCGGCCGCGGGGGCCTCGCCTGTGGGCGCCGCCTCCGTCTCGGCATCGGCCTCCGTCTCGGCCTCGCCCTCGACTTCGGGCTCGGCCGCGACGAGATCGGCTTCCTCGATCCAGCCGGCCTTCACCCGCGCGGCGAGGATCAAATCCTCGATCTGCGGGCGGGTCAGGCCGAAGCCGTCGAGAAAGCCGTCATGGCGGATGGTCTCTTTCTCGTGGCGCTCGCTCCAGCCGGCGAGGTCGTCGGTGGCGCAATCGGCCAAGTCCTCGATCGTCTTCACCGCGTTCTCGCCGAGGGCGACCAGCAACGCCGTGTTGAGGCCGGGCACCTCCATCAGCTCGTCGGCGACACCGAGCGCCTTGCGTTTGGCGTCGAGCTCGGCCTCGAGCTTCTCCAGATGCTCGCGGCCACGGGTCTGAATCTCGGCGGCCGTGTCCTCGTCGAAGCCTTCGATCGAAGATATCTCGGACGGGTCGACGAAGGCCACCTCCTCGACGGAGGAGAAGCCTTCCGAAGCGAGCAACTGCGCGATCACCTCGTCGACGTCCAGCGCCTCCATGAACGTGGCCGACCGCTCGGCGAACTCCGCCTGGCGGCGCTCTGACTCGGACGCTTCCGTCATAATGTCGATGTCCCAGCCGGTGAGCTGGGAAGCCAGCCGCACGTTTTGGCCTTTACGCCCGATGGCGAGCGATAGCTGCTGGTCGGGCACCACCACCTCGATGCGCTCGGCGTCCTCGTCGAGCACGACCTTGACCACCTCGGCGGGCGCCAGTGCGTTCACGATGAACGTGGCGGCATCGGGCGACCACGAGATGATGTCGATCTTCTCGCCTTGAAGCTCGTTGACCACGGCCTGAACGCGGCTGCCGCGCATGCCGACGCAGGCGCCGACCGGATCGATGGACGCGTCCCGCGACACCACCGCGATCTTGGCCCGGCTACCGGGATCGCGCGCCACCGACTTGATGGTGACGATGCCCTCATAGACCTCGGGCACCTCTTGCGCGAATAGCTTGGCCATGAACTCCGGATGGGTGCGCGACAGGAAAATCTGCGGGCCGCGCTGCTCGCGGCGCACGTCGTAGACGAAAGCGCGGATACGGTCGCCATAGCGGAAGTTCTCGCGCGGCAGAGTCTCGTCGCGTCGCACGATGGCCTCGGCCCGGCCGAGATCGACGATCACGTTGCCGTACTCGACCCGCTTGACGACGCCGTTGACGATCTCGCCAACGCGGTCCTTGAACTCCTCGTACTGGCGCTCGCGCTCGGCCTCGCGCACCTTCTGCACGATGACCTGCTTGGCGTTCTGCGCCGCGACCCGGCCAAAATCGAGCGGGGGCAGAGGCTCGGCGATGAAGTCGCCGACCTGGGCGGCGGGGTTCTTGCGCCGCGCCTCGGCGAGCGAGATCTGCGTGGCATCGACGGTCACCTCGTCGACCACCTCGAGCAGCCGGGCGAGAGAGATCTCGCCGGTCTTGGGGTCGACCTCCGCCTTGATCTCGTTCTCGCTGCCATAGCGGGATTTCGCGGCCTTCTGGATCGCGTCCTCCATGGCGGCGATGACCACCTGGCGGTCGATCGACTTCTCGCGCGCGACCGCCTCGGCGATCTGCAAGAGCTCCAGCCGATTGGCGCTTACGCCTGCCTGAGCCATACTCTTTAGCCTCCAATAGTTACGTTCGCCGCGGGCCACGCGTCACCGCGCATCCCCTCACTTAAGTCAATTCGCGGGCTTCTTACCCGAAAGATCCGCCCTGAAGCCGTCCTGGTTGGGCACCAGCTTCGCTTCGCTGATGAGCGAGAAGGGCAGGCCGATGATGATTGGCTCGGCCTGGCCTTCTAGCTCGATCTTCAAATGCACCTCGTCTGAGACCACGTCCTCGATCATGCCTCTGAAGCGCTTGCGCCCGTCGACCGGCTCCTTCAGCTCTATCTTGGCTTCGTGACCCGTCCATAACGCGAAATCGTTCGGTCTGACCAGCGGCCGGTCGATGCCCGGCGAGGAAACCTCCAGGTGATACTGTCCCGGCATCGGATCGTAGGCCTCGAGCACCGGAGACAGTCTCCGGCTGATGGTCGCGCAATCGTCTACCGTCATCTCACCGCTCGGCCGTTCGGCCATGATCTGTACCGTGCCGCCGTCGCGTGCCGAAATCTTCACCCGCACCAGGCGAAAGCCCAGCTCCTCGAGCACCGGCTCGGCGAGGTCGGCCATGACCCGCTCCTGCCCCGTCTCGCGGGTGAACCGGCGGTCTCCAGTTTCGGCACTTTCGGTAGGGCTCGACATCAATGGTGGGGCCACGCCCCCCGCATAGCGGGAAGCAAGGTACCTAACAAAAAGGAGCGGGCCGACGGCCCACCCCTGACTAAAATCCAATCATGAGTTGGTTGGCTAATATACGAGCTTTTTCCGAGGTTTCAAGCCATTCCGGGTCAGCCGAAAAGCCTCACTCGGCGGGCCCACTATTCGCTGAACAGCAGGTGCTTGCGAATACGGGCGAAATCCTCGACGCGTTCATGGCTCAGCGCGCACAGGCAGGCCGAAGAGTTGCCGCCGATCGCGGTGCCGCCAAAGGCAAGCTCGTCCTCGAACGTGCAGTTCTCGTCGCGGTAGGCGATCCACGTCTTCTGGGCGCGGGTCAGGGCGCCAAGCTGAGGGCTGGGGCTCTGGCCCATCTCCTCGCCCGTTGCGCGGATTGCCGCCTGAAGCCGTTTGTAGGCCTCATTCAGCTTGCGATCGGCGGCGTCGGCCGCCCGGGAGAGGCAGGCCTTGAACTCCGGGTTCGAGCTCGTGGCGCTCTCGCACGCGGTGTAGCAGGCGGTGGCGATGTCGGTCCCGGCTTGGGCCACCGCAGGCAAGAGGAGGATGGTCAACGCCAAAACTGTGAGCACCAGGGCAAATGCGCGCATGGGGAACTCTCCTAAAGAGGTTAGAGACGCTGCCATTTGAGATAGACGGGCTTGCCACCGCTCAAGGCTTTCCGTTCATAGCGTGTCTCCGGCCAATCGTCCGGGCGTATCCGCCAATCGTCGGCCTTGCGGGCCAGCCAAGCGAAGGCACCGCTCTGTTTGACGCTGAGCAGCGCTTGGGCCGCATAGTCGCTGTCGTCGCTGGCAAAGCGGAGCTCGCCGCCTGGCCGCATGACCCGGGCAAGCGCGCGCACCAGCTCAGGCGAAACCAGCCGCCGCTTCAATTGGCGCTTCTTCGGCCAGGGATCGGGAAACAGGATGAACACGCGGGCGATCGAGCCGTCGGGAAGCCAGGCGAGCACGTCGCGCGCATCCCCGTCATGGACCCGCACGGTCTTGAGCGTGCGATCCTCTATGGTCCCGAGCAGGGTGGCGGCGCCGTTGATGAAGGGCTCACAGCCGATGAAGCCGATGTCCGGGTGGCGCTCCGCCTGCCAGAGAAGATGCTCTCCCGAGCCGAAGCCGATTTCGAGCCAGACCTCCCGCACCGGCACCGGGAACAGCCGGCGAAGGTCGCTCGGCGCCACAGTGTCGAGATCGGGGCGGAGGGCCGGGAGCAACTCGGCGATGAGCCGCTCCTTGCGCGGGCTCAAACGCTTACCCTTGCGCCTGCCATAGGACCTGAGCGGTCTGATTTCGGCCTTTGCCTGTTCTTCGCTTTCCTTCGTCATGTCGGCCTTGTGCCGGGCATGGGCGGATTTTTCCATCCCAAAAATTGATCTCAAAACGAAAATGGCCGGGACAAGCCCGGCCATGACGCAAATCTTTTTTGGTAGAACGGCAGTTAGGAGAGCTCGCTCCGGATCGGCTCGACCAGGTCGAGGCGCTCCCATGAGAAGCCGCCGTCATTGTCGGGCTGCCGGCCAAAGTGGCCATAAGACGATGTGCGCTCGTAGATCGGTCGGCTCAGGCCGAGATGCTCTCTGATGCCGCGTGGGCTCAGATCCATCACCTTGCGGAGCACATTCTCCAAATCTTCCTCGGCGATGCTGCCCGTGCCGTGCAGGTCGGCGTAGAGCGACAGCGGCTGTGACACGCCAATGGCGTAAGCGACTTGCAGCGTGCACTTTTCGGCCAGCCCCGCCGCCACGACATTCTTGGCGAGGTAGCGCGCGGCATAAGCGGCCGAGCGGTCCACCTTGGTCGGGTCCTTCCCAGAGAAGGCGCCGCCGCCGTGCGGCGCCGCGCCGCCATAGGTATCGACGATGATCTTGCGGCCCGTGAGGCCCGCATCGCCGTCCGGCCCGCCGATGACGAAGCGGCCAGTGGGATTAGTGTAGAATTTCGTGTCGCCGCTCACCCAGCCCATCGGCATAACCTCGTCGACGACACCGCGCACGATCTCCTCGATGCGTTCCTGGCTCGCGTCCTCGCTATGCTGGGTCGAGACCACGATGGAGTCGGCGCGCACCGGCTTGCCATCTTCGTAGACAAGCGTCACCTGGCTTTTGGCGTCGGGCCCGAGCTCCGGCGTGCGGCCTGAGTGCCGGGCCTTGGCCATCTCGTGCAGGATGCGGTGAGAATAAAAGATCGGCGCCGGCATGAGCGGCTCGGTCTCGCGGCAGGCATAGCCGAACATGATGCCCTGGTCGCCCGCGCCCTCGTCCTTGTCGCTGTCAGCGTCGGCATCCACGCCCATGGCGATGTCGGCCGACTGCTCGTGCAGGTAGTTCTGGAACTCGGCGTTCTTCCAGTGGAAGCCTTCCTGTTCGTACCCGATCTCGCGCACGGCGCGCCGCGCCGCGTCCTCGATATTCTGAGGCGTGACGCTCTCGGGCCCCCGCACCTCGCCCGCGAGCACGATGCGGTTGGTGGTGACGAGCGTTTCGCAAGCCACGCGAGAATGGGGTTCGGCGGCCAAATAGAGATCGACGACGGCATCGGAGATGCGGTCGCACACCTTGTCGGGATGGCCCTCCGACACGGATTCACTGGTAAAAAGGTAATTTCCCCGGGACACGGCGAACTCCCAAAACTGATTGACGGGCCGAGGGGCCCCCGACGCTGCGCCCGGTTCTGGCAACCGTTGGGCCGGAGGTCAAGCCCCGGCGATCATGCCGTTGATTTAGGAGCCGCCGCCGCGCTCAAGGCGCGAACCAGATCGACCACGCTCTTACGGACCTTGGCGTCGCCGATCTTGACGAAGGCCCGATTCAGCTCGAGTCCCTCACGGCTATTCAAGAACTCCAGGATGAAGGTCTCGGATTCGGGTTCGGCCATTCCCGGTGCGCGACTGCCGTCGCCTTCGTAGGGTGCTTCCTCGAAGAAGAACTGCACGGGGACATCGAGAATCTTCGAGATATGAAACAGGCGGCTCGCGCCGATGCGATTGACGCCCTTCTCGTATTTCTGAACTTGCTGAAATGTCAGCCCCATGGCGTCGCCAAGACGCTCTTGGCTCATGCCGAGCAGCATCCGACGCAATCGCACGCGGCTCCCCACATGCGTGTCTACGGGATTAGGCTTCTTACCTGCCATGCGCTCGTAAAATCCTTGAGGCTGAAAAAAGAAAGTTACTTCAGAGTCTTGGTGGGGAACTCCCCTTCCCTAAAATGGTTCATAGGGGGGGCACATTGCCCCGTCAAGTTTGTGACGATTATTGAATGCTTTTCACATCAATTGACGCAGCCGAAAGGCGAGCCAGCCGAAGACAGCGAGCAACAAAACCAAGATTTCCGCGGCGATTCCGAACCTTACGAACAGAGTCGCCGGGCCCACTTTGGGCAGCCCTGCGTCGATGAGTCCTTTCTGGCCGAGACCAACCTCAGCGAGAACCCGGCCCCAGGGATCGATCACCGCGGAGATGCCGGTGTTGGCCGCGCGCACCACCGGCAGACCTTGCTCGACGGCGCGGACTTGGGCCTGGTGGAAGTGCTGGTAGGGGCCGGCGCTCGATCCGAACCACGCATCGTTGGTGACGTTGAGGAGCCAGCCCGGCCGCGCCGTCTTGTCGGTGACGTCGTCGGGAAAGATGATCTCGTAGCAGATGAGCGGGCTGGCCGGCGGCGCGCCGGGAATTGTCAGGAGCCGCGGGCCGGCACCCTCGCTGAAGCCGCCGCGAACCCCGGTGAGCTGCATGACGCCGAGGCTCTCGAGGAAGTCTTGAAACGGCAGATACTCGCCGAACGGCACGAGATGAATCTTGTCGTAGGCGCCGACGACCTCGCCGCCCGCATCGACCACCAGCAGGCTGTTGAACACGCGCCGCACGGTGAGCCGTCCCGCCGCGTCCCGCGTCTCGCCGACGCGGGCGCCGCCCACGACAAGGGATGTGCCGTCCGGGAGCGCCTCTCCGATCAAATCGAGCGCCTCGGGTGAATCGGCCAGGAGAAACGGGACGGCCGTCTCCGGCCAGATGACGATGTCGATATCGTCGATCCCGGGCGCGTCGGTGAGATCGAGATAATCGGTGAAGATCTCGGCGCTGTTCTCAGGCCGCCACTTGTTCGCCTGGTCGATATTGGCTTGGACGATGCGAAGACGCACCCCCGTCTCGGCGTCGGGTGCGGCCGCGAGCCGCCGGTCGCCCCACACTGCGCCGAGCCCAAGTGCGACGAGGAGGACACCTGCGAGCGCCGCGGTCCCTTTGCTCGGGCCACGCTCAATGTCCCAGATAGCCGCCGGCGCCGCGAAGAGAAGGACAGCCACCAGGCTCAATGCGTAGACGCCGAGCAGGGCGGCGAGCTGCATCAACGGGCCGTTGGCGAGAAGCCCATAGCCGATCAAGTTCCAGGGGAGCCCGGTGAGCACATGGCCGCGGGCATACTCGGCAAGGCCAAAGGCGATAGCCAGGGCGAAGACGCGGGCCGCGCCCGGCCGCCACATCGCCATGGCGAGCACGCCAGCCGCGGCAAAGAACAGCGCCATGCCGCCCGGCATCGCCGTCATCACGAAGGGGATCAGCCAGCCATGGCGCCACGGTTCTACGAGGAATGCCTCGGCGAGCCAGTAGAACCCGGCGAGAAAATAGCCGAAACCGAACCAGAAGCCGGTAAGGCCGGCGCATTTCAGGCGCGGAATCTGCGTCGCGTGCGCCCCATGGCAGCCGTCGAGGAGCCAGACGAGCCCCCCGAACGTCACGAACAGCACGGGCCACGCATGCACCGGGGCGAAGGCGAGTACCGAGAGGACGCCGAGCACGATCGCCAGAATCGCGCGCTTTATTCCCTGCGATCGGCCGACCCAGGCCGCGACATGGGTTATGGCCGAGCCGCTTGGAGACACTAAGAGACGCTCTGTCCCGCTTTGGTATCGGCCTTGGCGGCGCCCGGCGCCTGAGGGAGATGGATGCGCAATTTCTTGATGCGGCGCGGATCGGCCTCGAGCACTTCGAACTCGACGCCGCTCGGATGATGCACAAGCTCGCCGCGGGCCGGGATGCGGCCGGTGATCGAGAACACCACCCCGCCCAGCGTGTCGATGTCCTCTTCCTGCTCGTCCGAGACCAGTTCGATCCCGAGATGCTGCTCGAGATCCTCGACCGGCGTGCGCGCATCGGCGATCAACCCGAGCCGTGGATCGATGCGGATCAGCGGCTCCTCCTCGACATCGTGCTCGTCGGCGATTTCGCCCACGACCTCCTCGACCAGGTCTTCGATGGAAACCAGACCGTCGGTGCCGCCATACTCATCGACCACCAGGGCCAGATGGAGCTGCGAGGTCTGCATCTTCAGCAGAAGGTCGAGGACCGACATGGACCCCGGCACGTAGATCAGCTCCCGCGCAATGTTGATCGAACCAACGCTGCGCTTGAGGTCGACCTTGCCGAGATCGAGCCCGTCGTCGCCGTTCGCCTCCTCGGTGATCCACGACATGAGATCGCGGATGTGAATCATGCCGCGTGGATCGTCGAGTGTCTCCCGATACACGGGTACGCGGGAATGCTCCGCCTTGCGGAACACCCGCATCAACTCCTCGATCGTGACAGTGTCGTCGACCGCCACGATGTCGGCCCGCGGCACCATGACGTCCGCGACCGTGAGCTGGCCGAAACGCAAAATGCGCAGCAGCATGATGCGCTCCTGCGCGCTCAGCGTGTCGCTCTTGCTGCGCGCCAGCGCGTCCTCGATCAGCTCGCGAAGGTCGGGCTCCTCGCCGAGGCCAAGCTTCTGAAGCAGGCGCTCGAACCAGGATGCGTCTTCGTCGGCGCGGCGCGCCGGCTCGGCCTCGCGATCGCCTATTGGGCCGTCGCTCATGGCGATATCCCCGCGAGGGCTCCCTCGCCGCGATAGGGGTCGGCGATGCCCAGAGAGGCCAGCGCCTGTCTCTCCAAACCTTCCATCCGCTCCGCCTCGTCGTCTTGCATGTGATCGAAGCCCAGCAGATGCAGCACGCCGTGGACCACGAGGCGGGAGACGTGGTCGGCAAGCGCGATGGCCTCGTCGTCCGCCTCTGTTGCCGCGGTCTCATAGGCGATCGCGACGTCGCCGAGCGGGCCCGGCCTCCCCGGCGTATCGCCCGCCGGAAAGGACAGCACGTTGGTCGGCGCATCCTTGCCTCGCCACTGGCGATTGAGGCTCCGCATCTCCGCATCGTCCGTAAGCACGATGGTCAGCTCGTATGACGCGGGCATCTTTGGCGTCGCCTCGGCGAAGGCTGCGTGCGCGGCAAGTTCCACTGTCGCGTCACTGATCGCCGCGTCGGCCCAGGCGCTACCGTGGTGGACGACCTCGACCGCAAGCGCCGCCCGTTTGGTAGGCTCCGCGATGCTGCGACTAGGGCCGTCTTCGGTCATGGGCGCCCACCGTTCTGGGGGACGGCCTCGTAGGCCTCGACGATTCGGCCCACCAGATCGCGGCGCACAACGTCGGCCTTGGTGAAGGCGACGTGGTCGATCTCCTCGATGCCGTGCAGGATTTCGATGGCCTCGGTCAGCCCGGAATCCTTGCCCGGCGGCAAGTCGACCTGTGTCGGGTCGCCGGTGACGATCATCTTGCTGTTCTCACCGATCCGCGTCAGGAACATTTTGAGCTGAACCGCCGTGCAGTTTTGCGCTTCATCGAGAATGACAATGGCATGGGACAGGGTGCGGCCGCGCATAAAGGCCAGCGGCGCGATCTCGATGACGCCGGCGGTCAACTCGCGCTCGACCCGCTCCGGCGCGAGCACGTCGTAGAGCGCATCGTAAAGCGGGCGCAAATAGGGATCGACCTTCTCGCGCATGTCGCCGGGCAGGAAGCCGAGCCGCTCTCCCGCCTCGACCGCGGGACGCGACAGGATAATCCGGTCGCAGGTGCCGGCCTCGAGGCACGCCGCCGCGAAGGCGACGGCCAGATAGGTCTTGCCGGTGCCGGCAGGGCCGGTGGCGAACACCAGATCGTTGTGCTGCAGCGAGTCGAGATAAGAGCTCTGCATCGGCGTCCGCGCGGTGATGAGGCGCTTGCGCGTGCGAATCTGCTGCGCCGTGGGCATGGTCTCGCCCGACCCGGCGCCGTCTTCAGGCGCGGCCACGCGGGCATGGCGAATGGCGCCTGCCACGTCGCCGACGCCGATCGTCTCACCTTGCGCGAGACGGTTATAAAGCTGCTCGAGTATGGACTGTGCCGCCGCACAAGCGTCCGCGGGACCGCGCAGCGCCACGGCGTTGCCGTTGACCACGGCCTCGACGCCGAGGCGGTCCTCTAGCACGGCAAGATTTGCGTCATAGTCGCCGAGGAGATCGCGCACGAGCCGGACATCGTCGAAATAGACGACGGTGGGCTCTCCGCTCCCGTTGGCTGGCGCTATTCCAGAGCGCTTCGCCGCTGCTCCACGCCCGCGCGCCAAAGATGTCTTCCGAACGCTGGCCTTGCTCGTCACAGGGCCGCCTGAATTGGCTCGCGGCATTCAAATCCCGAGTCTATGACACCGGTAAGACTGTTCGGCCCGGCGGCCGAGATGTCAACCTCGGCGATGTCGCCGATCAGCGCCTCAGGCGCTTCCACGTGCACAGCCTGGAGATAAGGTGAACGACCGGTGATTTGGTTTGATTTCCGGCCCTTGCCCTCGAACAGCACCGGCAGCTTGCGGCCAACCGTCTGCCGGTCGAAGCTGCGGCGGCTCTCCTCGAGCAGCGCCTGTAGGGCGGCAAGGCGCTCTTTCTTGGCCGCCTCGGGCACTTGGGCCTCGAGGTTCGCCGCGGGCGTTCCGGGCCGCGCGCTATACTTAAAAGAGTAGGCTTGCGCGAAGCGGACGCGCCGCGCCAATGCGAGCGTCTCCTCGAAATCCGCATCCGTCTCGCCGGGAAAACCGACGATGATGTCGGTGGAGAGTGCGATGTCCGGACGCGCCGCGCGCACCTTGACGATCAGCGCCTCGTAGTCTGACGCCGTGTGTTTGCGGTTCATGGCGGCGAGAATGCGGTCCGACCCCGCCTGGAACGGCAGGTGGAGATACGGCATCAGTTTAGGCTCATCGCCGAACAGCGCGATCAACGCATCGTCCATGTCGTGGGGGTGGCTCGTGGTGAAGCGCAGCCGGTCTATGGACGGGATTTCGGCGAGCCGCCGCAACAACCGCGCCAGCGGCCAGACCGCGCCGTCGGGCCCGTCGCCGTGATAGGCGTTGACGTTCTGCCCGAGCAGAGTGATCTCGCGCACGCCCCGTGTCGCCAGCCGCTCCACCTCGGCGACGATCTCGTCCGGCGTCCGCGAATACTCCGCGCCTCTGGTGTAGGGCACCACGCAGAACGTGCAGAACTTGTCGCAGCCTTCCTGCACGGTGACGAAGGCCGAGGCTTGGCTCTTGCCGGTCGCCCGTGCGGGCAGCTGCGCGAATTTGTCTTCCGCCGGGAACTCCGTCTCGATCGCGCTCGTGCCGGTCGAAGAAGCCTCGGCGACGAGTTGGGCCAAGCGGTGATAGCTTTGCGGGCCGACGACGATGTCGACAACCGGCGCGCGGGCGAGAATCTCGCGGCCCTCGGCCTGAGCCACGCAGCCGGCGACCGCGATCATCGTGTCCTGGCCTTGGGCTTTGCGCGCTTCCTTGGCCAGCCGCACGCGGCCGAGCTCCGAATAGACCTTTTCGGCCGCCTTCTCCCGGATATGGCACGTATTGAGAATAACGAGATCGGCGTCGGCCATCTGCTCGGTGAGCTGGAACCCGGCAGGCTGAAGCGCTTCGGCCATGCGCTCGGAATCGTACGCATTCATCTGGCAGCCGAAGGTCTTGATATGCAGCTTCATATGCAGCTTCTTGGGCGAAGGCTGGTCGGGGCTTTGCGCCATACTCCGTTGTTGGGCACGAGGGCGCCCCGCGTCAAGGGTTTGCGTCATTTTCCGAGCATGGCGGCGACCAGTTTAGGCGGCTTTTGGGGCGGCGTGATCTGCTCGAACGTGCACTGCCTAGGCGCTTTGTCGGGCCGGAAGCGGATGAGCTTGGTGCCGTGGCGGAAGCGCCCGCCGGTCACCTGGTCGTAGCGGACTTCCACCACCATCTTCGGCTCCAACGGCTCCCATTCGCTTGAGCGCTCGGTCGCCCACCGGCTCGGCCCGCCGGGCGCCTTGCCACTGAAGCCTGGCGGCGCGATCATGCCCTTGAGAAGCTTCGTCAGGGCTGGGCGCTCCTTGTCGGTAATGGTCGCGGTAAAGCCCACATGGTCGAGCTCGCCGTCTTCGTTGTAGAGGCCGAGCAGCAGGGAGCCGATCTCATCGCTGTTTGTGCCGTAGCGGAAGCCGCCGACGACGCATTCGGCGGTGCGCAGATGCTTCACCTTGAGCATGGCGCGATCCCCCGGCAGATAGGGCCCGTCGAGGCGCTTGGCGACGACGCCGTCGAGCGCCCCGCTCGCGCGGCCGAGCCAGTCTTGCGCTTTGTCGCGGTCGAGCGTGTAAGGCGAGAGCTTCAGAGTCTCTTGGTCTCCGACCGACTTATAGAAGGCCTCGAGTGCCGCGCGCCGCTTGGTCAACGGCATCTCGATCAGGCTCTTGTTCTTCGCATCGAGCAGCATATCGAACAGGATGAGGACGGCGGGTGACTCCGCCGCGAGCGTCTTGACGCGGCTCTCGGCGGGATGGACGCGCTGTTGCAGGGCATCGAAGGACAGCGTTTTGCCGACGGGAATGGCCAGTTCGCCGTCGAGCACGAAGCATTTCGGCTTCAGCGCCTTCAGGAACGCCACGATCTCCGGGAAATAGCGGGCAAGCGGCTTGCCCGACTTTGCTCTGAGGTCGACCTCGTCCCCGGCGCGAAACGCCAGACAACGAAAGCCATCCCATTTGGGCTCGAACTGCCAGTCGCCCGCCTCGGGCAGTTCGGTGACGAGCTTGGCCTCCATGGGTTCGAGGTCCAAGGGCACGGCAAGCTCTGTGAGCGAGGTGGGGGCCGCCATGGGTGGTGCTTACAGGGGAAGCCGGGTGCGGCCAAGCGGGAACGAGTGGAAAGTGCTACTGAAGCCGGACCACGACGCTGTCCGCCGTGCCGGCCGCGTCGGTCACCGTGAGCCGCACGAAGCCCGGCCCGTCAGGCTCGAAAAACACCGTGCGCGGCGCATTGGTGGTCTCAAACGGTAGTCCGTTGATGAGAACGTTGAGCGGCGGCGTGCCGCCCGCGATCTTGATGGCGATGGGATCGAGCACGGCGCCTTCTGCCGACAGCGCCAGGCTCGCGCCATGGGGCGGGAACACGATGTGGACCTTCGGCGTCATCGCTGTGACGGGACTGGCGCGCGCGGCAAAGCGCCGGAGCGGCGGCGGCAGTCGCGCCGAGGTCACCTCCAGGATCCCTTTGGGGGCCGGCGGCAGGGCCTTCGGCGTCCGCCCCAGCCTGGCGAAGGCATCGAACAGGATCGGTGCTGCGGCGACCCGTCCCACGAGGCCGGTCACCGGCGCGCCGTCCGGGCGGCCGACCCAGACCCCGATCGTGTGCTCGCCGTCGAACCCGACCGCCCAGGCATCGCGATAGCCGTAGCTCGTGCCGGTTTTGAAGGCGATGCGGCCACCGACTGTGTTCTCCGGCGGCGGCGCGCCGAGCAGCACATCGCCGACATACCAGGCGGCCACCGGCTCCAAGAGACGCTTGAGGGGCGGCGGCGTGGCGCCGAGGCGCTCGAATGGCGGCGCCACGGTGCCCTGACGGGCAAGCCCGGAGTAGAGCGCCGTGAGGTCGAGCAGCCGAACGCCGATGCCGCCAAGGCCAAGGGCGAGCCCCGGCGTTTCGTGTTTCGGCAGCACCAGCGACGCGCCTGCTTCTGAGAGCCGCGCGAGCAGCCGGCTTGGCCCCACCGCGTCGAGCACGGCCACGGCGGGCACGTTGAGCGAGAGCTGCAGCGCGCGGCGCACCGTCACCGTGCCCTGAAAGGTCTGGTCGAAATTCTCCGGCGCGTAGTCGCCATAGCGGATCGGCCGGTCCTCGATCATCGTCTCGGGGTGGACCAGCCCGTCCTCGAAGCCGAGCCCATAGATAAAGGGCTTGAGCGCCGAGCCCGGCGAGCGGACTGCGCGCGTCAGGTCCACCTGGCCCGCGCGGGCAACGTCGAAATAGTCTGGCGAGGCGACCCGCGCCAGGATCTCGCCCGTGGCATTGTCGATCACCACGATCGCCGCCGACATGGCCTCGCCGAGCGCCGTCGACCGCTCGCGGGCAAGCCTCTCGAGCCGACGCTGCAGGCGGCCATCGATGGTGAGCCGGATAACCTTTTCCGCCTCCGACGCCACCACCGCTTCATCGGCGGCGTGCGGCGCGCTGAGCGGCATGGCTTTGCGGGCGTCGGGCACGGGCTCGGTCTTGGCGTGGGTGATCTCGCTTGCGCTGAACGTGCCGTTCCCGGCGATACGGTCGAGTACGCGGTCACGCGCGGTCCTCGCCTTCTCCGCATAGCGGTCGGGCCGGCGATGCTCCGGTGACTGCGGCAGGGCAACGAGAAGGGCTGCCTCGCCGAGCGTGAGCCGGCGCGGCTCCTTGCCGAAATAGGCCAGCGATGCGGCGCGGATGCCTTCGAGATTGCCGCCATATGGCGCCAGCGTCAGGTAGAGGCGCAAGATCTCGTCTTTGTCGAGCGCCCATTCGAGCTGCAGCGCGCGGATCGTCTGGCTGAACTTGGCGTAAACCGACCGCTCCCGCCGCGGCTCGAGCAGGCGCGCGACCTGCATGGTGAGCGTCGAGCCGCCCGAGACGATGTGGCCTTGGCTTATGAGCTGATAGGCCGCCCGCATCATGGCGAGCGGGTCGACGCCGTGATGAGAGAAGAATCGCTTGTCCTCGTAGGCGAGCAGCGCCTCCAGGAAGCGCGGGTCCACGTCCTCCCGCGAGGCGGGCAGCCGCCAGCGGCCTTCGTCGGTGAGATAGGCGCGCAGCAATCGGCCGTCGCGGTCGAGCACGGTGGTCGAGAGTTCGAGGTCTTGTCCGAGAGGGGCCGGGCCGAAAGATTGGACCAGCCCAGTGACGCCGCCCGCGGCGGCCGCCAAAATCCAGACCGCCCCTATGGCGGCATAGGTTGCGCGTCGTCCGAACGGGCTCATTTTGGCGGGATCACCCTGACGGCGCCCGTGTCGGTGCGCCCGAAGCGGTCGGGGCGGTACATGTCCTCCACCATCGCTTGCGGCAGCACATAGGTCCCAGGCGACACCGCGCGCACGACATAGGCCACCGTGTAGACCACCGGGCTATCGCTGCGTCGATCGAACGCGGCCACGAATCGGTTGTCCCGGAACGCGGTATGGACCGGGTTCGCCGCCTGCGTGATCCAATTGAGGCCGCCGGTATCGGCCGAGGAGACGAGCCGCGGATTGTCGATCTCGAAGCCCGCCGGCACATAATCGGTAAGCGCCACGCGGGCGAATTGCGGCTGCGCCTCCGTGACGGTCAGCAACACCACGAAGCGCTGGTTCTGCTTGGCCGTTTTGATATCGACCTCTTCGCCATTGAGCAGATGGAAGCTGCGCTCGAGCTTGAAGCCGTGGTCGGACGCCGGCTCCGGCGTCGTCGGCGCCCCGCTCACCGAGATCACGGCGTCGAGCGGCGTGTCGCCGGCGTTGGTCACCGTCAGCGGGTTGATGCCGATATCTTCCTCACTGAAGTCGCGGTAGAGCGGGCCTTCCTGGCCGCCCTCGCCACCGCTGCCTTCCTCAACCGTGAGACTCACGCCCTGCTTGCCGAGCGCGCGCGCCGCAAGCACCAGCCATGCGTCTTCTTGCGTTGAGGTGTAAGTGACGAGATCGCGCGCTCTGTCGATCTGTTGGGTAGCGCGGGTCAGGATCACCTTCGGCGCACCGCCTTCAGCGGCCAGCGTCACCACCGCGGCCGCGTCGCGCAGCAGCGAGCCGAAATCGGCGCGCCCGCCTTTGGGCTCGGCCTCATTCGGCAGCGCACCGGCCGCGGCCTGGAACGCCTTCTCGGCCCGGACTTGATCGCCGAGCATGGCAAGCGCTGCGCCGATCTCGGCCTGCGCCGTCGGCGTGCCGAGCTCGTGTAGCTTGACGTCGGCGATGTAGCGGAGGTCGCCGACCGGCGCCATGCCGTTCCGGGCGAGCACATAGAGCGCGTAGGACAGCGCCAGCCCGCCGTCGGTGGAGACATCGGGCGCCGTGCTCACATAGTTCCGCAAGCGGTCGAGTGCGAGCTTGAAGCGGTCGTCGGGCACGACGAAACCGCGCGCCCGTGCCCGGGTGAGAAAGTCGGTCACATATGAGTCTAGCCAGGCATCCTCGCCGCCCGGCCCCCATAGGCCGAACGCGCCTTCATAGCCCTGGCGCGCGAGCACCGTCTCGATCCCCTTGGTGATGCGCTCATCCACGTTGGTGTCGACGGCAAGCTGGGCGTCGAGCGCCATCTCGTTGACATAGAGCAGCGGCAGCGCGCGGCTGACGATCTGCTCGGTGCAGCCGAGCGGGTAGCGGCCGAGCGCGGCAAGCAGGCTCGCCACGTCGAGCGCGGCGGTCGGCGTGACGGAGAGCGCAACGCTGCCCGTGCCCGGCACGAGACCGGCGAACACGTCATTGGTCAGAGTGATGCTGTGGCCCGGCTCGAGCGGCGTCACCGTGCGCCGTGCCAGGATCTGCGTCGCGGGGTTGACGGTCAGCGCGTATTGGCGCGAGACGGAAAAGTCCTCTGGCCCGGTGACCGCAACCTCCACGCTGCCGGCCCCGACACCCGTAGCGGAAATCGGAAACGTCACCGCGCCGCGCTTCTTGGCGTCGAGTGTGATCGCCTTATCGGCGCCGTCGACGCTGACCGGTCCCGCAGTCGAGATGGCGATCTGATAGGTGCCCGTCGCGCCCTCGACATTGTCGAGGTCGAGACGCAGCGTCGACGTATCGCCGGTCAAGAGAAAGCGCGGCAGCGTGGCGGTGACCACCACGGGATCGCGCACCACGACATCGCCCGAGCCATGCCCGACTTGGTCCTTGCTCCAGGCGACGGCCATGACGCGGACGGTCCCGGTGAAGGCGGGGATGGCGAACTCGACCTCGGCAGTGCCGTCGGGGCCGACCGTGACGATGCCCGAATAGAGCGCCAGCGGCGGTTGGGTCGGCGGGCTGCCCTGGAGCTCGCCTGCGCTTGAGTCGCCGCCGGTTCGGATCTGCCCGCGCGTGCCCTGCATGCCGTCGATCAGCTGGCCATACAGGTCGCGGACCTCGGTGGAGAGCTTGCGCTGGCCGAGATAATAGTCGTCAGGCGCCGGCGGCTCGTAGCCGGTGAGATTGAGGATGCCGACATCGACCGCCGCCACCACGATGCGGGCTTGGCTGTCAGGAGCAAGGTTGGCGAGCTTGACCGGCACGCGCAGCGTTGTCTCCGGCCGGATCAGGTCGGGCAGGTCGAGGCCGACCCCGATCATGTGCTCGGCCTTGTCGACGCTGAACCACTGCACGCCGATGGCGCGTCCCGGCATGCGCTTCTCGGCCACATCGAGCGGCCGCCTGAGCGTTGCGAGCACGTAGGCGCCGGTACCCCAATCGTCGCCCACCGTAATCGGCAACTTGACGAGGCCCGGCTCGACATCCGTGGTGGTCTGAGTGATCAGCCTGTCGCCGATCACCGACAGCGTCACCTTGCCGGCGCTGCGCGCGGTGACCGCGACGGTCATGGTATCGCCCGCCACGTAGCCGGGCTTGTCCAGCGCGATCTCCAAGAGGTCCGGCGTGTCGGCGGATGCGTCGGCATACCAGCCCGAGTCGAAGCTGTAGGTGGTGAGCGGGCCTTGCGGATTGGCGCTCTCCACTTCGAGGCGGTAGCGGCCCCACGTCACCGGCACGGAGATGTGGCCCGCCTGATCGGGCGTCACGTCGATCGTGCCATCCGCCACGCGGCGCGTGATCTTGACGGGCTCGTACTGCCAGCTGCCGTATTGTCGGTACCACTGGTACTTGGACTCGATGCGCAGCAATTGCCATTTGAGCCCCTTGGCCGGGATTGCCGCGCCGTCGGGTGCGGCCACGACCACGTCGAACTTGGCAATGTCCTGGTCGCCGAGGGATGAGCCCTTGAACAGCGGCTTCACGCCGATCATGGCTTGGGTCGGAACGATAGGCAGCGACAGACGGTGCTCGATCGCCCGGCCGCCGGGCTCGGCGAGCCGCACCACCACGGTCGCTTCGAGCGGCTTGGTCGAGGCCGGCACTTGGTCGAGGTCGACGGCGAACGTCGCCTTGCCGGCGGCATCCGTCTCCGGCAGGTCGGCCAGCGGCAGGCTCTCGGCACTGAAAGCATCTGCCGAGTCGGCGTCGTTGAGGCCGAATACATAGCCCGGGAAGCCCGGCCGCTCGTCGGCCTGTTTGATGTTCACCTCGCCATCGATCGCGAGACCGGACGCCGGGGCGCCATAGAGGAAACGGCCGTCCAGCGCGATCTCGGCCGGCGTCGCCGGCGACAGGGTCGTGGCGGTCGTGGTGAGATCGAATTCGAGCCGCTCCGGCACATAGTCCTCGACGAGGAAGCTCGTCTTGCCGATGGCCGAACCTTTCGGGTCGGAGTAAACCGCAACCCGCCACGTACCTGTCGGCGCCGCGCTGATGAGCGGCACGTCGAGCGCGCGGCCGCCAATCCCTTCGTCCGGGACCACGGCGCGCCGGTACTCGATGCCGTCGGGACGCTGGATCACCAAGGTCAGATTGACGTCGGGCACGGCCACGCCTTCGGCGTTCCGCAACAGCGTGGTGACGTGAACGGTCTCGCCGGTGCGGTAGACGCCGTGCTCGGTGAACACGAACGCATCGAGCCCCTTGGGCGGCTCGCGCCCGGCGACGCCCCGGTCGGTGAGATCGAAGGCCGACTGCTTGAGATTGAGAAACGCATAGTCGCCGCTGCCGCCGGAAGCGACGAGGAGTGCCGGCGACAGCCCGCCTTCGCCGCGGGCCAGGCCGGGCGCGAAGGTCACCGTGCCGCCCGCATCGGTCTTTTCGGTTGCGAGGACCTCGTTGTTGCGCGCGATGAGCCGGACCTCGACGCCCGCGAGCGGAGCGGTGGTGGCCAGCGAGTTGACGAAGCCATGGATGCCGTCGGTGCCGGAATAGGCCGTAAGCCCGTAGTCAGAGACGATGAACCACTGCGTGGTGCGTTCGCCATAATCGTCGCCCGGCACGTCGGCGGGCGCCGCGGCGAGCAGATAGACACCGGGCGCCAACTCCGGCACCGCCTCGCTGATGGGGAAGGCGGTGGTGATCTCGGTGTTCAGCTCCCTCTCGACCTTGAGCTTGCCAGTCCACACTTCCTCGCCTTTCTGGTCGGCGACGTCGTTCAGATCGTACTGGTAGAGATTGCGCTCGAAATCGTAGCCGAGCACGTTATCGAGCAGGTTGCGGTCGCCGATCCGGTAGATCGTGACCTTGACCGCCGCGGTGTTCACGGTGATGAGCGGAATGCCCTGCTGGCCGGTGTTGGGCAGCACGTAGGCCTTCCCGGCCAGACGCACCGACGGGCTGCGGTCGCGCACATAGATCGTGAACTCGGCGTCTTTGAGCAAAGTCTCATCGACCGCCGACGGCAGGCCTTGGCGCAGCGTGATGGCGTAGGTCTTGCCGTGGGCGAGCCCCTCGACGCAAAGCTGCTGGTCCTCGACCGAAAGCGCCGGCTTGTCTTGTCCCACGACCGACACAAAGGGCGAGAAGTCGGCGCGCTTCAGCAGCTTCTCGCTGAACTGGAAGCAGGCGCGCGGGCTTGCCGCGTCGGAGTCCACGCTGAAATTTGACACGCGGAAGCCGTACTTCTCGCGCAGCTGGTCGTAGGTCGCCTTGAGACCGGCATTGGCGTCGAGCTTGAGCGCGAGATTGAGCGCGTTCAGCGCCGGCCGCCACTCATCGCGTTTGCCGAAGCCGGATGCGAGCGTCGTCAGCGCCGCGGCCTCCTGCTTGGGCGTGGTGGCCCTTTGATAGGCGATATAGGCCGCAATCCGCGCGTTTTCGTACCGGACGCTGCCGTCGTCGCTCTCATCAGGCGGGATGGCGAGCCAGATGTCGGCGAGCCTACGCCACGCGGCGGAATCGTCGGGCGCGACCGAGACGATCTGTCCATAGGTGAAGGCCGCGCTTCCCAGGTCCTGCTTCCGCAGCTGGACGGCCGCCTTCTCTCTCAGCTTGATGACCGGCAACTCGACGGTGCCGGACTCATTCTTGAGATTGGCCTCGAGCGTGATGGCCGCGTCGTCGAGCGCGTCATCTTGAAAGGCTTTGTCGGCGGCGGAAACGGGGGTGGAGACAAAAACAAGCAGCGCGGCAACAAGGCCGGCGCGGAACCAGGCGATCATGAATGTCCTCCGGGTGCCCAGCCGTCGGCAGCGGGCGGGCTATAGCCCCTATGGTAATGGAGCATCGTGACGGAAGCCAGAGGCCCCTAAGGGTCCGCAGCCTGAATCATCGTGAATGGGGAGAGACGGCGCCCGCTCAGGCGCCGCGCGCGATGTCCTGGGCGAT
>Ga0307379_10001435_pt1 | contig 37738 bp, 32 predicted proteins | sample UN2MG_FD_202237 | JGI IMG/M metagenome (GOLD analysis project Ga0307379, IMG submission 202237) | Soil microbial communities from Risofladan, Vaasa, Finland - UN-2 | ecosystem: Environmental > Terrestrial > Soil > Coastal area > Acid sulfate soil | place: Finland: Risofladan, Vaasa | collected...
TGACACCCTTGTTGGACGGCACGAAGGAGCAGTCGCGCTGCTCTTCATAGCTCGCGAAAAACGTGGTGAGCGGCACGTTCAGCGCGCGCGCGAGCGCATCGAGGCTTTCGATGGAGGCCGATACCACGCCATTCTCGATCTTGGAGAGCATGCCGGCGGAGAGGCCAGCCTGGTCGGCGAGCTCGGCGCCGGTCAGATCGAGCTTCCGGCGCAAGGAGCGGACCTGGACGCCGATGGCGCCGGCGAGGGAAAGACTTCCCGCCGGCTGGGGCGCAAGCGACCCCGTCCTCAACGATTCCTCCATTCGAGGCGGCTGCCGGTTGCCGCGCTTTCGCGGCGCAACTCCTGATCTTGCGATTTTGATAGTCGTCATGGGCCCCTTGCGCGGTAACACCGGAATCCGTGATATGGGAGCCGGTCAGCTGTTCCGCTTTTAAGGCAATTAGTCAATCCATGAATGAACCGTCGGTCCCGGCGCGGCCGCTTATTGTCCGGCCCCCCAAGGCCGGGGACGAGGCGGTTTGGCGCCGCCTGTGGGGTGATGTCACCTTCAACCGGCCAAGGATCGGCGTTGCGGCGGCGTAGCCCTCGGATAGATGCGATGAAGCAACCTGGAAGCAATTCTGTGCCGAGGGACAGGTGAGCACGGCGACGCTCGGCGGGGAGGCGCTGGCGACGACGATCGACGGCGGAGACCTCAGCCTCCTCTGGGCGCTCCCCTTTGTCGGCATGCTGCTCTCTGTCGCCCTGCTGCCGCTGCTGACCCCGCGTCTGTGGGAGCACCATTTCGCCAAGATCGCAGGCTTCTGGGCGCTGGCCTTCATCTTGCCCGCCGCGGCCGTGTTCGGCGGCACCGCGGCGGCGGCGGAGGCCTGGCGCGCGCTCATGGTCGAATATCTGCCCTTCATCCTGCTGCTGTTCACGCTGTTCGTGGTGGCGGGCGGGATCCGGGTGGTCGGGAATCTGGTCGGCACGCCGGCGACCAACACGGCGCTGCTGGCGTTCGGAACCTTGTCGGCGAGCCTGCTCGGCACGACCGGCGCGGCCATGGTGCTGATCCGGCCGGTGATCGGCGCCAATCAGGACCGCCGCCACAACACTCACGTGTTCGTCTTTTTTATCTTCCTCGTTTGCAATATCGGCGGCTCGCTGACCCCGCTCGGCGATCCGCCGCTGTTCCTGGGCTTCCTCAAGGGCATCGATTTTCTGTGGCCGCTGGAGGCCCTGTTGCGACCAATGCTGATCGTGAGCGGAATCCTGCTGGTCCTGTTTTATGTGGCGGACCGCCTGGCCTGGAAGCGGGGAGTCGGAGGAGGTCAGGGCCAAAAGCCGCGTGCCCCGCCAAGTGCGCATCGAGGGCCTGCATAATGTCTTCTACCTCGCCGGCGTGGTGGCGGCGGTGCTGGTGAGCGGGGTCTGGGACAACGGCGCCACCATTCCGATCGGCCTCGGTTGCGGCATGCCGGTGACGGGCTTGGCCCGCGACATCGCGCTTCTCGTCTTGAGCTACCTGTCCTGGAAGACCACGCGGCCCTCGATCCGCATCGAGAACGCCTTCGCCTGGACCCCGATCCAGGAGGTCGCGATCCTATTCGCCGCCGTTTTCATCACCATGATCCCGGTCTTGGAGATGCTTCGAGCCAATCACCAAGGTCCGTTTGGACCGCTGCTCGATCTGGTTACGGGCCCTGACGGCAAGCCCATCGAAACCGCCTATTTCTGGCTGACCGGGGGCCTATCGAGCTTTCTCGACAATGCCCCGACCTATCTCGTCTTCTTCAATTTGGCCGGCGGCGATCCGCAAGAGCTGATGGGGCCGCTCGCCGGAACGCTCAGCGCCATTTCCGCCGGAGCGGTGTTCATGGGCGCCATCACCTATATCGGCAACGCCCCCAATTTCATGGTGAAATCGATCTGCGAAGAGCGCGGCATCAGGATGCCGAGCTTCTTCGGCTACATGCTCTGGTCCGGCGGAATTCTGCTGCCGCTATTCGCCTTGCTCACGACGCTGTCTCTGCTGTGAGTCGTGACAATGCGGGGCGCGCGTGCTCAAGGCTTCGGTGTCGAGCTTGCCCCGGGAAGCCCGCAGCTTCTCCACCAGCGCGACCGCGGCCGTATTGGCACATTCTCTCAGAGTGGTCATGAGTCCAACCATCTCGTTTTCATAACATCTTCGGGGGAGCACTTATCAAAGAAGAGCGCCCGAGGAAACGCAAGTCCTTACTTGGGCCTCCGACCAGCGCTTCACATCGTGTGTGACAGTCTTATGCCGGCAAGAGCCATCTTGAGGCGCTATCAGAGCTTCGGGACCCAACCAATATTATGCGGCAATTCCCGCTCGCTCAGCTTTGTCGAGCAGATCTTGGTAAAGCTCGGCATGCGCCCTGACGCATTGGTCGATCGAAAACTTCTCTTCGACGCGTTTGCGGGCGGCTGTTCCCAACCGCTTCCTAAGCTCGGCATCTCGGGCGAGGCGGAGAACCGCATCGCCAATGGCCTTAGGATCGAGCGGCGGAACGACAAGTCCAGTCACGGAGTCGATCACCGCTTCCGCATTGCCGCCAACGTCGGTCACGATCATCGGCAGTCCCGCCGCCATACCCTCTAGGATGACGTTGGAGAAACCCTCCTCGCGTGAGGTCAGTAGGCCGAAATCCGCGGCGGCGAGCAGGAGGGGGATGTCTGAGTGCTCACCGAGAAACTGAATGCGGTGGCTGATGCCTCTGGCAGCCGCGAGCGATTCAAGTTCGGCTCGGATGCCGTGATCTCGTCCTGCCACCAGAATGCGCCAAGGCGAGGAGAGCTCCGGTTCGACGTGAGAAAGGCTCCTGACAAGCTCGCGATGGCCCTTATAGGGAATCAGATTGGCGACGACGACGCCGACCAACTCATCGTCGTCGAGCTCCAGGGCGCGTCTGGCCTCGCCGCGATCGGGAAGGGTCCGCGAGGCATCGATCCCATTGTAGATCAGCCTGACCTTCTCTTCCGGAACGCCCTCCTCGATCAGCTGGCGAACCACCGCGGCCGAATTTCCGACGATGGCGTCCATCTTGGCGTGCAGGCTCCGCTCCAGGCGAGCGACCAACGGCCAGTTCTGTTGATAGTCCGAAAGACTCCGCCGGCTCATCACCTTGATCGGAATGCGGGCGGCGATGGCCGCATGCGCGCCGATCAGATAGGGCCCAGGAAGATAAAAATGCGCAATTTGGGGGCGCCAGCTGCGCATCAACCGATAGAGCTTGCTGGAGGCCAGGGTGACGTGCGCCGGATAGCGCAAGAACGACCCTTTGTGCTTGGCGAGCCGCGGCGAGGCGAGCACCTCAACCCCGGCTGCCTCCAACTGCCCGGCGCACTCTCCGCGCTCAGTCAGGCAGAACGTCATGACGTCCCAGCCATACTCCACCAGCCGCGGCAGCGTGCGGATCAGATGGCTTTCGGTGCCGCCGACCCCCAGCGATTCGGTGACGACCAGGAGGCGGCGGTCTGACGGGGTGTTGCCTGGCGGCATGCTGCCTTCTCTCACGCTAATGGCCGAACGAGTTGCTCAAAGCCGGTTACACGGCTTGCTCGGTCAGCCCCTCCTGGCCCAATTCAGGGCCCTCCGCGCGAGGCTGCGCGGACCCCATTCCGGTGGCAAGAGTTGCGATGTCGAGCGTTCATACCCCGCCCAGGCCATGAAGGGCGAGCAAATCTGCTCGGTAAGCGCGATCTCGTTCGGTCGCATGACAGTCTTATAGGCGCCGACGCTGGCGGAACTTGGCCCCTGCCCCTCGAGCTCGCTTATCCATGATGCCTCGTGACGCGCATCGGCATCGAGCCAAACCGGATTGTCGATCCGCTCCAGGGACAGCTCAAGCCCGGTCGCGCGGGCAAGCATCTCGAGCGTCTCTCCCGGCTTGGTGGCCACGTCCTCATAGCGCACCAAATGCAGGTTTGACCTCTCCTCCCCGCCCATCAAGGGCGCATAGGATGCCAGGATTTTCTTGCCGATGAAATCGATATCCCGCCGCCGGTACTTGCCTGACTGACCCTCCGGCCGCTCTCTTTGCCCGATGCGCAGGAAGGACGCGGCGATGTCGCGCGGATCCCTCAAGCAGGCAATGCGAATGGCGTCCGGGAAGATTGCGGCGGCCTCGGCGTCGGCCTGAACCAGATTCGGGTCCTTCAGCACCAGCACCGATTTGGCGCCGATATTCTCGGCGATGTCGGCTACGTGCCGGCTGGCGCAGGACCGGAAGAAAGCGAGAAGGGCCGCCTCCGTGCCGTAGAAGTAGCGCGTCTTCTGGCCGGCATCCTTGGCCCGCTTATAGGCCGCAAGAATATCGCAGAGAATATGCGACTCCGGCAGGACTGGAGCATCGAGCGCGTTCGCCACCAGCGTCTGCAGCAGCGTCGTGCCGGAACGCTGCGCACCCCCGATGAGGATCAAACGCATCGGCGCGCCTCGTCATCGCGACGGGGGACGGATGCTAGGCGAACCATCGCCATAGGCCTTCCCCGACGATTTCCGGAGGGTATTGGGCAGCTGGAATTTGAGGAATGGGTACCGTCCTGGGAGGGTTCCGGCGTCGATGACGAGCTTTTGCGGCAGAGTGAAGTGCTGCCGCCATCTCTCGTCAAGCCTCAGTTCGCTCGAATCGCCTCGACGCATGCCATTGCCGCCGACATTGTGCCGCGCCCCCGACGCCCATTGAAGCTGCCGCGGATCGAAGGACAGGCCAAGCCTTTGCATCAAGAGACCCAAGGTTTGCTCCGGTCTCCGCACGAGGTCTTCATAATGGATCACGGCGTGGGCGCGATCCTTCACAATCCCATAGATGCCGCGATTGGTCCGCACATAGTTGCCAATAAGCTTGATCAGGCTGGACGTCTTTTTGTGGGATGAGCAAACCTGCCCTTTCGGATCGCGAAGCAGAAAGATCGGGACGACGTCCAGCGCTGGATTTTCGATCAGACGCGCGAGCCGCGTTACGTGCTTCGATGAATCAACGACATATTTCTTGTCGGAAACGGCCGAAATCGCCCGGAACAACGCGACGTTGTCCGTGTCGAAACTGTCCAATTCGCTGTAGTCCTCAACATTCAGCTCGCGAATTGTCCGTCCAATCGCCGCTTCGGTATGGGCGCTGACGGGCGCCCAGAAATCGCAGGCCAATAGGCTTTCAGCGCCGCATGTGCAGCGCAGCCGCCGATTGACCTTCTCCTGGCGGGCGAAACGCCCGAGCTGCTTCAGCTCGCCCACGGAAACAATCTCCGGGTGCGCATTGAGCATCAGGTCCAGCAGCGTTGAACCGCTGTGACTCAAGCTCGCAATAAAAAAGACCTTCGTTGCACCCGGCGCGATCCCGGACGTACCCGCACGCGTGGAGCCTGGAGACGTCATTCTCTGCCACCATCATTGAGCAGCTTTTCGTAGCGCGCACGCCATTCTTGCGGCGGGCCATCGAAACGCTGGCACAGATCACCAACGACGGGCAGATAATCGCGCGCCATTTCACGTGAGAACTCAGACGGGATTGGCTTCGCTCCCGCAGCGACGTTGACCGCCCTCGGCAATTCGATCGGCACGGAGGGGCCTGGCTCTACCCCAAGGAACGTGAATAGGGCCGAGGTGAGGCTCTCAGGCCGGTCACGGAGATCTTCGAAGAAGCAGTAATAGATCTGATCCTTCGGGAAGATCCGCTCGAGGCGCTTGATGGTCTCGGCATAGCCGGAACGTGCCACGCTTCCAGGCGTGCGTGCGCGCTCGATGGTCGTCTCGACGCTGTGCGCATTGTCAACGAGGCCTTTCTTGGCCGCGTTATTGACCGCCGACCACGCCCGCTCCACGGGATCGCGCATGACGAAGATGAGCCTGACCTTCTCGTTCATCCGCTGGATGCGTTGCAAAATATCCTCGTCCAAGGTGGCGTAAGCGGGCGTGATCTCACCCGCGATCATTCCCTCATTTTGCGCCCGCTGGAACAGCCTGGCGTACCAATCATCGCTCCGCCGTCCGAACCAATAGCGGAACAGCCAGGGGTCGAGCGAGAGCAGGCCTCGGAGCCGCACCCGGCGGCGCTCCTTCGCATCGAGGATGGTGCGGGTGGAATCGAGCCTGTCGAAATAATGCAGCTCCTTCACCGGCGGCAGCCATAGGCGCGGATGCTGCCTGAGCACCCGATGCAGCCAGGTCGTCCCCGCTCGCTGGGCCCCGATGACGAGAAAGTCCGGCCCCTTGTCGGTTCCTCCGCGCGGGGCAGGTCCTCTTCGAGATGCGTCCATCGGCAGACCTTGTTCTATTCTGGCGAAGCTCAACCGAAGCGCCGGAGCGGAACGTGCGTAGAGCCTTGCCAGCAGCGAATGGGAAAATTCCCGCTGATGGCGCTCGGCCGGACGCCTCCTTCTCGGCAGACCAAGGGCTCGGATCCCGCCTCAGTTCAGCCTGATGCCGACGTCGTCGCTGACGGCCGGGACAAATCGATCCCTCACCTTGCAATCGACAAAAGACTGCAACAGCGCGTTGACCTCGCCGAGCTCGATGTACCGCTTTTGCATTTTCTTGGGGGCATGAGCCCGCGAAACCTTGTTCATCAACGGCGCCCAGGGCGGGGGTGCGCGGAAGCTTTCCATGGCCGTCGCCATTTCTGTATAGGCGTTCGGTTGCACGGCATTGCGCACGTGATGCGCGATCAGCTCATCGGACGACGCCCTGCGATTGACCGCGACCTGGCCGGCCATATTGGCTTCGATCCATTGAGCCAGCTCGTCGCGGCCGGTGCAGCCGCCGGTCACCTTGCCCGGAAGCACGGGATCGAGCTCGCTGCGCGCCGCGTCCGGATAATACTCGGTGACGGGGCGGTTCAGGATATAGGCCTCGATTCCCGTGGTGCAGGCATTGTGGATGACGCATCGCGCCGCGCTCAACCACGGGACCGCAGGACCTCCATCGCGGACGAGGACATTACTGACGTCCTCAAAACGCGCCCGCCACACGTCGGGGTCCTCCAGCGGATGCGGCCTGACCACAAAGGTCTGATCCGGGAACCGGCTTGCCATCGCCGCGACGCCCTCCATGAACCCGAGGAACAGCTTATGCTGATACTGGAAGCGCTCGTTGACGGTCTGCTGCGCCTCCCCGGTATAAATCTCACTTCTGCGGTCGAGGGTCTCTTCCAGCTCTCTTCTGAAGTGATTGACGGCTGCGAACCGGGAGGTGAAGAGAATGAAATCTCCGTGCTTCTGCTTGATATCCTGCTCCTGTGCTTCCCAGCAGGCGCGGAAGCGTGGGTGAAGCAGATCAAAGCGGGGGTTGCCGGTGACGTCGTATCGGCGCACTTGGGGGAGGAACCGTTCGAGGTCCTGTTTCTGCCGCTCGCCCCAGAGGAACAGGTTGTCGACGGTCTTGAGGGTTTCACCCCATACACGGCGCTCGATGTAGTCTTCGCCCGACCGGTAGGTCAGTCCCTCCTGACACATGACGGTCAGGAGATGCCCGGCGCGGCGAATTGAGCGGTAGCGAGAAAGACACCCCGTCGTCAGGCCCTTCTCCAGCACCATGCTGGGTGCGAAGGATGCCGGCGATTTGCGAAACCGTCCCTTCTCGATCAGCCGAACAGTGTGACCGCGGGCGGAAAGCTCGGTGCCAAGCAGAACCGCCGCCGGCAATTCCCTCTCGGTCATTTCGACAAGAATGATGAAGTTCTTCGACTTGCTCGTCATGGATAGAAGCGCAATTCACATTTGCAATATTGAGTAATGTTGGGTGCCTGTCCCCCGGGAGCCGCACGAGGCGTCAATCGCGGCTTTTCGGAACCCCGCGGTTCGACCAAGCGGCGCGATCATACCCGCCGCTCAGCGTCAGGCCAAGAGGCCGCGAGGGCCTCACATGTCATCTTCGTCCTCCTCCTCGGCATCCACATAACCCTTGCGCCGGCGCTTCTGGGCTGCCTTGAGGGAGAACTCCTGGAGGGCGGCTTCGCCCTCTTCCGAGGCCAACGCCGCGACACGCTGCAGCGCGGTGCCGAACACGGCCAGTACTCGCGTTTCGCCGAAGCTGGCCACCGCTTCAGGGCGCTCATAGAGGATCAGCGTCACCTTGTCCCGAAGCTCACCTTGCAGGAGCGCCTGTAGCTGATCACCGTCCTTGTCGAGCTTGAAGGACTTGATGATGGCGATACCGGCCTTGCTTGCGCCCACATCCGTCGGATCGACAAGCATCGTCTCGACCGGACTCGCCGAACCGGGGATCGTGGCACCCAGCAAGGCCATCTTCAGCTCATTGATGCCGTCCAAGGATAGGAGGGAGAGACATTCTCCGGCTTCGGCGCGCACGTCCTGGCCAGTCGGAAGCGTCCCCAGAATGACGGCGTCGCCTCGCCGCACGCGAGCGAACTCCACATCGTCCAGCCTCTGCATGTCCTTGATGAAGAGGTGATAGCGGACCAGGTTCGGGTAAAACCGGCTGACCACGCCGAAGGCACGAATTGGCTGTCCGACACCCGCAAGGGCCATGCGCAGCGCCGCGATATAGGCGATGAACATCGCCCACTGCTCCCGGCCCGCCAAGGCTTCGCTCGCCAAGTAATAGATCACGAGGCCGAGGATGATGGTGATGCCGATTTCGATGGCGAGCACGAACTCGGTTAGGACCCGGCGGCGCATGATGAAGGCGCGCGACAATTCGTCGGCCGATTCGAGGCTCGTCGCGAGTTGCCCGGCGGATCGCTTCTCGTTGAGTTTGCGAACTTCGTCCTTGAATGCGAGTTGCGCCTTCTCCCGATCCTTGGCGCTTTGCATGGCGCGTAGCGTCAACGGGTAGAGCAGCAGCGCCGCCAAGAGCACGGAAACGAGGATCAGCATGGTCAACGGAGCGTCAACCCAGAACAGAAAGGCCGACGCTCCGATGCCGCCGATTAACGCGGTGATGGCGGTGGCGAAGCTCATGGAGATGATCGCCCCTCGCCGCGCGCCTACTCCCAATCCGCTTACACCGAAATCAGTAAAGAGCGTGCTGGCGAGGCGCACGCGTGGATCCGGAAGATTCAAGCTCAGCAAGACCAATTCTTCGATCCTTCGGGCGAAGTGGTGTTGCAGCTGGTCGAGCAGGGCCCGGCGTGACAGGTAGAGTAAGCAGGCGCTGAGGACGAAGCAGGTGGTCGAAACGATGACGATGGCCCAAAGCCATTCCGGCTCTTCCTTGAGGTTCGCATCAATATCGAGCCAAGGAACCGAGAACACGGCTCCCGACTCCATGTGCCGGGCGTACCAGTAAACGAGGCCGATGGCGGCCGCCTGCGTGGCGAGGTGCAGCAAACTGAGCACGATCGCGCCCACAAGCTTCCTGGGATCCTTGAAGATGGAGTAGAGGTACCAGCCGACGAGGGTCGAGTAGTTCTTGCCCTGGCGCGCGAAGCGCGTGATGAACGATATCGGCCCTGCCAAGGCTGTCGGCTTTACTTCTTTGAGCATAAGACTGCCGCGAAATCCCCGAATCTAACCCGACTGAACCCAGGCCGGTGTTTACCCCTCCACTCGCGCGATCCGCTCCCACCGCTTGTCTTGCCACTGGAGCGGAGAAAAACGGTGACAAGCCCACAACCCACCCAATTTTAGCACAGATTGCCGAGGCCACGTCAGCCCTCGAGAGCCCCGAGGAGATCCAGCCAGCGCTTGCCCACCGTGGAGATATCGAGCCCTGCGACAGCAGACCGCGCCTTCGCGGCGTAGGACTCCCGACGTCCGGTGGACGACAGCATGGCATCGAGCGCCTCTACCATGGCGGCACCGTCGTCGGCGGTGACGAGCATGCCGTAGCGCCCATTTTCAAGGATCTCGACGGTGCCGCCGGGGCAGGAGGTAGCAATCACCGGCAACCCACAGGCGAGCGCCTCGAGCAGAGCGTTGGGATACCCCTCAAACCGCGACGGCAACACAAACAGGCTCGCCTTGCGCAAGACCTCGGCGCTGTCGCTGACAAGACCCGGCAGCACAATCCTGTCCGCGCATCCGCTCTCGGCCCGTAGCCGCTCCAACTGTACCCGGTCAGGCCCCTCCCCATAAATCGCGAGTCGCCAATCCGGATACTTGCCCGCGAGCGCCGCGAAACTCCGGATCAGGACGTCGTATCCCTTTTGATGGGTGAGACGGCCGATGGATGTGAGCCAGCGGACACCATTCTGCTCGGGGTGGGCACCGCCCGTCTCAAGCCGCACCGGATTGGGGACGATGTGAACCGGAATGCGGAACCGAGCCCTCGCCCATGAGGCGATGTCTTCGGTTTGCACCACCATGGCGCTGGCCAGCGGATAGGACAGCCGGCGCGCCAGCTTGTGGAGCCACCCGAGCCCCGGCCGGTCCGGCTGGTTGCGCTCGGAGACAACGACCGGGAGGCGGAGCCCCCTCGCCGCCCAGATGGCGACGGCATTGGCTTCCGTCATAAAGGCGACGACAAAGTCGGGGCGGACCTCACGCAACACCGCTCGCAGGCGCGTCAGTCGGGCTGCGTTGATGCCGAGCCTGGCTACCAAGCCACGTGACGTGTCCGAAGCCGAAAGGCCCCTCAGCTCGACCCGAGTATCCAAGGCAAAGAACGGCTCGGCGCCTGGCGCATCGAACGTTGCCAGCACGACCTCGTGGCCCTTACCGGACCAGGCGTTGACCAACAGAGTGGCTACGCGTTCGGCGCCGCCCGGGCCCAGACTGGGAATGACGAAGACGATGCGCACCGCTCACTCGCAGCGCAGAAGGCGAAGCCAGACCTCGATCGCCCGGTCGGCGTCATGAGCGCTGGCGCGCTCGCGCGCTAGTGCCCCGAACCGCCGGCGCAAGGTCTCGTCGCGCGCCAGGCGAATGATGGCTTCTGCCGTGGCGCTCGCGTCCTCGACCGGAACGATCATGCCGGCAGCGCCGTTCCCGGTGCCAATCAGCTCGCACGGGCCGGGAGAGGCGTCCGACACGATTGCCGGCAGCCCGCACGCCATGGCCTCGATCAGGGCGTTCGGCGTGCCTTCGAAACGCGAGGTCATGACGAAGAACTCTGCGCCCCGAAGCAAGGGAAAGGGATCGGCAACATGACCCATCCAGTCAATACCGCCGTCAATCCCGAGCTTGGCCGCGCGCGCCTTCAGCTCTACCTCCAGCGGGCCTCCACCGACAATCGCGAGCCGCCAGCCCGGCAGCGCCGCGGCGGCCTTGGCCCAGGCGGCGAGGAGCACGTCCAGGCCCTTCTGCTCGACCAGTCGTCCGACCGTGACCACGGTCGGGGCGGCGTATTCAGCCACCTCATCCGTGGAGGAACCCATCAAAGGATTGGGCAGAAAGGCGAGCTTGTCGCCCGGCACGAACGGCTCAAGCGCGGCGAGCGCGCCCTTGCTGTTGGCGGTCACCACGTCGGCATGTCGATAGACGAGGCGCCGCATCAACTCCACGCGCGGACGATGGCGCTGGAGGCGTGGGTCGTTGCGCTCCGAAATCACGGTGTGGGTGTCGAGACCGCGCGTGGCAAGGACGGTCATGATGTTGGTCTGGGTCAGAAACGAGAGCACGGCATCGGGCTCGATCGTCTTGATCGTGCGCCGCAGCCAGGCCGAGATGCGCATCAACTCGAAAGCGAAGGCGAGTGGGCTCGGCACCAGACGGCGAAACGACCGCAACCCCGCCCTCCCCGGCTTCGATGGTGGCGCCGGCGTGAGATCGCCGGCGTCGTCCTGTTCGAGGCTGACAGCATCACGATGGTTCCGCCGCGACCAGAAATGGCAGGTGACCCCGGGATGGACCGGGTAGGCATCGGCGCGTTCGGTGAAGACGAGCAGATGCAAATCGAGCCCGCGCTCGGCCAGCGCATCGACGGCATTCGCCACCACGCGCTGCGCCCCTCCCGGCCCGAGATGGGAGATCACGAGCGCGAGGCGCTTCCTGCCATGCTTCGGCGCGGTTTTAGGCTGCGGCGGCGCGATGGGGCCGCGATCGGGAGACTTGTCAGTCTTGGCGGGATTGAGCATCGAACCCATGCGCCCTAGGGTACCGTGATTTTCGTCGCGCCGGCCTCTTCTTCTTCCAGCATGCGCAAGAAGCGCTCGACCAGGACCGTTTCCGTGCGGGCGATGGCCTCGCGCGTGGCGCCGCCAATATGCGGCGTGATGAGGACGTTGTGGCCTGCATGCGCGGATGCGAGGAGTGGACTCTGCGCGACGCCGCCATGCTCCTCCCCGGCGAGAACGTCGGTGGCCACGCCGAGAATTCGACCAGTTTCCACCGCCACGGCCAGAGCCGCCTCGTCGATCAGCGCGCCCCGCGCGGTATTGATCAGCACGGCGCCGGGCTTCAACTTGGCGATGGCGGCGCGGTCGATGAGATGGCGGTTCTCCGGCGTGGCCGTGACATGCACGGAGACAACGTCCGAACTCTGGAGCAACTCATCGAGAGAGAGCGACGTGGCCGGCGATCCAATCTTTTCTGGCATCTTGTCGTAAACCACAACGTTCATGCCGAAGGCCGCGGCATAGCCCGCCACCATGGCGCCGATACGGCCATAGCCGATGACGCCCAAGCGCTTGCCCTTGAGCTGCGTGCCCCAGAATAGGTCCCGGTCCCAGCCGCCGGCGCGTACGTGGGAAGCGGCGGCCGGCGTATAGCGGACAAGTGCAAGCAACAAGCCAAAGCAATGCTCCGCCGTGGCCGATACATCCATAATCGCTTCCGGGCAGTCGCGCAGGCTGACAACGCGCACCGAGCCGGCGCGCGCCGCATCGAGGTCGATATGATCGAGGCCGGTGGTGGCAGTGAGGATAAAGCGCAGCTTTGGCGCCTTGGCGAGCAGCGCCGGACCGATATGACGGCCAAGCCGCACCATCAGCACGTCGCAATCGGCAAGCTCGCTGGCGAGGGCGCGGTCGTCGAACGGACCATAGACAACCGGGCCGAGCGCGCCGAGGTTCTGCTTTACCGCTTCGGCCAGATGCAGGGGCTCGGCGACCACGATCTTCATCGCGCCGGTCTTCATCGCGCCGCCTCATCGTCGAGAGCGCCGCTCTCGATCAAGGCCTTGGCGATCATAAGATCGCCGGGTACGTCGATATTGATCGAGCGCTCCCAGGGCATCTCGTAGATTTCCGGATTGTCGCTGCGCAGCAGCCCGGTGCGCCTGAAGAACTCGGTGGTCACGAGATAGATGGCGCCGTTGCGCTGATAGACCGCTTCCAGATCCTGCCGCAGCGTCGATTGCTCGGCCCCCGCGATAAAGGGCGTGCCGCGGCCGTCCTTGAAACGATACATGCCGCTCGGGTGGCGGATGCCCTCGGCCAGGCAGGCGCTGATCAGGGATTCGCAGCCGGCGCGCTTGAACTGGTCATAGGCGGCATCGATGTCGGCCGCAGTGCGAAGCGGCGTGATCGGCTGGGCGACGAAGAGCGTGTCGGGAATGTCGCGACCGAGCTGCTGCCAAACCTCGAGCGCATGGCTCACGGCCTCGGCCGTGGTCGAGTCATCCTTGGCGATGGCCTCGGGCCGCTCGACCGCCAGCACGGTCTTGCTGTCGCGATAGCGATCGAGAATGTCGGAATCGTCGCTGGTCAGGATGATTCCAGTCACCGAGCGGGCGCGCTCCAATGCCGTGACCGTGTAATCGACCAGAGGCCTGCCGCCAATCAGCGCCTTGTTCTTGCCGGGGACACCTTTGGAGCCTGCGCGGGCCGGGATGATCGCGAGCATGGGGCAGATCACCGAGGTTCGAGGCTAAGAATTGATCGTCCTTAGCGCGGCTTGCGACAACACCGCCGTCTCATCAAGATAGTTCAGCGACTTCTCCAGCCGGATCGGCGCGGTCGCGAGGATGTCCGCGATCCGCCCCCCTGAGCGGCCGTCACCAAAAATCAGGGAGCGCGGATAGGTACCGTGCGCGAGTTGAGTTTCGATCGCGCGGTAGATGGCGTCCGCGTCGTGCGTAACGTCGATGAGATGCCGCGCTCGTTCGCGTCCGCGCTGGCGGCTGCCGATATTGACGGAGGGCGTGCCGAGGAAGGCCGCTTCACGCACGCCAGAGGATGAATTGCCGACGATGCAAGCCGCGTTCTTGATCAGCCGCGCGTAATCCTCGACGGCAAAGTTGCGGAAGAAATGCAAATAATCCGGATTGTGGGTTTCGCGAAAGACGCGCAAGCCCTTGGCCACGTCGTCGGAGCCGGCATCGACGTTCGGCCACAACCATACCGCCTGCATGCCCTTGCGTCCGATGCGGTCCACGGCCTTCAACGTCGCCTCGATCTGCGCCAGACCGGCGCCATATTCGGTGGTGACGGGATGTTGAAGCACCACGATGAAAGGCTTCGAGGGATCGAGTTCGGCGCCAACGCCCCGGTAGCGCGTGAAGATGTCCGCCGGCAGCGACAGATCGGTCTCGACCAGAACATCAATCGAGGGACAGCCCGTGACATGGACCGTGTCCGATTGCTCGCCCATGCGAATCAGAAATTCGCGCGCGCGCTCGGTCGCGGCAAAATGGATGTGCGACAGCTTGGTAATGGCATGGCGTACATTCTCGTCGATCGAGCCAGTGACCTCGCCTCCTTGGGTGTGGGCGACGGGGATGTTCATGTAGCTCGCGGCGATGGCCGTGGCGATCGTCTCGAACCGGTCGGCGACGGTGAGCACGAGGTCAGGCTTCAGCGTCTCGAAATGCGTGGCCAGGTCGATAATGCCGAGGCCGACGGACTTGGCCATGGTGACCGGGGTCTCGCCATCGATGATGGAATGCACGATCGCCTGCGGCTCGAAGCCGTCGCCGCGGATCACGTCGATGACCTTGCCGAAGCGATAGAGCAGCGCTGAGGCGCCGACGATCAGCTGTAGCTCGAGATCGGGGTGGTCGGCCGCTGCGCGCAAGAAGGTCTTGATGCGACCGTAGTTCGCGCGGCTATTGACGACAACGCAGACCTTACGCGGCTTCAAGCCCCATCCTCCATGAGATCGTTCCAGCGAAGGATGCGATCCGGCACCACATCGCGTGCAAGCCTTCGCCCGGAGATCAGCTCAATAGCGTCGGGTGGAATCCCCCCACCCGGCTTTCTTGACACAACCATCTCGGGTCTAAGCACCGTACCTTCAGCAAGGGCGCGAACCGGCGCAAGACTCTTGCCGAAAACCTCGCGGGTACCCAGCAACTTCTCAGCCATAGCATCCTTATCGACCGGATGTGAGTCCATTGTATTCAGCGCGTCGCGCATGCCGCAGACCAACTTCAACTCGTCGAAAATGAGCGACGCTGGGACGTCGGGTCCGAACATCTGGCGATGGAAGGCGACGTGGACTTCGACGATGTCGGCGCCTCGAGCTAGAGCCGCAAGGGGTGGGAATATGCTGCCGCTGTGATCGGAAAGTCCGACCGGACAATGGAACGCCTCGCGAAGCTCATCGATCACATTCAGCCCGACGGCTTCGAGCGGGGTTGGGTAGGCGCTCGTGCATTGCATCAAACCGTATGGCGCGCCCTCGGCGCGGAAGAAGGCCACGGCGTCGGCGATCTCGGCCCTCTTGGCCATCCCCGTGCTGAACAATATTGGCGCACCGGTTGCCGCCATTGCACGCAAAAGATCGCGCGAGGCGAATTCGCCTGAGCCTACCTTCCAGGCGGCCATGCCAATCGGTTGCAACAGCTCCACCGCGGCGAGTGAGAAGGGCGAACTCAGGAAGATTAGGCTGCGCTTTCGGGCATGGTCGGAGAGTCCCTGCCATTGCTCGGGCGTGAACTCCATCCGCGTCCAATATTGGTAGCGCGTCTCATCTTGCCGCGAGAAGCGCACCCGGAACGGTTCGTCCAGGGTCGATTCGGCCGCGGCGACGTGGGTCTGGAATTTGACCGCGTCGGCGCCAGCCTCGGCGGCGGCGTCGATAAAGGCATGAGCCAGGCCGAGCGAGCCATCATGGGCTTGGGCGACTTCGGCGATGATCAGGGCCGGATGACCCGGTCCAACGTCACGCCCAGCGATATTAAGATCGTTCACCTGTCGACCCCAATTTTGGCGCGGCTAATGGAGCGCCCATAGCCGAGGATTGAGGCGCGTAAGGTGCGGAACCTGCGCCAGAATGCCGGCGTCGGCCCATTGGGCAAGCGGTTCACTGATTTCCTCCTGTTCGAGGCCCGGAAACTTCTGGATACTGCGCTCGTTGCGCTTGGCGTCGGTCAGCGGCGACAACAATTTCTTGCCGGCGCGCATGGCCTTGGCGAAGAAGCTGCTGCCAAGGCCGATTTGAGCCGACTGCACCGGCCGGATTTCAAGCTTCTCCAGCTCGTCGAGGATGCGGTCTGCCGCATAGGGCTGTTGCACGTTGGCGATTGAATGGCCGAGCCTCGCCCGTTGCGCGGCAAGGCTGTCGCGGACGCCCTCCTGACCCAGCCCGCGAATCCGTTCGAGCCCCTTGGACAGCTCGCTCGCGCTGGTCACCCATTCGCTCGCGCGGTCCTGCTCGCCGATAAATTCACTGCCGGCGTCCGGCACATAGGAGAACACGGCGCGGTCGAGCAGAAGCCCTTCCATGCCCGTGGTGCAGCCGGGATGCAGCACGGCGTCGGCGGCCAGCATCCAATTATTGGCGCTGCCTTCGAAGCGGATTTCGATGTTTAGCGGCTTGGCCCACTCCCGCCACACATCGTGATTCTCGACCGGGTGCGGACGCACGACGATCTTGTCGACGGAGCCGGAGGCCGCAAGCTCGCCGAGCAGGTCTTGGAGCCCCTGCATTTGCCAGCGCTTGAAGCTGACATGGCGGCGCATGAAATCCGCTTCCTCGCCCTCATGCAGCATGCCGCGCGAGATCAGCACCGCGACCGGATCGGCGTCGCGCCGGAAGGGATTGGGCCGGCCGAAATTGGTGTTGACCACGATGAAGCGGCCAAATGTCTCCCTGATGGTGTCAGCCTCGCGCTCATAGACGCGGCGCATCCCGGGCAGCAGGGTGTCGAAGCGAGGATTGCCAGTGATCGCAATCTTGCTCTCGCCTTCGGGACGATAGGTGCGGACGTGTTCGGCGTTTCGCTCCCCGGGGACGAGGAGCAGGTCGGTCAATTGCAGCGTGGTATGTCCGAGCTTCCGCCGGCAATAATCCTTTGGCTCCGCATAGACGACGCTTTCCTCGCACATATTGACGATGCGGTGACCGTCGCGGTGGAACCGTTCCAGCCGTTCGGCTTTGACGTCCGGGATGCTGGTCTCGACATAGATTCCGGGCGGATGGTTGAGCATGAAGGCGCGCGTGTCGGGATGAGCGCCCATCACCACGATCCAGCCGCGTTCGACCGCCCGCGCCGCGAGAAAGCTCTTACCGAGCAACTCGCGCGCCTTGGTCTCAACCGGCAGATAGAGCAATGGACGTGCGGTCACGACGGCAACCTCGCGAAAATGGTGCGCCAACAAACACGGTCTGCGGCTCGGGTTTTGTCGCTCATCCGGTGACCCAACATGGCCGATAGGCCCGGTGTGGCGGAGGGGCTGCCCACTATGCCGCTTTAACCACCGCAGCCTGATCGCTGCCTTTGCCCCGCCTGACTTCGTCGCGCAGCTTTACCATGCCGTAGACCGCCTCGATGACCGGCGTCTCGGTCTGGGTCAGCCTCCCCATTTCCAGGATCGCTCCGATCAGGGCCTCGGTCTCGAGCGGCATGCCGGCTTCGAGGTCCTGCAGCATGGAGGTCTTGTGCTCGCCGACGTTCTCGGCCCCGATGACCCGCTCCTCGATGGTGTGGCGAAAGCTGATGCCGAGCTTCGACGCGATGGCCTGGGCCTCGGTCATCATGGTCACGGCGAGTTGCCTCGTTTCGGGACAGCGGCAGATGCCGGCCATAGTCGCATGGGTGAGGACGCTGATCGGATTGAAGGCGAGACTGCCCCAGGCCTTCAGCCACAGCTCCGAGCGGATATCGGTCAGAACGCGCGATTTGAGCCCAGATCTGATCAGGGTCTCGCTGACGAGCTTGGCGCGCTCGGTCTCGCGCCCGTCCAATTCGCCGAGAGGGAAGCGAATACCCTCGACATGATGGATGATTCCGGGCGCCGACAAGGACGCGGCAGGGTAGGAAACGCAACCGATGATCCGATCCGCGTCGATCGTGTCGGACAGGATGCCGGCCGGGTCCAGGCTTTGCAGGCGTTTACCCTCAAAGCTGCCTCCCGCTGTCTCGAAATACCACCACGGGATGCCGTTCTGCACGGTCATGACCATGGTCTCGGGCCCGAGCAGGTCCTCGATGTCCTTGGTGGCGGCCTCGAGGTCGTAAGCCTTGACCGCCAGCACGACGAGATCCTGCTTGCCGGCCTCCGCTGCCGTCTCGCACGCATTGACCTTCGCCTTGAGGACGCTGCCGTCGTCCCAATGCAGCTGAAGCCCATTGGCCCTGATGGCGGCAAGGTGGGCGCCGCGGTCGATCACCGACACGACCTCTCCGGCACCGGCGAGCTTCACCGCGAGAAGACCGCCAATCGCACCGGCGCCAATGACGCAGATTCTCATAGAAACCCCTCGTAGCTCGCCAAGGTGCTCAAACCCCCTGTGGTCATGACCTGCCCCGTTTCTCGAATGCTTTGTGACGGTTAGGCCACGCTGCCCAGAAACTTGTTGCAGGCGAGCCTTCTAGAGTTATTTGACCGCTCAGCCGCATTATATTGCCGCGGCGCAAGGGGGCAAGTAAGGCAAGGCCTAGCCCCTTGAGAGGCAAACCGAAATAAGGGCGACAACAAGGCAAATACCGGTCATGAGCGCGAACCCGGCCCCGGCCACAGCTGGTCCATCGAGCGAAGCCGCCCCTCCCCGGCCGGCCCGGACGATGATCACGGCCAAGGACGTTTACGAGGTGCCGAGATTGGCGGTGCAGGGCGCTCTCGCCTGGACCTTGCCAGAATCGGCCTGGTGGCCACTCTCACGCCAGTTCGGCGAGGTCAACGCGGCGACGCATCCCTCGCGGACCGCGCGCGAGACCGCCGGCATCGCCGCAGCTGTTGCCGGCACGCCATTCGCGGGCCTGGCGCGCCGCATCGCCGCGGAGAACTGGGCCAATCGCTACGAGGAGCGGTTCCACTATATGCGCGCCTGGCGTCCGGGAGGCTGGACGCCAGAGATCGAAGTTGTCGGCGCCGATCATGTACAGGCTGCGCTGAGCAAAGGCGGCGGCATCACCTTTTGGGCCGGGAATTTCAGCTTCAACGACCTCGTCACCAAGATGGCTTGGCACCAATTGGGGCTTTCGGTTCAGCACTTCAGCCGGCCGATCCATGGCTTCTCGACCACGGAGTTCGGCGTCCGCTATCTCAACGCGGTGCGCCGGGGCATCGAGGATCGCTTTCTCGGTAAGCGGCTGATGGCGGAGGAGCACGAGACCGCCGACGCTTTGGAGCAGCTGCGCCAATGCCTGAAGGCGAATGGATCGATCTCGATCACGGTTGGCAATAAGGGCCGCCGCACGGTGAGCGCGGCCTTTCTCGGCGGCCGGATCAAGCTCGCAACCGGACCGCTGGCCATGGCGCGCTCGGCCGGCGCGGTGCTGCTGCCGACCTACACCTTGCGCTTGGCGGCCAGCAAATTCGAGGTCACGATCGGGGCTCCCCTTGAGCTGTCCGAGGCGGCTGACGGGACCGTCAATTACGCCGCCGCCGTGCAGACCTATGCCGACGCCCTGACCCCGTTCGTGCTTCGGGATCCCGGGCAGTGGCGTGGGTGGAAATACACGACATCGGCATGAAGCGAGGGGTTTGCTCGTCTACCCCTACTCCCCGCCGCCATAGGAGGCGGTGCCATGCGGGAAGGCGTTGCAATTGTGGCGGGGAAGGGCGAACCGCCTCTCCCGCCCCAAGGGTGCGGTGATATCGCGGGCCTCGACGGCGAAGGCCATCGGGCACCCGGCAGCGGCCACGGCGCGCTCGGTTTCGGGCGAGAACGACGCTGCCAGCCCGTGTGGATAGCAATAGCCCCACGCTCGGCTGCCGCCATTCAGCTCCACGAACTCGCAGGAGAGCTCGACTTCCTCCCGCTGCCGCTGTGGCGACAGCTCGGCCGAGACCTCATGCGTGTGGCTGTGCGGGCCAACCCCCATGCCGGCGCTACTGAGGTCGCGCAAGACCTCTCCGTCGAGATAGATCTCCTGCCAGCGTGGGGGCGAACCGGCGAAGGCATGGTCGAGCAGCGCGTCAAGCACCGGCCCCCTCTCCTCGCCCGATAATTCCCAGTTGAACAGGCGCTTCACGAATTTTGTGGCCGCGTCCGAGACCTGCCCGGCGTAATGCGGGCTGCTTTCGGAACGCTCCTCGGCAGGGGGCAAGATCTTCGGGGCATTCGCTTCGAGCCAAGCGAGAACGTTGGGACCACCCAGACGGCCGAGCGCCAAATGCACCTTGTGCACGTCGAGGATGCGCCCGGTGACGGCAGGGCCCGAGGACACATAGAACAGGCCGAAGAGGCCGCGGGCCGTAAGCGCGGGAAGCACGAAATCGATGTGGTCGCGCAGGCCGTCGTCGAAAGTCAGCAGCACGCCGCTCGGCACGGACCCCCCTTCCGCCCAGCTGATGAAGGCGTCGCGGCTGACAAAGCCGTGGTCGGCGGCGAAGTCGTCGAGTTGGCGTTCGAAGTCGGCGAGACTGAGATACGGAAAATGCGGCAGGCCTTCCGCCTTCGGCCGCACATAATGGTACATCACCGGCTTCATGCCGCTTGCGGTCTCCGTCATTGCCGGAACATGTTGCTCAAGGTGCCGATGCCGTCAATCGACACTTCGACCGTGTTCGACGGCTCCTTCATGGCGCCGACGCCAATCGAGGTGCCGCAGGCGATCACGTCGCCCGGCCAAAGCGTCATATCCCGCGAGATCAGACTGACAAGCTTCGCCGGCGAGAACACCATGTCGCTCACGGGATAGTCCTGACGCAGCTCGCCGTTGAGGACGGTCTTGATGCGCAGCGCCATCGGATCGAGAGCGGTTGCGATCACCGGGCCAAACACACCGAAGCCGTCGAAACTCTTGGCGCGGGTCCACTGCGCAAAGGTTGCATCCTTACCGATGATCTCGGCGGCGGTGACGTCGTTGATGCAAGTATATCCGAAAATGTGGTCTGGCGCCTCGGCCTCACTGACCTCAGAGCAGCTTTTGCCGATAACGATGCCAAGCTCGCCCTCATAAACGACCTTGCCGTCATAGGATTTCGGCCGGCGGATGGTCTCGCCAGGGCCGAGGAAGGCGCTCGGGGCCTTGAGCAGATAGAGCGGCTCCTCGGGCGGCTGCAGCCCGAGCTTGGCCGCAAGGGCGCGGAAATTGTTCCAGAGGCAAATCATCTTGCTCGGGTCGCACGGCGTACGCAGGTTTACCTCGGCAAGCGGCAAGGATTCATTCGTGGGCATGTGATCGCCGAACATGTCGCCGTCATAAATCTCGATCAGGCCGTCCCGCAGGGTTCCAAGGCCCTGCCGGCCGTCGCGCTCAAATCTCAGCCAATGCGTCATGCAACCTCCCCGGGCTCGGCAGCGCCCCACACTATCGCGGCTCTTCGCGCCGGAGTAACCCTCCAATAAGGGGCATTGCCGTGGCCTCAAAGCCGCGGGATCGAAGCTGCCGCGCATCGTCGTTGACGCCAAAATGGCAGCTGCTATCTTCCCCGGCGTGGGGCGGAAAAGCATCTTTTTCTACATTAAGCGCGGTAAGTTCGCGAAGATCACGCAACTGCTGCATCCTAGGCTTCACCAGGCGCCGAACCGAACCGCGCTCAATCGACATCCGATCGTCTTCACGGCCGCTGCAGCGGCAGCGCCCGATGCAAAGCGCATTCTGTCCTTCGGTTGCTCAACCGGAGAGGAGTGCGTCACGCTCGCCGACTATTTCCCGAATTCAGAGATCATTGGCGCCGACCTCAATCCACTGGTCCTGCTTAAGGCCAGGAAGCATCGGAGCGATAGAATCCGCTTCGTCTATGCGAGCGACCGGCGCCTGAAGCGTTTCGGTGGCTTTGACGCGGTGTTCTGCATGTCCGTGCTGCGGACGTCGGAACGGAGACGCATTTACGGGCGCTATCCGTTCGAGGTCTTTCAGGAGCGCGCGCTGTTCCTCGAAACCCTGGTGCGGCCGGGAGGAATCCTGGTGATGCACAACACCACCTACCGCTTCAGCGACACGGCACACCGCAACGCCTATGACAGAATCCCCGTCGATGCGCCCCACGACCCGGGCGTCTTTCTTCCCGACGCGGTCACCGAGGTTGAGCCCGACCGCTGCCTGTTCCGAAGGATGGAGTGACGCCGGCCAAACTTAAGCGTCACATGTCGTCTTCGTCCTCCTCGTCGACATCCACATAACCCTTGCGCCGGCGCCTGTCGGCAGCCTTGAGCGAAAATTCCTTGAGCGCCGCGTCGCCCTCTTCCGATCCCAGCAAGCCGAAACGCTGCAGCGTGCCCCCGAAAATGGTCACGACCCGCTTTTCGCCGAAGGCGCCCGCTGCTTCTGGGCGCTCATAGGCAATCAGCGTCACCTTATCCCGCAGCGGGCCTTGCAGGAGGGTCTGGAGCTGTTCGCCATCCTTCTCAAACTTGGAGGATTTTATGATGGCGATCCCGGCCTTGATCGAAGCCACGTTTGCCGGATCAACAAAGGCCGTCTCCACCGGAGACGGCGAGCTGGACGTCGCGGCACCGAGCAAGGCCATCTTCACCTCATTGCTACCGTCGATCGAAACGAGCGCCAGACAGTCTCCTGCTTCGGCGCGCACGTCTTGGCCGGTGCGAAGCGTTCCGAGCGTGATTGTGTCACCTCGCTGCACGCGAGCAACCTGCAGATCGCCCAGCTTCTGCATGTCCTTGATGAAGAGGTGGTAGCGGACCAGGTTCGGGTAGAAACGGCTCACCACGCCGAAGGCGCGAATGGGCTGTCCGACGCCGGCAAGGGTCATGCGCAGCGCCGCGATATAGGCGATGAACATCACCCATTGTTCCCGGCCCGCCAGCGCCTCGCGCGCCAGGTAATAGATCACGAGGCCGAGGATGATGGTAATGCCGATTTCAATGGCGAGGACAAACTCGGTCAGCACGCGTCGGCGCATGATAAAGGCGCGCGACAGCTCGTCGGCCGATTCGATGCTCGTCACGAGTTGCCCCGCGGATCGCTTTTCGTTGAGCTTACGAAGCTCGTCCTTAAAGGCGAATTGCGCCTTTTCCCGGTCCTTGGCGCTTTGCATGGCGCGCAGTGTCAACGGGTAAAGCAGCAGTGCCGCCAAGCTCACGGAGACGAGAATCAGCATCGTCAACGGAGCGTCGACCCAAAACAGAAAAACCGACGCGCCAATGCCGCCGATGAGGGCGGTGATGGCCGTGACGAAGCTCATGGAGATAATCGCCCCTCGCCGGGCCCCGACTCCCAGTCCGCTTACACCGAAATCCGTGAACAGCGTGCTGGCGAGGCGCACGCGCGGGTCTGGCAGATTCAAACTAAGTAAGACCAGCTCTTCGATTCTTCGCGCGAAATGTGCTTGCAGCTGGTCGAGCATGGCCCTGCGCGACAAATTAGAGTAGGCCTGCGCTAAGGACGAAGCAGGTGGTCGAGATGATCACGATGGCCCACAGCCATTCGGCGTGCTCCTTGAGGTCTACATCGATGTTTAGCCAAGGAACCGAGAGCACAGATCCCGACTCCATATGCCGGCCGTACCAATAGACGACGCCGATGGCCGCTGCTTGAGCGGCCAAATGCAACAGGCTGAGCACGATCGCGCCGACAAGCTTCCTGGGATCCTTGAAGATCGAGTAGAGATACCAGACGACAAGCGTCGAGTAGTTCTTTCCCTGCCGCGTGAAGCGCGCGAGAAACGATATCGGCCCGGCGAAGGCTTTCGGTGTTACTTCTTTGAGCATGGACCGCTGCAAATTCCCCGAATGCTAGCCCGGCCGTCTCGCGCCGGGATTTGCCCCCTCGAACTCGCGAGATTCGCTGCCGCCCCTCGGTTGCGACTGGAGCGCATGGAAAGCGGTGGCAAGCCCGCGGAAGCCACCTGATCTTAGCACAGATTTCCGAAGCCGCCTCGATCCTTCAGCGCTCTAAGGAGATCGAAGGCGTGGTCCGCTGACGCAGGCGTGGGGCTAAGCTTGCAGCTATGGCGAGGCGATTAGTTGAGGGCGTCCCTTACGAATTGGGCCGTCTCCGTCAATTTCTCTTCGAACAGGTCCTTATGCTTGGACCCGAGCACCTCATAACGCATGCTTCCGAGATTGTTCGGCCAAAAGGCGTCATCGGCAAGGGTCTCCTTCCCTCTGATGGCGCTAACGAGCAGGATCGCGTCGCCGGGATATGGCCGGGGCACGTAGGTGTAGAGCGCAGCGCGGAACTGCTGAGACATCCTGAACATGCGCTCCGCCGTGAAGGAGCGCTGCTCCGACGGAATATCCGTCATCTGCGCCACGCGCTGCTCGATCCTTTGGCGCAGTTCTTCGCGCCTCTTGGGCGGCATCTCCCAGGGGTCGTAGTCCTCCTCCAACTCGTCGTCGCCGCTTGGCCCTCGCAGCAGGTCAAGAATTCGCGCCCCAAGCTTTCGCTTCGCGCGCTTTGCGCGTTTCTTTTCCCGCAACGTCTCGATCGCCGCAGGCTTCATCACCGGAGGAACGGCGGTGGGGTCGAGCAGGATGAGCCGGCGGACGGCTTGACCGGCTTGCTCGAGCTGTTCGCACATCTCGACCGCAATAAACGACCCGGAGCACATCGCGGCGATGTGGTAGGGGCCGGTCGGCTGGAGCGTACGCATCGCCTCGACGTAGAGGGTCGCATAATCCTTAAGGGTGACGACCTTGTCGACGCTTTCGAGGGGCGTCCTGCCATCGAGACCCGGGGCCTGGAACAGATAGATCGACCGGTCCTCGCCGACGATGTCGAAAAAGGCCGGCCTGAAAAAAGCGAAGCCCTTGCCGCCATGGACCATGAACAGCGGCGGTTTCGTCCCGCCCGCGCGGCCGAGCACGATGCAAGGCGGCAGGTCGGGCGCGGCACCGTTCGTCGCCGCGAGCCCTCGCGCTTGCTGCTCGATGTTGGATTGGCTGATGATGTCGGCGGGGGTGAACCGTTTACCGAAGATGGCCTCGATCTCCGCGGCAAGGGTCGTGGCCGTGAATGAATCGCCGCCGAGCTCGAAAAAATCGTCCGAGACGCCGACGGTGTCGATCCCGAACACCTCCTGCCAGATGGCGACGAGCTTGCGCGCCGTCTCGGTTTGAGGCTCCTTCCACGCCGTCGAAAGGGCAAGATCGTCGCGTCGCAGCTCCGCCTCGGCCGGGACATGGTCCGGCGGCCGGCGGTCTTCCGCCTTGCCACGCTTCAACTCGCCCTGCCCGGCCACGGACGTCCCCTCTCCTGCTGCAACCTCGCCATAGAACCGATACGCTCGGGTTGTGACAAGACACTTTTTTCGCTGCGATTTTCACCGGTTCCGGTCCGCCACGAGCTCAGCGGGCGGCGACGCGCTCCGCTGCTGCCGGCGGCTCTTCCCGGCCCGACGCGGATGGCCCGGCTTCGGCAAGCGCCGCGTCGAAGATCTCCTGCATCAGGGACGCGGCCTTGCCCGAGCTGATCTCGCTGTGCTTCATAAACACGCGTCGCGCGCGCCGCCGCGGCAGCAGATCGGCCCAGGGATTATCCAGATCCCGCTCCGGCGAGGCAAGGATTTCGACAGGCCCGTCGAATTTGCGCGGCTTGTAGCGCGACATCGCGACCTGAAGCCTGGCGCGCGCGTCGATCGACTGTGGTACTCTCGGCATTTTCGAGCGGCCGCGCTTTTCCTTCTTCAGCAGCTTCTCGCGGAACAGCATTTCCTCGGAGACATCGGCGCCCCCGCCCATCATTCCTCGCAGGGCGGCACGCAATTTGTGCAACAGCACTCGCGCGCGGAACAGACCCGGCACGGGCTTGTAGGTGCCGCCATGAGCGCTGCGTGCCTTTCGCTTGAGCCCCCGTTCCAGATCCACGCCCCGGTTCTTCGGCAAGCTCGGGTCGAGCAGCACGAGCTGGGTGACAGGCCTGCCAAGCGCGGCGAGCTGTGCGGCCATCTCCAGCGCGATCAGGGCGCCAACGCAAAACGAGGCGAGCAGGATCGGACCTTGAGGATAGCGCTCGATGAGTTGCGCCACATAGGCAGCAGCAATGTCCTCGACCTGGTCATAGCTCTGTCCCCCGCGAATACCGGGGAGTTCGAAGACATGCAGCTCCTGGCCCTCCCCGAACGCCTTGCGGAAGTCAGGCTTGGGCAGGGTGAAGCCCGCGCGCCCATGAATCAGAAAGATGGGCGGGCGGCCGCCTGCCTCGGGCTGGCTCGATGTCTTGCCGAGGACTCTTGCGATCTGCCGCGGCGAGCCGTACTCGATCAAAGCGGAAATCTGGAAGTCGTGCCCGGTGCGCTCGGAAATGCGCTGGCTCAGGACTTCGCCCAGAAGGGAGTCGCCACCGACATCGAAGAACTCGTCCACCGCCCCGACCTGATCGAGCTCGAACACCTCGGCGAAGGTCCCCGCAATCAGTTGCTCGAGGTCCCCGGCAGGCGGCTCGTAGGGCGTCGGCAGGTTCAAGCTTTCGCGTGTAATCATGAAACGTACCCCATGGCGGAGACTGTCGCACCGGCGAGGCTAGAGTTCAAGATTGCCCGATCCGGCCTCTGTTTTTCGCCCCCAGCGCGCCTATTCAAGACGGTTTTTCGAGCTGTTTGCGAAGCTCGGAGCGAAGCACCTTGCCGTTGGCGTTGCGCGGCAAATCGGGCACGAACACGAATTTGCGGGGCCGCTTGTCCGGGGCAAGGCGGGTGCGGCAATGGGCATCGAGGGCAGCCTCGGTCAGATTGTCCGATGAGACGACAAAGGCCGCGATTTCCTCGCCCTCCGGCAATTTGGTGAAGCCCACCACGGCGACGTCCTGCACGCCTGCGCATTCCGCGAGCACGACTTCGACCTCCGAAGGATGGACATTGGCGCCGCCGCGGATGATGAGATCGGAGGTGCGTCCCTGGAGATGCAGGAAGCCGTCCTCGTCGATGGCGCCGAGATCGCCGGGATAGGCCCACCCCGCCTTGAAGCTGTCGCCTGCGCCTGGCGTAGCGCAGCCGTGAATGCTCCGCGCCATGCCGGGCGAGCGCAGGCGGATGATTCCGGACTCCCCGGCCGGCAGAACCTTATCGTCGGCATCGACGATCTGGAGCAGCACATGCGGCAGGACGTGGCCGAGCGTGTCTGGCCACGCCTCGAGATCGGGGCCGGAGAGCGCACTGATGCGGCCGCAGATGGTAGCGCCATAGACCTGGACGAAATTGTCGCAGACGGTCCGCTTCGCTCTCACCTTCTCGTTCGGCGCCATCGGCGCGCCGAAGCAATAAAGCGCCTCGAGCTTCGGGAAGGCCAGCTCTTGCCTCTCGCCGAAGACTTCGAAGAAGTTGCGGATGATGGTCGGGACGGCGCAAAGCGAGTTCGCCTCGCCGGCGATGATGGTCTCGGCAAGTTGCTCGGCCGAGAACAGCAGCGGATAGAAATAGACCGCCGATCCCTGAAGCAGCGCCGCGAAGGCGTGAGTGCGGGAGGCCGAGAACGACATCGGCAGCGGATTGAGCAAAGGCCCTTCAAGCCGCTCGGCATCGAAAATGGATCGCAACAGCATCCGCTCATGATCGATGACGATGCCTTTCGGGCGCCCGGTGGTTCCTGAAGTCAGCGAGATAAAGGCGGCTATGGCCTGCTGTTCCCCTGGCCAGACCGGACCGTCATCATGCTTGGCGATGGTCTCCGACCAGGACGCGTCGACGAGAACAGACTCATATGCGGCCGCCGTCACCTTCCGATCCTCGATGATGGCGACGAGGTCGAATTCCTGCGCCAGCAGCGCTTTCTCCGCGGCGTTGGTTCTGAAGTCCATGGGGACGGCGGTTGCGCCCAGCATCCACAGCGCGATCATCAAGACCAGGGATTCGGCGTTGTCGCGGAGGCTGATGCCGACATTGGTCTCGGCGCGGATGTCTCGCGCGCGGAGTTCGCGCGCAGATTGCGACGCCCGCGCGACGAGTTGTGCATAGGTCAGATTGAGGTTGGCTGAGATCGTTGCCCGGCGATCCGGCCATCGGTTCCCCAAACCAACGAAAACATCGGCCAAATTGACAGAATTCAAGTCAGGCTCCCAGCGACATCCCCCGATCGAATTTCGACGCGTGTCGATTGGCGGGGGCCATCCTAATAGCAAAGGACCGCCGCGAAGATCGAGGGCATTCACGAGGGGACCCATATAGGCTGTACGAGGTCCGCACAACGATATAGGTGTGGGTCCCTCCGACCCGGTCATCACGGAATTGCGGCCGAATGCCATTTTTGGACCTCAAGAGAGAGATTCTCGACCAGGACATGTGCACGCGCTGCGGCGCTTGCGTTGCGGTTTGTCCCCCGGACTGGCTGGCAATCGGCAGCGACAGCACGCCGGTTCCGATGGTCGATCCTGAGGCGATGGATTGCGGCACGTGCTCGTTGTGCCTGGATGTCTGCCCGGGGAAGGACACCGCAACTCCGTCGTCGGAACTCAATATTTTCGGCCGTAGCCGCACGCCGGCGGAGCGCTGGACGGGGATCTTGCGCCAGAGCCTGGTCCTGACCTCCACCAATCCTCGGGTCCTCGGGGGCGCCGCTGCCGGCGGCGCGGGGACCACGCTCATGCTCGCCGCTTTGCGCTCAGGCCTGGCGGACGCCGTGATCGTCGTGGGGCGAAATGCCGAGCGGCCCTGGGTGCCGGAGGCGCTGATCACCAACAGCGAAGACGATGTGATCCGCTGCGGACAGACCAGCTATTGCCTGACGCCCAATCTTCAATTGCTCCGCGACCCTCGCTACGCGCGCATCGCGCTGATCGGCGTGCCTTGCGAGATCCAGGCCGTGCGCAAGATGCAGAATCTGGTGCCGCTTCCCGAGGTCGCCGAGAAGATCGTGCTGGCGGTGGAGATCGCCTGCGCCTCGAGCACCAAGCTTGCCGGCACCGAGTTTCTGATCACTGAAAAGCTCGGCATCCCGCTCGAAGAGGTGGCCGAGATGCGCTACCGCGATGGCGAATATCCCGGCCAGTTTGCTGTGAGAACACATAGCGGCGAGCGCCGCGCGTTGCCCTTCTTCGAGGTCGTTGACGAGTTCAAGCGCTTCAAGACCCACCGCTGCCTTGTCTGCGGCGACTGGTGGTCGGGCATGGCCGACGTCTCCATCTCCGACGGCGATCCGAATATCTATGCCAGCAGTCAAAGCGGCGCGAAGCCGCCCCGGCAGTCGATCGTGATGACGCGGACGGCCGAGGGCGAGAGGATGGTGCAGGAGGCGGTCAAGCTCGGCCTCGCCACCGTCACGCCGAGGACGTTCGTTGCCGAGGAGAATCTCGGACTGCAGCGGAAGCGCTTCCGCTATGCCTCCTTCGCCGAGGCGATGCCGAACCGGGTGCCGACGCCGCCAGTCGACTATGAGGAAACCGAGGCGCTGCTGTCGGACACCGAAGTCATCGACCGCATGGCGTCCCACATGCGGATCATGCCGAGCCGCCCGGAGGCCGCCGGGAGACAAAGAGCGCCGGTGACAGTCGGGCTCAATTTCGCCAGCGCCCGCGAGATCGTTTGGCGCCCGCCCGGAGACAAGGCCATCGCCCAACGCGCGGCCTTCGCCGCGGCGCTCTCGGACGGCACCAGCTCGCTCAACAATGTGCCCCATTCCGACGACATCGAAGGCAATCTCGGCATCCTCCGCCAGCTCGGCGCCGATATCTGGGAGGCCGCCGACACCTCCTATGTGATCGGAGGCCGGGGTTTGCGTGGCTTTAGGCTGTCCGAGAAGAGGTCGACCCTGAGCCCGGGCAATTCTGCGACGACCGCGCGCATTCTCATGGGGCTCCTTGCAGGCACCCCCGGCGGCCAATTCCGCATCGACGGCAATGAGCTGTTGCGCCAGCGCCCGATGACTTGGATCGTCGAGCCGCTGCGCAAGGCCGGCGCCGACATCGCTTATGAAGTCACGCAAGGCCGTCTGCCGGCGCTCATTCGCGGGGTGCAGCTCGGCCCCATCAACCACCAGGTCGAGGTTTTCAGCGCGCAGCCGGTCTCGACCCTGCTCTTTGCCGGCCTGCAAAGCAGCGGTGAGACTGTGATCAACCGCCGCGCCAAGGCCCGCGATCATACCGAGCGCCTGTTCCGTCATTTGGGCGTCGCCGTCGAGGAGACGGAGACCAGTGTGCGCATGACCCCGCCGGTCCAGCTGCCGGCGTTCGACCTCACCCTTCCCGGCGACATTTCGACCGCGTCGCTCCCGATCGCCTGTGTCGTTGCGAGCCCGCTGCAGCGGCGCCTCGTGGTCGAGGATGTCGGCATCAACGAGACCCGCACAGGCTTCGTGCGCACGCTCCAGGCAATGGGGGCGAACATCGAGATCGAGCCTACCGAAGTGCGCGGCGGCGAGCCGGTCGGCAGGATCATCGTCGAGTCCGGCCGCCAACTTCGCGGTATCGATGTCGGCGGCGCGTCTCTGATCCAGAGCATAATCGACGAGCTTCCGATGCTCGCCGCGCTGGCGGCGAGAGCCGAGGGTCCGACCATCATCCGCGATGCGAAAGAGCTCAAGGACAAGGATACCGACCGCATCGCGACCACCGTCGCCACGCTTCGCCCCTTCGGGGTGCAGATCGAGGCCCGCGACGACGGCTTCGTCATCGAACCGTCGGAGCCCTCGGCGGCGAAATCCCTGGCGTTGCCGCCCGACCATCGCGTTATCTTCGCCGCGATGACCTTGGCGAGCTCATTGGAAGAGCCGACGACCATGTCCGGCTGGGAGAAGGTCAGCGTGTCCTTCCCGGGTTGCTTGGACCTCATCGCCCAACTTGCCTCCGTCTCGCATTTCGACGCGGTGTGAGGCGACGGAGCCCCGCGATGGCGGCAGTCAAAACCATCATCATCACCGGAGGCGGAGGGCATCTCGGCCGCTCCGTGGCGCGCTGGTGGGCGAGACCAGGCATTCACCTCGTGCTCATCGACCGCGATGCGGACAGGCTGGAGGCTTCCCGCGCCGAGCTTGCCGCGGCCGGTGCCGAACTGACGCTCATCGTTGCCGATGTCGCCTCGCCTGACGCCATCAAATCGGCGGCGGCGGCGCTTCCCCAAAGCCTGTGGCAGGGACCGCCGTCGCTCGTCCTAGCGCACGCCCTATCAGGCAAGGGCGCGGACGGGGCATCGGCGCGGCTCGGCGGCTTGGATCACAAGCATTGGCGAGAGGTGGTCGACGTCAATCTGACCTCGGTGGTGTTCGCTATCGAGGTGTTCCTGCCCTTCATGAAGCAGGCCGGCGGCGGCCGCATCGTCCTCGTCTCGTCAACGGCGGGTGTCTCCGCGTCGCAAACGGCTGCCCTCTCCTATTCGGTGTCCAAATCCGCCGTGGCGGGGCTCCCTCGCCTGCTCGCGCTCGAACTCGCTTTGTCGCAGGTCCTGATCAACGCCGTGGCCCCAGGCAAATTCTTCAATCCCGACTGGCCAGATGACCCAGAGAAAGTGAAGCGCTATGAGCGGAGCGTTCCCTTAGGCAGGGTCGCCTCGGCGGATGAGGTCGCCGCCCTGATCGGCTATCTCAGCTCGGATGCGAACAGCTATGTGACGGGCCAGACCATTCTCCAGGACGGCGGGCGGCTCTCGGCGTTGCCGACGGTCGAACAATCGTGAGCGCCCCGCCGGACAGCATCCTGCCGCTGCTCGATCTCGCTTTCGCGCTGCCGGAGCATTTGCTCCTCGGGGCGGCCGCGGCCAGCGCGCTTGATGGGCTCCCGCAGGGCGCGGATATCAACACCATCCTCATCCTCGGCATGGGCACCGGCAGAACCGCCGGCGAGGTGGCGCGGGGCGTCGGCGGCGCCACGATGCCGGTGCCGATCCTGGTCGGGAGCTCCTACGAGGTCCCAGGCTGCATCGGCGATCGCTCGCTCGTCTTCGCCGTTTCGGGATCTGGCAACACCGACGAGGTCAACCACGCTGCCGCCGCCGCGGTCGCGCATGGCGCAAAGCTCGTCGCGGTCAGCACCGGTGGATGGCTGATCGACTTTGCCGAGGATTGCGGCGCCGCCATTATCCGCATCCCGCCGGACATCAAGCCGCCGCGCGCCACCTTCGGCGTGGTGGTCGCGGCGCTGCTGGCGACACTTCAGGGCGCAGGCTTGCTCCCCGAGGCGAAACTTTGGATCGACAGCGCCGCCGCGCAATTGCGCCGGCGCCGCGAGGAGCTTGCCCGGGACGGCAACGCCGCCGAAGGGCTGGCGTCGCTTTTGGTTGGGCGCCACGTGCTGTGTCAGGGCGACGCCCCGATCGGGGCCACGGCCGCCGAACGCTGGAAGGCGCAGATCAATCAGAATGCGCGGCAGGCGGCATCAGCCTCGGAGCAGCCCAATGCCAGCCACAACGAGGCGGTCGCCTGGGATTGCTGCAACGATCTCACCATGGAGCGCGACGCCTTCGTGCTGTTGCGGCATGGTTACGAGGATCCGCGCGTGAGCCAGCGCATCGATCGCCTCGCGCATTATCTGGAGGGCAAGGTCCCGGTCCATTCGGTGCAGGGCGAAGGCGATACGCCCTTTGCCGCATTGATGGATCTCACCATGATCGGCGATGTCACCTCGCTTCACCTTGCCGCCAAGAACGGCGTCGACCCGCGCTCGGCCCCCTTCATCTCCCACACCGTCAAAGAGGGTTTGGCACCGCCCAGGCGTTTGCAGGACACCGCCAAGTCTTGAGGCACGGGTGTCTCGCGATGGCGTGACCTACATCTGCGAGGGATCGACGCCACCGCTGGCGATGCGGCCCATGAGCAGCCAATCAGCATAGGCGTCGGGGACGGCGCTCCGGAGCTTCTCGTCGAACAGGGCGACGTCGGCCTCGTCATAAAGGCCGCGCCAGCGTCCGGACTGGCCCTTATTCAAGAGACGCAAGGCGCCGCCTTCGAAATTCTTCGCCATCTCCGGGATCAGCGCGGCTGCATCCTTGCGCATGGATGCGAAACTCGCCGAGCCTGCCATCGAGCTCAACGCGGCACCGGAAACGTCGATGTCGAGGAAGTCGGCGATCCGCCGCATCTCGCCGGTGAGGTCGGCCTGCAAATCGTCGTAATGCACGAAGAGCAGATTGCTCTGCTTGCGTGCGTCCCAAAAGCTCTTCTCATAGGCGAAGTAGGAGAGATACGGCGTTCCGTCGTCCTGGCCGGCGATGGCGCCCGCGGTCAGCCAGTTGTGGAAATGGACCGCCGGATCGGGATCGACCCTCGGATAGGGCCGGCGCAAGCTCGGTTCCGCCAAGCCGATGGCGTCCATCCTCTCGAGGGCCTCGGGGCGAAAGCCGGTGCAGTGATTGTGATAGGACATGCACACATCGCGCCCGTCCCGGGCGACATGGATGTATTTCACATCGTCAAAGCTCGGGACGCCGTCAAACGGCACATGGGTCTTGACCGAGCGGCGGTGCTGCTGCGCTTCGAAGTCCTCGACAAGGGCGTCGATGGGGCGCCGGTTGACCTCCCACCACGGAAACGTCCGATCGAGCGCGACCGGCTCCTCCGATTGGAAGATCAGAAGGCTCAGGATGCGCTGCATCCAGGTGGTGCCGCTTTTGGGATAGGTGGCGAGGATGATGTCGTCAGGACGCGGCCTGAAGGCGCGCCAGCGATCGCTGTCGATCAACCAGGTGCAGTAACGCTTTTCCAACAAACCCTCCCGAGATGCGATCCCTGAAGCCCCACCGGTGCTATGCAGCCCCTGCGGCGCCGGAGCGCACCTGTTACCACAATTCTGGCACTGTCGCGGAGGCTAGGTGGCTGAGGGGGGGCGGCAGTTTGACCGCTGTCAGCGGGCGAAATCATGGCCATTGTTCAAACATTCCACACCGGCGTCTCACTCAATCTGTGGGAGGAGTGCTGTCTCCGCAGCTTTGTCGATCACGGGCACGAGGTGGTGCTGTTCTCCTACGATCAGCTCGACCTGCCGCCGGGGGCCCGGCTGTTGGCTGCCGATGAGATCGTCCCCGAGAGCGAGCGTGCGGCGTTCTTCGCCATGGCGCCGGGTCAATTTGGTCAGTTCTCCGACCTCTTCCGCTATGAGCTGTTGCACGCGCGCGGCGGCTGGTGGGTCGACACCGACATGTTGTGCCCGGCTCCGGACCTGTCGGAGGAAGAGATCGTCATCGGCCGGAAGCTGTCGATCAAACGTCGCAATCGCTACCGCATCAACGGCGCGGTCATGCGCTTTCCGGCAGGCCATGCTCTGCTCGAGGAAGCAACCACCTTCATGCGCGCAAATGCCGACCTGATCGGCTCGTCATGGCGGAGCGTGGCGGGCCCTGATCTGCTCACGAGGCTGGTGCCGCAATACGGGATCGAGGCGCAGGAGACCTCCCTCTTCTATCCAAATCGGGGGAGATGTCAGTTGGAATTTCTGCGACCCCGAGAAGCGAGACGAAGTTGCCGCGGCGGTTTCGGGCTCGCCCAGGGTCCATCTTTGGCAAGAGCGCTTCCGGGCCGCCGGGCTGCCGCGCGATCGATTGCCGCCCGCTGGAAGCTTTTTGGCGGAAGCCTTCGCGAGGCACGGCGGCGCCGGCGCAGCTTGTCTTGATCAGGAAGAGTTGAAGCGCTTCATCCCCGAAAGGCGCGAGCGGCTCGGCCGCACCAAGCGACGCCCGGCGCGTGTGGGGCTCCTGTCAAGACTGCTGTCGGCCATAAGGAAATAGCCTCGCAGCCCGACAAGGTCACTTTCGTAATTGGTGGATCGATGCGTGGGTCGAGAAGCTCTGGGGCATGAACAAAGCCTGGAGCTTTGGCGTTTTGACCAATGCCCGGCGGACGAAGAGAGCGCCCGCGAGACTGAGATGGTTGTTGTCTCCGTAGAGCGGCTGGTCGTCCCCCCTCGCCCAACACAGTTGATCGTCGCAAAGGATCGAATCGAGGCTGATAAAGGTCGTGGCAGGTCTGCCGTTCGCCACCTTCAGCAAGATGTCCTTCGACACGTGCAAGCGCTCATCGGCGGCCTGTCGTGGCGATTGGATGCAGCCGCTTACGTCGCGCCCCGACAGGGCTCTTTCCACGAAGCAAACGTTCGGATCTTGAAAGAACTCTGGCGGCTGTCCGACCAGCAGCACCGGAATCCCGAGGCCCGTGATGGCGTCGATCGTCTTGCCGAGCGCGCGTGAAAAAACGTCGCGCGATGTTTCGACATCGAGTCCCTGACCTTTGGCGTCGATCAGGAAGACTCGACGGCCTTCCTCGATACCCAGGGTCGTTTCCGTATACATGGACCACCGGGCAACGAGGATCACCAAACGCGGGCGCGGGCCCTGTTGCAGCGCCTCAAAGACCGCCTTGTTGTATTTCTCGCAGGCGCTCCGCCCGAGGCGCTTGATGCGTTTCCCCTCATCAACTCGCTTGGCGCCTAGAATCGGTGGACAGCCCCTCTTGGTCACTTGCCGCGTGGCGAGTCCATAATCGTCGCCGATTTTGGCGATGGCCGGAAACAACGCGTCGCCATGGGAGTCGCCCCAGACAACGACGTCGTAGTTGTTTTCGCCCTTCGGTTCGGTGCAGCGAGACGCCTTGAAAGGCTTTTGACCCGCTCCATCGAGGCAGTCGTGTCGAAGCGCGTTGTGATCGCGGCTGGCGAGGTAGTATCGGAGAGTGTCCGGCGCCAAGCGCCCGGGCAGTCCATCGCCCAGATAGATGGCAAAGCCAACGCAGGCGGCCAACGCTAGGGCACCGAGGCCCCCAACCAGCGTGGCTCTCTGGGAGACGATCGCCCTCCCGCCACGATAGCGAAATGGCTGCTCGACAAATCGCCAGGACGCCGTGGCGATCGCAATGCTGACGGCGACGAGGATAAGGGCTTCGCCAAAGAGAAGCGGACGACCAGCGTAGTTTTCGGCGAAGGCGAAGATCGGCCAATGCCACAAATAGAGCGAATAGGAAATGAGCCCGACAAACACGAAAGGCGAAAGGCTGAGGAATCGGTAGGTCGCGGTGTCGCACTGCTGACCCGTGTGAATGATGAGCATCGCTCCCAGGCATGGAACGGCTGCCCACAGGCCTGGAAAGGGAGTGGTTGGCGAAAACTGCGTGACCGCCAACAGGATCATGCCGATGCCGATGAGGCCGAACCCATCTCGCAGCCAGCGGGTGCCGATTCTCGGCACCAGCCCAAGGGACAGTATGGCGCCGAACATGAACTCCCAGGCTCGGGATTGCGGCATGTAGAAGAGCTGTGCAGCATGCTTGCTGGTCGTCCCCCATTCGGAATAGGCGACGCTTACGATCAAGAGCGCCAAGACCAGCACACTGACCGCCAGCCGAGAGCCGAGGCGGTAGCATGCGAACAGCAGCAGGGGCCAAACGATGTAGAACTGTTCCTCAACACCAAGCGACCAGGTGTGAAGGAGCGGCATCATGGTGTCCGACCCAAGAAAGTAATCTGTCTGAAGAGCAAAAAAGAAGTTGGAGCAGAAGGCCGCTGCTGCCGCGGCGCTGTGACCAAAGTCGGCCAGTTCCTTTGGCGGAAAGAGTGCGATAGCGGCCACCGAAACGACCGCGAGCATCGCGAGGAAGGCAGGAATGATGCGCCGAATGCGCCGCTCGTAGAAGTGAGCGAAGGAGAAGCTTTCCGACTGCAAGCCGCCGACGATGATCGACGTGATCAAATATCCCGAGATGACGAAGAAAATATCGACGCCGACAAAGCCGCCGGGAAATCCGGGAAAATCAAAATGAAAGAAGACGACGGACAGGACTGCGAGCGCACGCAAGCCGTCAATGTCTGAACGATATGCAGGTCCTGGTTCGGATGGATGCATCGACGCGGATGCCGAGAGTGCTCGCGCTTGCTGTGACGACCCTGTCTGTCCGAAAAAGTACAGAACGACCCCCTGCCCCAAACCGAAACGCCAACACTAAAGTTTGGTTAGGCAGATTTCCTTTTTATTAAGTAAACGGGGCCCTTCGAGGGCCGCCTTCGTCAGGCTTGGGGCGGCAGATGCAGGCCCCCGAATGGCCGGCCGCAGGGGCAGGACCGGCGCCAACGGCCGGGCTTTCCCGCCCGCGCCGGAGCGGCCGCCACGCAGGCTCGCTCCGGGCGGCGTCCCCCGGCGGAGGAGAAAGACTGAACTCAAGAAGGTGCGAGAAAGCCGCGAGGCGCACCGGCCTCGCGCGTATGACGACCCGCTGACTGCTTATTCAGCGGCGCCTTCGGGCTCGGGGGCCTTCGGATTGCCGGTAGCCGCACCAGCCTTCTTCTCATGGGCCGGGTGTTTTGACTTGGTCTGCTGCTTGGTCCTGCAGGCTTCGCTCAGCTCAGCCAGATGCTTCTCCAGGCAGTCGCCAACATCGCCCTTCGCTTCGGCGACCTCCTTGCAAAACTTCTTCTTGTCCTCCCTGCACTCGCTCTTCGCGAATGCAACCGAAGGCACCAAGGCAACCAACACCAATGCCATCACCAATCTCATCATGTTTCACTCCCTTAAGGCGTACGGCTCCACTTGGAAGCCTTCCTAGACAAAACAATACCTGCTGGATAGTACAAAAAAGGGGCAGCGCCGCCCGTTCGTCGCTTCTGCTCAAGCTGAAGCATCGCCCACCCCCACTAGTGGATTGAATCCAACACTTGATGCCCTCGCCTGACGGCGGCGATGATTTTGTCAGGATTGGCGGTCCAGGTGAAGGGCTTGGGCATCTGGTTGGTCTCCTCGATGAAGCGGTTGATGGCAGC
>Ga0307379_10001436_pt1 | contig 37722 bp, 51 predicted proteins | sample UN2MG_FD_202237 | JGI IMG/M metagenome (GOLD analysis project Ga0307379, IMG submission 202237) | Soil microbial communities from Risofladan, Vaasa, Finland - UN-2 | ecosystem: Environmental > Terrestrial > Soil > Coastal area > Acid sulfate soil | place: Finland: Risofladan, Vaasa | collected...
TCTCGATGCTGTAAGTTCATGTATTTTTACTCCTGCGGGCATAATATTTACTTACCCTCCTATTATTTTTTCATTATATCCTGAAAGATTGAGGTGCATCAACCCTGAAAGATTGAGGTGCATCAACAAAAAATTCATATTTAGAGGTAGCTTCTATAAGCGCTGCACATATAATAGCATCTAAAAAAGTTATAGTGGAAATTCCAGTCTTTTGGAAAAGCCCATCCATATTAACTATATGTGATAACTTTTCATAAATAATTGAATCCAATGTTGTTATAGCAACCTTACCTACAAGCAATAGTGCATCCAGACTTATAGTTTGAACAGAACCAATCTTTTTTATAAGAGCATCCAGCCCTACGACTTCTGATTGTAAAGCCGTTAAAACAGCGTCAAGAGAACTGCTTATTGTTTTTATTTCGTATAAATAGCCGTCAAGTGTTGTACCGGCTAATTGTTTTGAATACAACAAGGCATCAAACTCTAAACTTTCTGTAATGTTTTTTAAAATAAGAGCATCAATAACAGTTGTTATTGTTACAACAACAACTCCTGCTTCAATTAATATTGCGTCCAAAGATGTTGTACCTGTTACTCCTATCTTCTTAATTAAGGCGTCTATATCTATATTTATTATTGTGCTTTTTGAAAGAATAGCATCTAAGTCTGTTGAAATAGCCAAACTTTTTTGGATTAAAGCATCAATATTGGTTTGAAAAATTACTCCATATTTTTTTAGAATAGCATCAAGACTTATAGTTTTAGTTCCAGCAAATCCACCTATTATAGCATCAAGTGATGTAGTAATTGTAATATTGTTTTTCTTTAAAAGAGCGTCTATTGAAAGAGAAGATTCTATTCCAAGTTTTTTTAAAATAGCATCAAGCGAAATTGTTTTTGTATCAATTTGATATAAATATGCATCTAAAGATGTTGTAATTAATTTTTCTTTAAATATAATGCCATCCAAATCGGTTGATATTGTTTTTATTTGATGCAAAATACTATCTATTGATACTGTAATTGGTATAGACTTCTGTAACAAAGCATCTACTGATAAACTTTTAGATATTGTTTTTTTAATAAGAGCATCTAAGTTTACATTGCTAATAACACCTGGCTTCTGAATTAAAGCATCAATATCTACTGGTATTGAAAGCCCGCCTGCCTCTGCTGTATATGTAACGAAAACCTTACTTTCGCCATCAGACCAATCTCCGGCAAATGGTACTGTCTGATCTGCTGTTTCAGACTTACTTTCTCCATCACTCCATATATTTTCGAGTATTACAGCCATTATATTGGGTCGCTATCATAAAGTTGATTGTCAACGTAATAAGCTTCTGCGCTTTTCTTAATTCCAAGCCAAACTCTGTATCGTACTTTTTGCGCCTGAGCAGGTGTGAATACTACCGGAAACCATGTCCATGTGTTGTAAACACTTATAGCCGCTGTTGAAACCGCTGTGGCTACTGTGTCATTGGTGGCGTGGTTATAATATTCCGCTTCAAGGTATAGTTGCACGTTAGTCGGAAATCCTGTAGGGTCTGCGAGCCCTTGTTTTATAGCCACGCCTCTGGTTTGTTCGGAAGCTGGAACTGATTGTTCTTCCCATTCCATTGCCATAACAGGAAAGTTGGTTGTGCAGTTAGCATTTGGAGTTACTTTAATAGAGCTTGTCGCACCGCCTGCTCTGACTTCTGTGGTTTCTTTTTCTATTGTGCCATGCCAGTAGTAGGATTTATGTGCGCCTTCTACTTGATCATGATCTTCGGATTTGAGATAAGAGCCGTTTAAAACACTGTACATTTCTACAGCATCATCAAATTTGCATCGACGAGCAATTACAAAAGCCTGTCCATTATAATTTCTAATGCTGGCGGCATCGTGTGTTGTAGTAACACCAAAAGTAGAATCTTCTATTAAAAGCAGACCAGATTGAATCCTAATGCCATCGTCTGTAGTTGCTGCTCCGCCATTAAATGTACTATTTTTGATATGTGCAGAACCAGTCACTAAATTAAAATTAACAGTTCCGTTATCGTAAAAATTACACGATTCTATATCAATATTTCCATACCCAGAAAATCTTAATCCTATGGTATTATTATCTCTAAAAACACAATCAATTATTTTAATAGGGTAGGCAATACCTAAATTTATTGCTCCACTAGCATCTGAAGATTGAATAAAATCTATATTTTCAAACTGCCAATATTCATCTGTAAACAAAACACAATCAAAAGCAGTATCACTAAAATCAAAAGTAACATGCGCATCTGAAGCATCAGTCCAAGGATCGTCAACACTATCGCAGCTTTTTAACTGAATTAATGCTGCCACCGTTCCGTCTTCATCAAATAGCAAATCTATCCCTGCCATAACATGAGTCTGATTAGCCCGCATCTTACCTATATCACCAGCGGTTCGGACTGTATCGGTAGCATAAAGAGCGGGGTGGCACCAAGCATTAGCGGTTGAAGTACCATCTTTTACGCTCACGTCCTGCCAGTTTATCGTGGCTGTACCGGATATTGTAGATTGCTGAAATGCTGGTGTGATTACAAGGTTGTCCGCATCAGTCACAGTCGCTACTTTATACCATTGAGTACCACCATTTGCTCGGATATAATCACCAGCCACAAGGCCGTCATTTACGGCATCGCCATCACCAGCAGAAGTTACGGCAGTTGAGGCATTCGTGAACGTCCAGTCTGTTCCTGTGAGGTTTCCTGTGGCGTTTGTATTGTCTATGTAATATGTTGCTGCCATTTTAGAATACCCTTAGTAGCTGATATGTGCGTATTTAGTCTGAAGCCGCTCTATCTTATCGAGTAAGGCTTCTCTATCATCACCGGACACTGTATCCAACATCGCGGCAAGTCGTTTTATTTTAGCAAAGCCGATGTCATGGGCTTCTTTCATCTTCTGGTTATCCATTTTACTTAGTTGTGTTATTAATGCTGAGGACATGTTTACTCCTATTGTTTAGTCACGCTTGTTAGTGCTAATGGTTTTCAATCGTCATATATTCGCTCATCTTAACCTCTGATTTTTTTATCTTTTCATCCATAGAATTAAATTGAGCCCTTGCGGAAGAATTTGTTAAATATATTAATTCACCATTTTCATTGAATAAACATCCTGCTACTGCAATCAAAAAAAGAACGAGAGGCCAAAGTTGCAATATCAAGTGTGTTGTATCCATGTCTTATCATCCTTTCATAACTTCTGAGATCAGGTTTTCCAATAGATGAATGTGCTTTTCCATCGTGTATTGTGACATTATTTTATCAACCACAGCCTTACAGGCCGGATAAGCTTTATCTAATGCTTCCGGCGTAATATCACTAAATTTATCAAAGCAAATGCCTTCTCCGGTCTTCTTAACCCAGTTTGCAGTCGCCGGTGCGCCACATACGATAACTGGAAGACCGCACGCTATATATTCAAAATGTTTATTCGTAAGAGTTAGATTCACTTGCGATTGGTCAAGTTTTGGATTGTTGAAAACGCAAAGTCCCCACTTTTTAGACCGTAATGCTTCCATAAGCTTTGGATAAACTTTTGGCTGATATACAAACGCTCCAATATTTGCATAAGTTTGTGTAGCATCACCATTACCAGGTATTAAATGCACTTCATTCCCCTGATTAACTAATTGCTGAAAAACTGGATATAAATGCCTGTATTGAAATTGCTTGTTTTTATATGGTGGACTTTCAGCCCCGCCCTCATAAACTAATCCACTTCTTTGCTCTGCTGGCGGCATTGGCATTTTATGCCATTCTTCGTTGCAATAATGTTCTAATACAGCCGTTGGCTTATTCTTTAATTGGTCTTTGTGAAGGTCTAATATATATTCCTGCACTTCACGACCAACAAATAACATCCCATTGCAATTTGTAATAGCTTTAAATTCATCAAGCGGAATTATCCCCTGCCTGATACTGTCAAGATCGTGTGCATCGAGAATAATTTTAGCGTCTGGTTTGATTTCACGTATCAAATTTAATTGATAATTCGGCTCGTTAGAATGTATCCAGATATCGGCATCAATCTCTCTAATAAGATTTTCAAGTTGGGTCTTGTTGTGATAAAAATGAAACGTATCAAACATGTCAGTTCCGTATGAAATTTGGTGGGCAATTCCGCTGATATAATACCGACCAGTTTTCTTTAAAGCAGTTACCAGTTTCACTACGCGTATGCAATTATGGAAACTTGTCCATCCAATTTTTATTTTCTTATTTTCTTTAATATCAGTCATAATAATATTTTGTCCCTTCCCCCAGTTTTTTACTGAGTTGGATAAAAGTTTAACGATTATATCGGTCTTATTTTATTCTTGTGAATACCAAGATATAACGCGGCTTTTCTTGGTTTCATCCCAGACTCAAGCATTTCGTGAGCTTTTTTCAATTGCTCTTTGGTAAAATTATCCGCACCCTCAATAAACCATTCCAGTGATTTTGATTTTTGCGGCAACTCTATCTTTATTTCTACTTCCTCATCTTCTATCTCTTTAAAATATTTTTTTCCTATCGCCATTACGACTCCCTTCTTGTTGCTATTTTAATTATCTGCTCGGCAACCTTATCCCACGTGTGGTTGGCTAAAACAGTTTTATATCCATTTTCTGTTACACTATTTCTTAGAGTATCGTTCTTTAAAAGCATGTCAATTTCTTCTATAAGTTGCCTCTCTGTTTTAAACCACTCAATCTCGCTGTGAAAATAATTGTTAAGTCCTTTGCTATATTCAGTAAGAACACATCCTTTTGTTGCCATATATCTAAGCATACGGTCTGAAAAACTATCTTCAGTCGGTTCACTATTATTTATTGCCAGTAAAATCCTGCCTTCAGCACATGCCTGATTAAAATCTTTGCCATAAACAGGTTTATTATATCCTTGGCCATAAGCCTTTACAGTAAAACCCGCGGCTATTATTGCATCTAAATACTTATCTCTTTTAGGTGATTTCTGACCGATAAAAACAACATCGTATTTTTTATCCGCTTCAACCGGATGAAATTCCTTTGGGTCAATGCCTTGCAAAATATGGTGTATATCAGGCATACGAACTTCGCCATTAGCCAAGTAATCATACACAGCCTTAGTTGTAACTACACTGAAACTTGCAGCTCCAGCCATCTTACGGTATTCAGGACTGGCTTTTAAGTGGTCAATGCTATCCATCATATACCAGCAAGTAGCGGCGTTTCTGGAACATAGCCTTATTGTGTCTGCCGTAATTCCATTGGCCTTGCAGAATATTATCAAATCGTATGCTTCTGAAAACTTTATTATTTCTTGATTGGTTTTCTCCCAGCCAATTTGAGATGCAACTGTTCGATAATTAAACACGTCAACTTGATATCCAGCATTTGCAAAAGCCTTCCCGAATGGGATATTAGTACCGCCATCGACATCAAAAACACCGATCATGCCTATTTTTTTAACTCCAGACGCTATCTTTGCATCAATCTCAACCGCTGGAGTTACGTTTGTTTTTTTATATAAAGCAGATAAAATATCCTGTCTTGGTGGACATTCAAAATACCCACTTCTTATATGCTCAAAACCATACCCAGACATAAAACAATCAAGAGTTTCCTTACTAAAATGGTGGTAATGCTCGCCTGGTTTGTAATGTTTCCACGCTTTTAAGTCTTGGTTCTTAGGTAATAATGGCACTGTTAAGGCTATATATTTAGTCCTATCCAAAAGATATCTAACTTCGTTAAGGTTTTCAAAATGTTCAAGGACATCCCACATGCAGATAATATCAAAATCTCCGGTTGGGATTCCTGTTTGTGCGAACTTTCCTATATCATAGCTATAAACTTCAACATCTTTCGGTCTCCAAGCCCTGAACCAGCCTACGCCAGAACCAAAATCAAGAACTTTATTAGGATTTATTTCGGATATAAAATCCCATCTTATTTTAGATATTTTCTCTGCTGACTTGCTATACTCACGGAGCATGTTTTCGTAATAATTAATGTTATATTCTGCCTTACTTTCTCTATACTTGCATTCCACGACTATACCTTTCTGGTTGAGTATTGTTTCATTCTCCTTTAAGATTTTTATATTCCCATCCGAGACAATACCGCCGCCATCAAAAGCGATACCTTCTTTATCAAGAGACTGTATTTTATCATTGTGTCTTTGCGATACATCAAAAGGTAAATCGTACTCAAACCGTTGGAGCTTATCAAGGCTTTCAAGTGACCCTGCCCCAGTATCAAAAGTTTCCCTGCCCATTTTCTCTGATAGCAGATATTTAATATATATCGCAACATCCTCATAAAGAACTTCAGGGCTATCGTTATACATTCCGAGTTGAGTTTCCATAAATACCACGTCTGCCCCAAGAGGATTGTCATCTTTCGTGCATCTCTGTCGTTCATGTCCATAAATAAAACTCGGACAACCGCACTGTAAACTCAAATGTGTCGGCCCAGACTGGCTTGATATTGAACATAGGGCTGAGTTTAACATAGCAATAGTAACGTCAAGACTTTGGGTTATATTAAGATCTGTAAGGTCGACTACATCTGGATATTTATCAGCCATATTTAAGAGGCAATTGCCACCTTTTGTTCCTCCGATTACAAAAGTAATTTGATTATGGAACTGCTTATAAAGCATATCAAATAAATCTTCCCAGTTTGAACGAGGCCAATTATTCGATGGCAATGGCATTCTTAAGTCTTCACAATATCTTACTTGATTATAAACAACATCCAGAAATGTTTTTCGATATACTTCGCGGGCAAATAAGATAACAACAGGCTTGTTACCATGCCCCTTAAGTATTTCATCTTTAGCTTTAACAGCACCTTCAGATGCCTTTAATTTATCAAAGGTTACATACTTATTCTCTCGTAATGTTTTATTGAAACCTCTTGGAGTTTTAGTCCAAATAACATTCTTAAAATCATAGTTAGATTCAAGCCTGTCTTTAAAATGTTTGAATAGCTTTGCGTATATGGTTGAATCACATAAGGCTTCAAAACAATCACAATCGTGTTTTTCTGCTACAAACCAATCGGGCAGATTCCAGAACTCATCAGCAATGCCATAGTATAATGGATGCCTACCAGCGTAACTGGCCACAATAAGTTTACGTCCTTTGTATTGCTGTCTGAGCCATCTTACGTGAGGAGACCAATGGGATAACTCCCATCCAAACTCACCTAGGAATGGCCCAGCGAATACAACACTATTTGATTCTATATTTTGATTTGTTTTTGTCATAATATTTTTTTATATTCCCCCCATTGTTTGGGTTAGGTTATATTGTTTTTTTATGCCCTTGACATTATGTCTACATAAATATCAATCTCGCCAGCAGTAAGAGAAGCGGCATAACAGTAAGAAGCATTAAATGCCGCTATAATCAACGTAGCCTCAGCATAGGTTTTGTGTATAAGCATAGGTGATGCCCCAAAACTTCTTAAATATGCGCCTTTTTCTGTTCCGCTAGTACCATCCCATACCCATCCAATAGGACTTGCAAGATGGGATACTGCGAATCCATTCGGATCATATAAATCTCCAACTTCGAGACGTAGCTCATCTATTGTGGCATTCTTTTTCCACGAAACTCGTGAATTGCCAACTATATCATAGATAGTATCGCCAGGACTTGCTCTAAATAATGTTACTGAATTGTTGCGGGATGCAACAGAAAGATTTGTAGTTGTAACGGTGATTTTTTCGGTGCGTAGAACATTCTTGGGGGCTATAAGTTTGGTTCTGTTGAAATCAACTTCATCAGCCTTAATATCGTAGTTCCCATCATACGAAGCGGTCATGTTGGTTTTTACGTGCTGAGTTTCAGAACCTTCAAAAATACTCTTGTGGGATGTGTGAAAATGAGTTACTTGTTTTGCTCTACTAAATGTTGGTTTACCGGCCATGATAATCTCCCTCCTTATAGATTATTATTAACTATTCTTCTTGAGAGGGGCTTTCTCTGTCCAAAAACAGGTTTCTCTCGGATCTTTTTTATGTGTTTATATTGTTATCATTCCCCTCTTGATTAATTCGTTTCTTCATTTTAACTTTACCAGACCCTTTAGAACCTTTGGGTCGCCCACGTCTTGGGTTTATTCTTTTTTGCTCTGGTTCTGGCAAAATAATTTCATCAACTTTTTCTTCTTTTTCTTTGCTAAACGATTCCTCTATTTCGGCTTGCTTTATTTCAGCCACAGGTTCTTTCTGCTCTGGTAAAAATATACTACCGTCTTCATTTACGAGAGAACATATTATTGTTTCAAATAAGATACATTCTTTTTCAAGCCACATCTTAACAACTTCTGGTGCCTTATCGTAAGACCATTGTTGCCCTTGCGCAAAGCCAGCCAGAGCTACATTCATTTTTATAAATTTTCTTGTCATATTTACCCCTGTTGTTTAGGATAGTAAGAGTTAATTTGCTTGCCTGCCAACAAAAGAATATTAACAAGCAAGCAAATATTAGAATACCTCAAGAGTTGCCCATCCACCAGGCCCCCAAACCATCGGGCCAGTCCTCGCGAACGTTCCGGCTGTAATGCCCCAATTAGGTTTCTTTACATATTCCTGAGCATAAACATGTACACCAGGAGTATACGAATCTTCTGGGCTTGTCTGACATGGCAACGAAGCAAACCTTTGCATATCAGTTCTGGTTGTTTTAAAAACTAACTTATCATCGTCTGCGAATCTTTTGTTATAGACGATGAAATCACCTGGTTGCATTGACACATCTGAAAGGTCAGACGCAGCAAAAGTAAGCGTATTCGCAGTCTTGTCGGTAATAGTAACAAGCCTTTGAATTCCGCCAGCCGTATGAAACATTGTTTTCAGGCTAACAGTACCATCAGCCCCAGGCAGTGGAGCATCGTTATCAACAACAACAGTAGTAGAACTGTTTTTAATAGTTGGAGTTTTAATAACCATGCGCTCTGCATAAGTCCTGTCATCTACAACAAACTTAATGTTACCACCAACAACCTTATTTAAAGTTGTTGCAGCCGCTTCAGTTGCAAGCATTGTTCTTGACAGTTCAGGATTTTTCTCAATCCATGAAGTTGTTTCATCGGCATCAATTAATCTCTGTGCTGCCAGTGTTGACATCCAGATTTCAGATACCTGTAAGCCCAATATTTGAGCTAAATATAGTACCATTTGATTAATGTCTTTTATTGGTGTTGCCGATGCTGCCGTTGCCCACGTTCCACCAGTTGTCCATCCGCCGTAAGAAACTGTACCAGCAGATACACAAGACAACCGATAATGCGGTTCAAGAATATAATTGGTTGCCCCAGGGCCAGGAAAATAATAATCAATCCCATCACCAACTATATGAAAATTACCAGCACCTATTAAAGCTCCGCAGAACGCCTCCTTAAATGTCTGGAACCGATGTTTTTGGTGAGTCATCGCATTTCGCATCATATCTTCACCCCAAAGTTTCGGGGTTACACCATCTGATTGATACGGTTGCATTGGGTTTTTAACTTGCAACAGGTCTTTGCTCTCAAAACGAGAGTATTCCCCAAAATACCCTGCGGCATAACTCTTATAAAATCCACCAGGAATACCAACTGGCATAGGGTCTGCCCCAAGAGTAGTCGGAGGTGTCATGCCCCAAAAATTATGCTGAAAATATGCAATCGCTTCATCCGTAGTATAACTTTCATCTGGGAAAAACGACTGTTGTATCTTTGCCGCATCAGGGTATTGAGGCGCAATAACGTCATAAATACCCTTGATTACATTTGGTTTAAAAATATCATTTGCAATATAGTGAGAACTTCCTTCCATTTTGCTTCACCTCCTTTAATTAACCTCTATAAATACTCTCAAAATTAAATCGAGTATAGTTTGTGAATTTACCACACAATGTAAGACCAGGGGTAGCATCAAACGTGTTTAAGGCTGAGTAGTACTGAATATATTTTGTATCAATTCTACCATCATAAGAATAGACAGCAGATTCAGTAAGATAACCACCTTCGCCAACAACACCTGTAATGGCGTCCTGGAAATCAAATTCCTGTTCCATAATAACAACAGTATCAGCTTCTTGGTATGCCTCAATGTCAGCGCCGGAAACTATTGAAGGGCCAGCTAAAACGATTATATCTCCAGTTCCTTCAGCCCCACCAGCGGCACCAGTGCTTAATGCATCTGTTAATGTAATTAATACATAACCAGTCCCACCAGCACCACTGTCTTTAGCTCCAACAGCCGAAATAGTACATGTGTCAGTTCCCAAAGTAACTGTGCTTAAATCAGTCCCACTCTTGCCGTTAAATGCAAGATTGTTACTTGCAGCCGTGCTTGTGTCATAAACAATTATCTCATCGCCAGCCCTGAAATAATCAACCCATCTGTTATCAATATCCAAACTGGTTGTGCTGGTAGCAGTTCTAATTGTAATAGCCGGAATATACGGCATATATTTCCAAGGGTTCGAGGTTTTATCACTCGGTGCCCACAAACTAAATGCCGGTATTTTACCCCTGTTATAAGAATTGTCGATGGTAATAGAAATGCGTTTTACATTACCATTATCCATAAACGGATTTATTACTGCTTTGTCGCCCCCCAATTGGGAAGCTCCTCTTGAAGTCATCATAATTCATTCACCTCCTAATTGCTTTTATTTTATAGGGATTACGTTACCCCTGCCAATTGCTTGGCCGAGAGCATATTCTTCCTGTGCTTTGGTTTGTTCGGTCTTAACTTCATCAGCTTTAATTTCACCTGTTTTAAAAAGTTTAGCTCGTCGTGATTCCAAACTTGCCTGAAACTGAGTCAATGCCGTTACATCTGTATCAAAAGCTAAAAGCTGTTTGTCAACTAACTCTTTATTGTAGTCTTTACCATCAACCTGAACACTTATTTTGTGAATTTCAGACCGCATATTCTCAATAAAGGTTTTACCAGCTTCGATATAAACAGTATTGCCATCAGCCTCTTTTTTTAAATTATCAAGTTCGCTTTTTAAGGCAGCTTCAGTGTTTTCATATTCAACAATCTTATCTTCCAGAGATTGAATGTTAATTTGGTTTGCTTCTGCATCAGTTTTCATAGCAATAAGTGTAGCTTCTTTTTCAGATAACAAAAGGGTTAAATCTGCCACCTTTGATTCCAACTCCTCATAAGTAATACTCATAATTTGTTCACCTCCTTTATTTTTTACAGTATCAAAATTATTATTTAAAAAGTTTTCTAAAGCACCAACAGATATCCCTAATAGGGTTGCCGTTTCTTTTCTTTCCATGCCAATTGAATCGGCATGATAAGATAAATGCCTTTTAATACTTGAATTGCTTTCTTTCTGTCCTGACCTTGCACCTCCAGCAGCTTGCAATGCGGCCTTTACTCCACCACGATGAAGATACATATTTCCTGAAACATACACATTGTTTTTGCCACCGATTTTGCCAGACTCAACGTGGTGGTGTGGATAACGCCACGAACTTTTCTTGTCTGCATCACCCATGTCAGCATGTGCATTGCGAGGCAGTTTTGTTTTGTCAACACTTCCCCATGCAGGTTCAGATTTTGCCAATGTATTGTTATGCGAAAGAGCCATCTAAATCATCTCCTTTAATCTGTTCATAGCTTGATTTTTTGTAAGTATCTCATCGACAAATCCAGCCATTATTGCTTGCTCACCAATAAAAACATCTGCACCAAGATTAATAAGTTCTTTTGTCGGTACATTTCTATGCCTCGAAACAGTATCAATTGCAAGGCTATACATATAATCAAGTTTTGACTGAAGATGTTCAGCATCTTCGTCTTTCATTTTTTCATAAGGATTCCCCAATGCCTTATATTTACCTGCCGAAAAAACAGTTGGCACAATTCCTTCTTTTTCAAGCATTTTGCTTTTATCTAAATGGATAGCTACAACCCCAAGTGAACCAATTTCGGCAGACCTATCGGAAGCAACTACATAATCAGCGCCACTACCCATTATATAAGCTGCACTCACCATTAAACCATCTGCAAAGGCAAGACTTGGCTTTTTTGCATTAGATATGGCGTCGGATGTATTAAACATTCCGTCCACATTTCCACCTGGAGACGAAATACTATAAAAGATTCCTTTTACATTAGGGTCATCTTCAGCTCTTTTTATTTGACTTTGAATGTTGCTATAGGATGTCCCACCTGACATTGCTTGTATCATGCCCATGCGTTTTGAAAGGGTTCCGTCAATAATTATCTCGGCAATGCCATCTTCAACAGAATAATTATGGTCTTGTGTTTCTACTTGTTTATTCTGCTCGGCCATTTCAAGAAGAATGCCATCGTTTTTCGATTTTAATACAACCATTATCTCATCAAGTTTAGACGGAAGAATAGCCCAAGGAGTATTTATAACACTATTCATTATAAGTGGTATTTTATTTGTCACAGATTCACCTTTCTTTTTATCCTGATTCCACATTGACTCACACTGTGCCCTTGCCTGGTCTGGCTCTTTACCTTCTTTTTCTATTAACTGTGAAACACAGCGTGAAAGATAATCTTTCTTTGTTTCGCCATTAGAAGGTTTTGGCATTGTTATTTCCTTTTAAATCCAAGACATTTTGAGTTAGCATCCAAATGTACGTCCATTGATTGGCAACCATATATTCCTGGAACTAATTCTTTATTCCATTTGCAATCACTATTATCACAAGTCAAAGAAACCTTGCCAAGTTTACAACCGCCATCTTCCAGCCAATGTAAGCATTGTTTAGCTTGGCACTTCCATCGACCATCAATTTTTTCCCATGTGCATCCAGCCAATTAGTCCTCTTTATTTTTTTAATTCAGAAACAATTACTGAATGCTTTTCTCCAGCTTCATCATATTCCTCCTCGGATGAAGTATAAATATCAGAAATTTCAAATCCAGTTTTCTTTACCAAGTCAATAAATTCATCTACAGATATAAAAGATTCTTTAGTACCATCAATTTTTTCAACATTTGAATATATATAAATAAAGGCAATACCTTCTTTTTCTAAAACCCTATAACTTTCTTGAATGCTTTTTTTAATGTTTGTTGAATGTAATACACTTAATGTAAATAATGCCGCGAAAGATTCATCTTTAAATTGAAGCTTTTCGGCACTTCCTACTTGAAAGTCAATTTTAACTTTTGATTTTTTAGCATTAGATTTTGCAATTTCAATTGCTTCTGGTACTAAATCTATTGCTGTTACTTTTCTTTTGGCTAAGGCAAAAAGAATAGAATCTTTCCCATTGCCACAACCTATTTCCAAAACAGATTCTTTCTTTTTATCAACCATCTTTTCTGCAAAAGATTGGGCAAATTTTGATGGTTGTAAATCATCAGCCCAATGCGAATTTCCATCTTTGTATAATTTCTTCCAATCGACTTTATCCTTTTTTATCGCAAAGAAAGGCATGGGGTTAAAATTAAAATCATTTAACTTATCAGTTGATAAGTTATTAAAATCAAATTGTAAGTTTGTTTTAATGCTTTTTCTATCATTCCCAGTTTTTTGCTTTTTGCGTGTTTCTTCCCGCTTCTTTTCCTTAGATTCATTTGAAACAGGAGTTCGGTCTGTCTGTTTTTCATTACCATCACTATTGGTTAAATTGCCTTGTTTTTTATTAAGAAGGTCTGATTTAAATTCAGCGTCAGCAGGTGGAGAACCTTCTAAATCATGCATTTGTCTGATTTTAATATTTTTTTCTTCTTCACCAATAGCGCCAGCAATCCATGCATCAACAATAGTAGTTTGTTTAATTTGGTCAAATTGCGCGCTTTCTTCAGGAGGCCGCAAACTAAATTCCTTAAGCCTGAACTTTGCATAGCCCTGCAATCCCTTTAATCGTAATGCCAATGTAAACGCACGGCTGTATATATTTTCAATATTACGCCTAAGTGCTTTAATCGACCGCCTGAATATTACCAGTTCAGCAGACGCAAGCCCTTCGCCCGTTCTTGTACTACCACCTTTCCCAACTGTACTGGGTGGAGCCTTAAGAGCTGAGATAGCCTCACTATCTAATAGATTCGCAATCGGATTGGGGTCAAAAGTGTTTTTAGATTCGAGGAATGACATTTCCTTAATTGTGTCATAAACAATAAGGTTTTGATCTACGGCTATATTGGTAAGCTGGTCTTTTACATCCGAAAGGTAATTGTTTAAAAACTCAATTAATTGTTTAGGATCATTTCTAACTTCTGCCGGAGCCATATTAGCAGCAGCTTCTCCATCTAATACAACCTTAATTTTAGGCCATGCCTGATTTTTAAGAACCTTCCTTAGATTTTCTAAGAACTCTATTTTTGTAAAAGTATTTCTTAAAGCAGGTCTTAAAGGATTGTTGCCTAAAAGTTCTTCTGCGTCAGGGTCAAGTGGCTGCCAAAGAAAATTAATAACATCCAGTCTTTTCTTTCGGCCATTATCGTATATATAAGGTATCTTTCGTGCTTTATAAAACGGGGATACGTCTTCAAAATATACTCGGTCACAATCAATTGGAACAAATTTTTTGACCTCATAAGTTTTTTCATCGACTTCAATAAATAATGCAGCCGAAGCATTATCAGACGTAAGAATATTACGCCCGATTCTACCAATCTGGTCTGACAATGTGCTTGCCTGTGAAAAGCCTTCTTCCCAATTATCTTCATAATTTAATCTTTCAAGTAAAGAATTAAGATATTTTTGCCCTTCGGCATATATAGCTTTATTGGATTTATAGGCATTAAGATTAACCCTATCAACCATCATCCTAAGATGTGTGTATAGTGATGCTGAAAAGGCTGAATCGTTTGCTGCAAAGAGTTTGAAAAGTCGGTGGGAATTAAAGCTTTGGATATCGCCAACATTAATATTGTGCCAATTCTTTTTAATAACTTCATCTGTAGCACCAGACAACTTATTAAAATAACTTTGGCTATCAATAATTATAGAAAAATCAACCTTTTTACGCAAAGATTTCAATGGCAATTTATTTTTTATAGCAGTTGCATTAGTTGGCATATACCACCATCATACTTTTTTATATTTGTATTTATTAAACATGTAAACACAATATATAGATATCTGATAGCCAGCTAATACAATATAGTGATAAAAGTCAAGGGATTATTATTTTAGGTAAGATTTTTTCTAAATTTTTTGAGTAAAATTGATTGGATGGTATAGTTTTTGCTTAAAACATTTATTCCTTATCTGTTAATCTTCTAATGTGTATTTATTACCGTCCCTATTCTCTTTAATATTTTCTTCGTTGCATCGTTTCCCAGCTCCATTATCTCTGCCCAGTCTGTTTTTCTCATAGACATATCTCCCTTAATTAATTAAACTCCAGGTATTCTGCCCATACCATGAATCATTGGCGGCGCAATATGTTTATTAACATTGCTTATTTTATTCAATATTCTAATGCCCTGCACACAAAACTTATTCGCCATTACCCAGTGGTCTTCGATGCTATTAACACGCTTTTTATATACCTCTCTTATATTTTGAGACGCAAGTTTTTCAGCATAGGCAGCACTTTTCATCTTTATTTCGCCTTTATATAAATTAGTATGTGCTACTTGAAACTGTTGCCAGAAATTCCTGCTTGGATATTTTTCTTTTTCTAAGAAAAGCATATCCCCAAATCGTATTTTATTAAAATAATAATCAATTGCAGCAACTTTATTTTCATACATCTTGCAAACAACTTTTCCTTTTCCATTTTCAAGTTCGGTTTCCACCCATGTAAAAGTATCTTGAAAAGTAGCACCAGATTTATTTGCCCATACTTTTTTAGAGAACGCAAATTCATCAATTAACTTCTCAACTTCATTTGTATCCGGTTCTAAATCTACAACTGCTATTGCAACATTATATTCTGTGATTAACTCGTATATCCTACCCTTTTTGATAGTGGTAACACCTTTTATCGTTTCAGTATCATCCCACAACTCACGATTGTTTTTAATATGTTCAGCATAAATTGTTACCCACTTGCCTTCTGGTTTCGCAGGAGAAACACTACCCTTAACCTGTTTACAGATAACAACAAATCCACCTTGTGCCGGATGTGTATCGCATCCTAATACATATTTCTCTTTCGGGCCAGCATACCCCCAAATAGATTCTGGATGAACATGAAAATTCTCTACCATCAATGTTTTTGTTGCATCGTCATAAGGCAATCCAAGCATGTGATTGTGCAAATAAACTATATCATGCTCTGGGTCATCACGTTCAGCCATGAAAAATGCCGCGCTTCTTTGGGGCCCTGCAAACGGGATTTGATAACCAACTATTCCCTTGCCTGTTTTTGGATTATAATTTTGTGGCTTGCGTATAATCCATCTGCAATTCTCATAATAATCTATATCTTCTGGCTTCCACTTACCAATCGTAGTCCAATCAATCGGCTCTTTACAGTTCATGCATCGCCAATATGGAACTAACTCATTCCCAAAAACATCAGCTCTTGGCTCTTCGCCAATATCATAGAAATTACCGACACATTCAGGATAACTAAGCGTTTGCCATGTCTCACACTTAATGCAAAATATTTCCCATTCAGTTTGATTGCTATTTTCGTATTGTAGAGATATTCCTGCACCGGATGCTTCGGGAGTGGATGTTTCACGAGTAACCCCTTTGGTTGATTCTGTTTTCATAAATTCAGATTCAAGAGTTCGTGAACCGATTTGGGTTGATATGCTTAAATCTTGGTCTCGGTCTTTTTCATCAATTATAACAATATCACCTGATATGCTTAGCACACCTCCTATCGTAGCCCTGCCAACAAGATGTAATGCAGCTCTATCAAGTTTCATTAACAATGCGCTATCTGTTTCACCACGTTTTAAGGCATCTCTTACATGTGGATTATCATCTTTAATTTTTTTAAGACGTATTTTGCTCCACTTAGAAGCTTTATCCATTGTTTCAAAAGAATATATACCTTCTATAAACCTTGTTCTGTCTTTTCCGGTATGGTCTTTATACCTATATGGCGTACTGGAATATCGCATTAACAAAGCTATCATAAACCTTTCTAACAGCCATGTTAAGCCTGTTTGACTTGGTTTTCTGGCGACAACAGTAGGTCTTAAATCGTTTAATATCTGGATTTGCCATTCTCTGCCGGTAAACGAAATAGGTTCGCCTTCATGCCTGAAATCCTCAACAAGTTGACACGCAATTGACCTGTCTGAATCTTTAATGGTTTTTAATATGGTTTTTAATACTGCGGCTCTAAATAACTTTGGCTTACCTATTAATGCGTTTAAATCTTTGCCATCGCTATTGGTGCTTAATTTTTGGGAACTACTACAACATTTTTTACAATAAAGAAAGTATCCATCGGTGCGGCTTAAGTCTTTTTGGAAATATCTTAATGCATTTTTAGTTGTATCGCATTTTTTACAATACTTTTCGTAATCATCGGCTTTTGGATTGTCGAGATTCTTTTTAACATTCTCTTGCTGTTGCTTGGCTCTGCCATACCTGCATACATATTGCCCTTGAGTAAAATCGTCAACAGGATGTCTTACCTTGCAATATATGCAATAACGTGAACCTTTAACTGTATCCAAAATATTCTATAGCCTCTTTTTGTTTATTTATTTCTCTTCTGAATATGCAACCTCAATCTTGTAGTGCTTTTGCTATCCCTGTCAATTGTATCTGTTTGCCTGTACGTTTCAATAAGGTCTTTTGAGAAATCCAATGCCTCAGACAATTCTTTATTATCTATCATTGTTTCGGCCAGCATTAATTCAAATCGTTTGTGGCTAAATTCTCTGACTATCTTGCTTATTTGCTTATCCCATATATCAATCGCTTTCTTATCTGCTTGTTCTGATAACTCATATTCAATTTTTTTAATAGTTTCTTCTTTAGCTTGTTGCAAGAGTTTTCTAAACTTAGTTCCTAATGCTGGTAAAAACAATTCAACGATATGCTCTGCAAATAATAACAATTGTTTTTGGTATGCCATCATAACTTCAGCAGCATCACTTTTGCTTTTATCTGCCTCTGCTATAAGTGTTTTGGCGGCTTGAACTACTTGGTTGTGCCCTGCTACAGCAACCCCTTGATTTAATATGTTTTCAAGTTGTCTAAATACCTTAGCCTTAAGTCTTTCTGCATATTCCCATCCTGCAATACCGGTAGGTTCAACAGGTTCAAAGCCTTCTTCTTCTTCAAACACTTTTTTATTTGCTTCTTCAGCTAACTTTGTTTTTATCCGGTCATTATAATCCTTTAATATAATTTGATAATTTCCACCAAACATTTCAACTATAAAAGCTACTGGGAAATATTTACATAAAATATCAAGTTCTTCTATAGGAATTTGGTTTATATCAATATTCCGTTCCATGTATTTTTGTATAGACGCTTTAGCGAATATTTTTAGATCAGAAGCTACCTGACTAATTGAAATACCTGTTTTTGCCATAATATATATCCTTTTTATCCAAACATCTTTACAAGATTCCCAGTTTTTAAAGCCAAATAGACACCAATACTATCAGCAATATGCTCAAATTTAGAGTCTGGGAACTTCTTGCCTAAAAGATGATATGTTTTTCTAATAGTTTCTTTATCTTTTCTTTTGCCTTTTGCAATTAAAACTCTTTGCTCTGTTTTTTTTGCTCCAATAATTTCACAAATGGTATCTATTATTTCATCTTTAGTAGCAAATCTGTTTCCGGTTACAGCTTTCTTAACTTCCTGCTGGCTACACCATTCAGCCGGAAGCCCAAGAAAATGTGCTGTAACCCCTACAGTTCCAGTAACTAAACCAAAGTGTGTAGCGGCTCTTGCGTTTTGTGTGCCGGATGGCAACTCACCTAATACACCTTGCAACCTATATTTCTTATATAATTTATCAAGTTCATTGGCGATTTCAACACATCTCCTGATATTATCATCTGAGACCCGAATCATTCTTTTCTCGGTCTTTTTAGATTCAATAACACCAACATCAACAAGCCCGCCTTTATCAAATATTGACCAGCCCATGTGTGAAAATCCTAAATCAAGTGAGATTATCATGTCTCCCATCTCTCTGGCAGGCCTTGTACTTTTCGTAAGTTATTTTTAATCTCGCAACATGCTGGACAAGGTTTTCGAGAAATCAAATCTAAGGAATTGGTAGATACTTTTATCATCTTGGTGTGGCTCCTATAAACTGCCCCACATCTGCAATAACAAATACTTTCTTCATCTCCATCAAAAATGCTCCAGTCAATTTTATGGCTCATTCTATCTCCTCAAAGTACCGTTGTGCGTTTTTAGGTAATGCACCTATCATATATTCAATATCAACACCATGAGCACCATAAACTATTATAGGCATACATAGTGCAAGTTCATAAATTGTAATATCCTCTTTTGGCTTCCATTCATATTGTTTTGGTATTTCAAAAAAACTACCGGAATCTGTAACTACCCCATCTTTTACTTTTGGTACGCTTGCCATTGTTTTATTCCTCCATGCCTAAACAGCCTTTCCGCCATGTTTATACGACCGAGTTTTATTAAATTCATGTTTCTTTAAAATCTCAGCCTCTAAATCTATCCCGTAACCCTCGGAAGCATCCAGCAGCCTGATAGCAATATCTGCGAGTTCTTCTGCAAAATTTTCTTGGTCGTGATTTCTGAAAGCCTCAAGTGCTTCTGAAACCTCAGAATGAATAAGGCATAAAGTTTCTGGTATTGGTCTTTCGGTTTCCCAAAAGCCGTGGTCGCAGGCGTTTAAATGTATCTCTTTTTGTAGCTTTTTTATTTCCATTTGATTTTAATATCCTCCCTTTTTATCAAACTTTCATCTCTTTCTTACCGTCCCAGATATCATCCATAACGGTTTCAAGGTCATCTATATTGGCACTTTCCGGTATTGTAAAAGTGTTTGGATTAGACTCAAAGAAATCACAGTGTTCTCCATTCATACAATCTTCTTTTCTGTCGCATATATTGTAATACTTGCAATATCTTGTCTTCTTGGTGGGCGTTTTCTCAGTAGCCATTGTCAATCCTTTCCATAAACTTCCTTTCTTTGCCATTCTATAGTCTTTTTTAATCCTTTTGTCGACAAAATTTTAGGATTGTAACCAGAAATCCTTGCCCTACCCGTAAAACATCTCTTTTGTAAATATCTTTTCATATTGCTTTGCTGCTTGCTCTATTGTGCAGGCAAAAAGTTCGCCGTTCAATAATTTTTCTCTGCCTTTTTCTGTAATTGGATCGTGCCAGTTACACCCATTACGATCAACATTATCTAACAGGCTTTGGGTTTTTTCTGCAAAATCCATAACATCATTATCTTTCGCCCAATGTATTGAATCTCCAAACCATTCCACAATATCCTCATGGTCAAAGGCTAACGTAGGTACTTTACACATTGAGGCCTCTCCAGGTGGAAGACCTGTCCAGCCAGAAAGCATTAAACATGAATCGTTTATAATCTTCCATTTTTCAGCTCCAAAACAAGGGTTTAATTTCATCCTTATTTTATTCTCATTGCAAAAAGATAGTAATTTTTCTGTCTGCGCCTTAGTCCCATACCCTGCTATAACCCACAAGGGAAGTTTTTCTGTATCAAGTTTAGACAACGCTTCTGCCATCATAAGAATTTTCTTGTTTCCCTCAAGTCTGGATGCTGTTACCATTTGCCACTTCTTTGGATAGTATGGGCTAATCGTACCAGAATATCTTGCGTCAATTCCTCCGCTTATTTTATAACAATTAGGTAGAGGATTGCCATTGAATAGATACTTTTCTATCATTTCAGTTTGTTTTGTTCCGTTGACTGAACAACTATCAGATTGAAAAGCAGCACTCATCCAATCTCGATATCTTTGTATCCACCAATTAATCTCTTCTTGAGTTAGGTCTACTTTATAACCCCAATCAGTAGCAGGATTAGCCCCAACTCTCCAGTGAGCTACGCCTTCAAGATGCGTGTGCAATTTCGCCCCGCACGCCCTTGCTACCGCATGTGCTTTCCATGCCTTATCGCCACTTGTATGAATCCAGTCTATAAGCCCTTTTGGAACTGAATCTGGAGCAGGGGTTGACCAGTATACTTTATGCCCTATCAGCCTTAATTCTTCTGCCAATGTCCATGTTAAAAGTGTGCTATTAATTGATGGTGGATCTTGATAAAATAGTATTCTCATATAGTATCCTTTTATTTTTTGATTAAAATCATACCCTCAACTGCCAACAAAGAAGACGCCCGATGGTATGGATATTTACCTGAATTTGATAGCAATAAATCTTTTGGGTGAACCGTGATTACCGGATATAAAAAATTAAACGATTTTCTTAGGGCAGTCATTAATCTTTGGTAAGATTCTATACCCATCTCTCGGTCTCCATGCATATCTATATCTATGGTCAACAGGAATAACCCGTTAGACTTAAGGATTCTTGCTACCTCCAAAACCATGTCTTCACTTGAATCAATATGCTCTAAAACACTTATACAATAAACGGCATCGACTTCACCGTTGCTGAAAGGCAATGTATTTTTGTCTGCCAAGCGAAAGGATACGTTTCCAGTAGTTGGTTGTTTGCACATAGGAACTCTCAATATATCTTTTCCGCAGATAGGGTCAATGTCAGTACATATAACATCGCATCCAATGTCAGCTATAGAGAAAGGAAAGAAGGTAACCCCGCTACCTATGTCTACTATTGTTTTAATACCACCAAAAGCAATCCCTGCCAACAGGTGGTAATAAATATACGGATATTCCCATTGGCGGCTCCATGTATGCAACGGGTCTCGTGGCCACTTATATTCTTTACTTCTAAAGGAATTTTCATAGGACAGAAAAATTTCTTGGTCTTCCTCTAGTTTTTTAAATACGTTTTGCCATTCTGCTGTTTTAATATCAGATTTAGACGCAAGCCCGCTTCTCTTAAAAGGCATTATATCTCCGATCTTAAATTTCTTTTAGTTGATTATTTATTATGCAAATTCCAAATGGTCTATCGGCTCAATAAGTTTATCTAACAAGATATTATACTCATCGTAATAACATCTTGTGCATTTAGAGCCGTCAAAGTATTGTTGGTCTTGATACATTCTTGGTAATCGCAATCCTTCGCCCATACACATTGTCTCATCGTAATCGTTCGCTGGAGGATCTTTAGAATACTGAAAACCACAACAGGGATATAATAACCCATCTACACCTACAACAGGTTTTAGCAAGCTTATCAGGCACTTCTTTCTTCCACGCACTGGCATCTTGCGACCTTGATATATTACTATTTTGTCATCGACTCCCATGCCTTTAAGTTTCTCTCTTATAGTTTCCATACCCATAACATTATCTAAGTTCAGAAGGTCGGAAACCAGCCTGACATGCGTAAAATTATGTGCATTAGCGAAATCTATAACTCTTGCTATTGTAGGAAAGTTTGGTTTTTCTGAAATAACATAGCTAAATGCCCAGTCGATATTTTGCCCCAAGGATATATTCTTTTCTAAATCATTTGTATAATCTTTACCGAATGTTCTATAATCAGAATGTGATATTCTCAGCCATGTTATTTTTGAATGAGTATCTATTTTATCTAACGCTATCCCGTTAGAGACTAATCCAACTTTTATCCCAAGGTCATATATATAATCAATTAATCCATTTATTCTAAGGTAAAGACACGGCTCTCCACCTCCTGTTATTGTAACAGCCCTACAGCCACAAGTATAAGCCTGATATATTATCTTTTTCATCAAGGGGAAAGCTATCTTCTTGGACTTATCTCTTTTCCCGCAACTGCAAAAATGACAATTAAGATTACAAGCATTTGTTGGATTGATTTGGATGTGGATCGGTCTTATTTTGCCTGAATCTGAAATACAATATTTGTTTAGTATTACTTTTGTAGGAAAGATTCCTGCCGCTGTGTATGATTCTATTTTCTTATTAGGCATTTCTCGTATCTCCAATAGGGAGTTGGGTTTGCTTTGGTTCTCTACGCCTTAATATCTGGAATCGCACTTGAGCCAACCGCATTGTCGCCAGCTATCCGAGCTTGCAACTTAACCCTGTATTGTTCATATAATTCAGCCATTTCAGGTATCGGATAACCTGCATAAATTATCATGGCTTTTTTAAGTGGGAATCGGCTTAATATTTCATTTCTTCCTTTGAATATTGGAGGCACTGGCCCCATAATAGTATTGTGTGGCTGACCTCTTTGATCAATTCGCTGGATAAATATACCTGGATATTTCAGATAAACAAAATCGTCATCTTGAGATAATTTTTCACCTATTAGTAAGCCGATTCCATTTGCGTTGTAAAGTTTTATACTCATAAGATATGTTTCTCCTTTCGTTATTTATTCATCTGTCGAGCCAAGTTTTACTAACAATTGCGCCGCAACAAGTCCGATAGTATTAACCCCAATAATCCACCACCATGATTTCGGTTCAAGTCCCCATCCATTAATCATCACTAATATTGAAACAGTGATAGCTAAAGCTGCGCCTACTAAAACAAGTATTACATTTTTTAATATCCCCATTATTTTCTAACCTCCTTTTTTCGTATACACCTTAATTTCCATCGTAAAAGTTTTAAATAGTCAATACTTCGTTTAATTTCTGCTTTTAATAGTCTTATATTTCTAACCAAAGATTCTTCTTCTTCTAATATTGTATCCATCCATTTTTTAGTATCTCCACAATCCGTTCAGAAGCATTACCATCGTGAAGTTGGTTGAGTTTTATCATGCTTTCCATGCTTTGTATCCAGAAATAATCACCCCTTAATATGCTCTTAACATTAAACATAATCTCACATTCATCTATCCCAGTAACAACATTTGTTCCAACCAAAACAGTCTCAACCCATTCGGTTGAATCCCTCAATGTAATACACGGAATATTGAGATAGGCTGCCTCCATCTGCAACCCACCAGAGTCGGTCATAACGAACTTTGCGTTGTTAATTAGTGTCATAAAATGGAGATAAGGAAGGGGTGGTTTTAATTCAATATTACTATGTTCTGGCCAGTTAAGTCGATGGATATATTTTGCAGTGCGTGGATGGCATGGGAATATAACCTTTATCTTTTCAGATACCTTTACAATTATATCCCATATCTTTCTTAATCTCTTAAGATTATCCACATTTTCAGCCCGATGTAATGTCAATACGGCATAAGACTCTTCTTCTTGCATCCCTATTTTTTGTATAATTGGTTGCATATATTTAAGCTGGTCAATCATGGTATTGCCTACTAAGTGCGCTCGTTCAGCCATATTTTCATCAATTAGATTGTCAAGGCTATGTTCAGAGGCACAAAATAAGTAGTCGGATATTTTATCGACCATTTTACGGTTTCTTTCCTCCACCATATTATCATCACCACATCGTTCTCCTGCCTCAACGTGGGCTAATCTGATACCCATAGACTTAGCTGCCAACGCACAGGATAAAGTTGAGTTTACATCTCCCAAAACCATAACAATATCAAAAGTATTAGTTCTGAAATAAGAACAAATAGATTCTATTGTATGCCTAATTTGTTCCTCTGTAGAAACATCTTTAAGAAATCCCAATATTATATCAGGTTTTGGGAGGTTAAGTCCTTTAAAGAATGCATCAGACATGCTTTGGTTATAGTGCTGTCCAGTATGCACAAGTCTAAAATCTATATTATGCTTTTTAAAAGCCCTGATAAGTGGCGCGGCTTTTATAAAGTTTGGTCTTGTTCCAACGCATAGGCAGATTTTCATATTAATCCCTTAAACCATCTTTTAATTCGTTGCCAAAGAGAGGGCTTTTCAAGGCTTTCTTTATACTCTTTAAAAGCCTCTTTAATAGCCTTAATTCTTCCGTCAAATCTGTCCGCTCCAATAGCTTCTTCTAACTTTTCTAATTCGTTCAAACTTATACTCCTTCCATTATAAACATTATTAATGCACAAGTTATAACACCAATTGAATACGAAGCAAATGTAGATTCAACAACTTCAACGCCTAAAATTGCGCCTATCGTTCCAACTAAAATGGCTAATATTACTCTTAAAAATATCAATCTATGCCTCCCTATCTATCTCGTCTGGGATGATATTAATATGGCAATAATTGCCACTTTTATCCAGACTCGAAATGGCTTGTTTTATCAATTCTAACTCTCCATCATCTTCTTTAAAGTTTCTAACAAAGCATGGGTTGCTTCTATCGTCGCTTAAAACCATATATTGCCCGTTTCCAACTCTTGTTATAAGAATTGTGTCCATTGTTGCTCTTTTTGATTCATCTTTATCGGATACAATATCTATTTTTACTTCAATCATTTTTATATCTCCAATAACCAGTTAACCCTTAATCCCTTCTGAAAAAACTTCTGCTCAACTACTCCAAGCCCATACTTATCAAATAGACTATAATAATCATGCTCAAAACAATGTTCGGCAAGCCTTTCAAGTCCTCCAAAATAAGTTGCTATAAACAAATGCTTTTTACATACCCTCACATGCTCTGCGAAGACACGTTCAATTTCACAAGGCGGGACATGGAGAAAAACTGAAAACGATATAACAAGGTCAAACTGTTTATCCATATATGGAAGAGTTTTGCCATTCCAACTGTCTGGCATTCTATTTGTGGCTCTAAGACAGTTATATCTCATACTTTCTACAAAATCGCACATGTGATAATTATAATTTGAGCAAAGCCTTTCGCTCTTTAACGCTTCGTATATCCGGCCATAACCTGAGCCAACTTCAAGGAACTTTGAATCATCATCTGTAAGACGGCCTACTATTTTCTTTAGGTTCTCAACTTCTGGTTGCTCTAAAATCTCACCAGGTGCTTGATAGTTTTTGCCTCGGTTACTCCAGTAATCTTCTGGATTGTAAGTCATATTTATTTATTCTCCATTTTAATTCTTTCAAATATTCTTGGGTTGAAATCTTCTGGCAAATCTTCTATATTACCTTCTTTAGGATACGGAGTTGATTTATCAATACAATCACCACACTTTGTCCAACCAGCGTTAAACTCTTTATCGTGTTCAGTCACTTCGCATGCTGGTATAACCGTTTTACCACACCAATTACAAAATAGATTGCCTTCTTTGTCCCATGTCATTGCTGTTCCTCCCATTCTATTTTTAAGGTGGTATCTTTCACCATCTTAGCATAAGTAAAATAGCCCAAGTCTATAAGTTTTTCTAAAAGACGGTCTATTAGTGGACTCTCTGGAACTCCAAAACCAAAACGTAGGAAATCACAATAGTCTTTCAGATTAACAATAACATAATTATCACCTTGTTTTTTAGCTATTTCTATCTGGGATATAACATAATTAAACATTTTATCCCATAGCGTCTTATCTTCCTCCATTTTATTCCGCTCCTATTACCCCTTCAATTAAGTTTTTATATCTCCCTATATTTTCTTGTATAGAAAATTTTCTTATTGCGTACTCATGGTATTCCTGCGGATTGTAATCAGGACTTAAAATACTGGTTACAAAATCAGTCCGGTCAGTCCAAAGCCATTTCCTCGGATAAAGATTCTCTGCTCCTGGAAAACTGAAGACAACGGGTCTTAAGCCTGAACACATGCCCTCGATAACACCCATGCCCTGACTCTCAAAAATCGAACTTGACACTATATAATTCATTGATTTCATAAACACCGGCAAGAGTTCGTGTGCAATACGGCCATGTGCTATAACATTGTCAAACATGTTATTCTTTGCAACAAAATTCCAGAGATAATATTCCAATTCTGGGTCTGATATCTCTCCAACAATATGCAGTTTGTAATTGCTGTCCAGTTTTAACAGTTCGTGAAACATGGTAAGGCATAATGGCAGATTCTTTACATAGGAAATGCGGCCTAAGAATAACAGATTATAGCCACGCTCTCTGTTTATAAAAGGAAACTTGGTATGGTCAATCAAATTTGGGATAACCACAGATTTTTCTGCCATCCAAGGAAACTTTGATATGCCTATTTGTCTTACGAATTCAGAGACAAAAACGAGTTTGTCTATATTTTTATACCCGCCTGAATCAGTAAGTTTCTGGAGTCCGTCAAGTGTTCTTGGCGTAAAAAGCTCATATCGGTGGAGTCTTAATATTATTTTTTTATCGTAAAGGGTATTACCGAGTATAAGCAAATCCATATTAAGGCCATCTGCCCACTCAAACCAAATAACATTAGCAGAATCTATTTGTTCTCTTAACCCGCCGACCATTAAAACATCTTGGCTTATCCCGAACATCTCAACATCAAAAAATTCAGACAGATTATTTGCAACATCCTTAATAAAATGGAAGTTGTTCGCTGCCGCCATTATTAGTAATTTTTTCTTGGTCATAACTATTTCCTTTTCATATAGTCCCAGTATATTTCTATCAATGTTTCGTGGCTATCATTATCTTTAGGAACTTGTCTAAGTACAGTGTTAAAGCCAAGCCCTGTTAATAATTCACGCAACGAAATAGCAACTGCATATTCGGTAACTAAAACATTCATAGGCTCATCTTTGTTAGCTGCCTTGAGATGGTTATAATACCAATCAAAGTCTAACGAAGTAGAAAATAAACCTTTTTTAGACGCTTTCTCTATTAAATCATAAATATGTTCTTTTAAATCATCTGGAATAATGTTAAATGTATTTTGTCTTGCACGTTCAACTGTTATCGCATCGCTTATCTTTCCCATATACCCGAACCCACTTATCTCGGAAAGATGCCTTTGTTTCTTCGCTTCTTCTTTATATTTTTCCCATTGCTCAACCAATTCTTTAAATAGTTCTGCCGTCTCTGCATCCTCGCCTTCAATCATTATGGGATTTTGGGTTAATTGAAAATACAAATAGATTAAATTCCGGCCACCAGGGCTGATAGAAATTAAACGAGATAAATCTATAAAGTTGCCACGTGATGTTTGATATATTGAATTCATGTTTTTTAAAGCTCCTTAGTTATTTTTTAGGTTGAAAGAATTAATAATGGAAGTTATTCGCTGCTGCTATTATCAGGAGTTTTTTCTTTGACATTATTCACCTTTCGGTTGATGGATAAGTTTTGCATATACATTATTTTCAAGCCAAGCTTGCCTTGCTTTAGCAGTAAAAATCCTTTGCATTTCAAGCCTAAATTTTATCCCAGCGGCAGCACCTCTTTCTCCTGCTGTCATGGATGGGCAAAAGCCTATTCCGTTAAGATAGGTATGCATATACTTAGTCCCAAACAAAAACCTTCGCTCCCACCAACTTAAATCAGGGTTTCGCTCCCCTTTTTTCGTGAATGGGCATTTGCATTGTATCAGCCTGTGGATAACTTCTTCACGCTGAATACTATCAAGAGGACGCCCTTTTATTGCTCTTAAAGCATGTTTTTGGGCAAGTCCTTTGCCAATAGTTTCATCGTATGCATCTTGCTCTGAACAGATTGAAATTCCTCTGCCGACAATTCCGTCTTTTGTTAAAATATAACACACAGTAACAATTTTCTCACCATCTCGACTTGTATAATAATCGTACTTTTCTTTTTTAATCTCAATTGGTTTAGACACCTTTACCTCCTTTCTTTGTTGGGTTGATTACAGAATCTTTTGCTATATTTTTAAGAGACTATACTATGTGCCTTTTCAATAGCATTTCTTAATTTCGACCTAACGCTGTCGGCATAATCTCCTATATTTTCAATAGCCTTAATCCAAATTGGATCTGCATCTTCTCCAGTAGTTATTGGTGTCAAAAGAGCAATACATTCCAATGCAGATTTACATGCTTCTAAAAGCTCATTATTTAATTTATCGACATCTCTAATACCTGTTGGCATGTTTATTCCCCCCTTTTTGGTTTTTTACCAGTAGGCATCCATGCTCTAAGATTGGCATATCGTATAAAATGGTCGTTTGCCTCCACGACTGTATACCCACCAAATTCTGTTTGTAATATTTTCTCAATAAAGGTAGATTTTCTTTCCAAACATCCTCCTGTGATTGAAACAGTTATAATTCCATCTGTTTCTAAGAGATCATCAACATTATTTACAGGCTTACTATCTCCTCCTTCTTTAACTTTTTGTTTCTTTGAGATTGGAACTATTTCAAATTTTTTAGGTTTTTCAACTGGTTTTATTTCGGGTTCAACTATTTCAAGTTTTAGATATTTTAATAAAGCAATAAGAACATCTTTTGTTGTGATTTTTGTGTATACTAATCCATCTCTATTCCTGTCTGTATACCACCATCCTAATTTAGGTTTCTCGCCTTCTCCAATTTCTAATTCCTGATTTTTTTCAAGACTTCTTATTGTTTTGTATAAATTACTTACACTACTTTCAAGACTATCAATGTCTTCCTGTAAATATTTCTTTCTTATCATTTCAATTTCTCCTCTCTCTTAACGGAATATTATCTCATTTTAAAAACTCTGCCATCTTTATAAACTCTACCTTGTGTTTTGGCTGGATTACCATAAACCAAACCATAATCTGGAACATCTTTTGTTACAATCGAACCAGCCCCAATTAGAGCATATTCACCAATAGTAACTCCAGCCATTATTATACTTCCAGCTCCTATCGTAGCTCCTTTCTTAACTATTGCACCATTGAGTTCGTTCTTTCTATTTACACCTGCTCTCGGAGTTTTAATGTTACAAAACCTAACGCCATGAGATATAAAAACATCATCTTCTATTATTGTTTTGGGGCAGATATATGCTTGGCAACCAATCTTACAGTTCTTGCCTATTGTTGCATCGCCTATCTCGACAAAAGAGGCAATAGTAGTTCCATCGCCTATAGTTGAATTATAGATATTTACAAGTTCTGGATTCCAGATTTTAACAGTTTCGTGTATGTTGCTATTTACTATTGGCATTGATTTAATTTATCCTTTACATCAACTCGTTCTTAATGGTTATGGTCTTATTAAGGCCACTTTTACCGTATCCAAACATTTCAGAGTTCCGATTAAGTATTGGCTTAATATCCATACCCTAATTATGCTACCTTTAAATATTTTTGGATTATTGTTTGTGAATAAAAATTTGTCCAATATTTTCTATTATAGTTTGTTTGTGTATGGCATGGACGACATAATGTTATTAAATTTAAGAAGTAACAATTTTGTTTATTATAATCAACATGATGAATATGTAAAAATTTATTTTGTTGTTTACAATTTGGGTTTTGGCAAATATATTCATCTCGTTCTTTAATTAATCTTTTAAGTGATTTGTTAAATAAAATTGGATATGGAGCAAAAGATATTCCACCCCTCCAGTTAATGTTTTTCTCGCCGACCATAGCTCCATTTTTTATTTTTGTTTCGCTTATTTTTTTTGCGATAGCATATCCATTTTCTATCCATGCCTTTCTCATTACCATACCGGCAATTCTTTTTTGTTTTTCTGAATTTTTCTTTCCTTTGTTACTTTCTCCAATTCTTTTTTTATGGATATCTGATAGTATCTTGCCCTCATGTGCCTTACTCAAGTTCTTCTTATGTAAATAGGTTTTAGCTTTACCTTTTAATGATTTGCTAATCTTTCGACCTCTTTCATCTCCATTTCTTATTAATGCCTCTGTCATTTTCAACACATGTTCTTTCGATTTTTTCTTCCCCTTTAGACGCATACTCATATTCTTGCTGATACAACTTTTTGCTCCGCAGGTTGTTCGTTTGTCATATTTACTTGGCTTTACTTTAAAAATGTTTTCGCAAAACATACATTTTTTTAACATTAAATTATAAAATCCTTTAGATTTAATTCTATTTTCTTATTACATACTTCCTTGCCAAGTCCATATTTAAAACTACATCGGTCTAATATCCAATTCAAAAGAAATAAATCTTGTGGTTTTGTACCATTGTTGTTAAAAATAATATCTTTATACATTTTGTTATATAATTCTTGAGTATCAACTTTTAATATATCATAATTATCAATCTTACGAATTTGCTCCCCGCTACAAGCCACTTCACCAACAAAGTTAGCCTTGAGATCAATTGCAAGTTTAATATAATGTATAAAAAGCGAGTAAAAAAGCCCACCAGTATTGCGAGCATCACCCTTCCAGCTTTTAAAATAGGCTTCATCACGCACAAACCGGACTGAAACAAGGTCGGCTTTCTCAGGAAGATTAGGAAGATACCGTAATTGCAGGACTATGTTTATCCTATTATCATCAATGCTTGGCTCCCAGGGCAAAAAGGCTGGCTTCTCACATATAATACCTCTGAGGATATGTCCAGTTTCTAAAAGTTCTTTTATCTGTTGTCTGTGAAATTGACTTGGGCTTAATATTACAGCATAGTCAATATAGTGTGGAAAGTGTGTTGCTGATAAGAGGTCTGTATTGGTGTTATACTTGGGGTCAAATATGTACTTTATCTCACCACCAACATGTTTAATAGCTTCTTTGTGGTATTTTGCTATAGTACCATCACCGATTAGAGCGAATTTTAACGTCATAAATCTTTTGTCTCCTATTTTAAGGATTGACTAAGTTAAATTATGGGGAAGGCATCCACCCCGATCTTTTGGTAAGAATAAACGTGTATTTTATTCATCCCAGCCTTCTGTAAACTGGTAGTTACATCTTTCACATTTCCAGCCAGTTAGTGAAGAGATCCGGCCATTAGTATGTTCTGGATTATGTATGTAAACATGCCGATGGATACATATAGACCTGTGACCAAGTATCCAGCAAAGAAACTTTCTAAAAATTTTCATCATTCACTAACTTTAACAATCTTTATTTTATCACCTGGCCTGAATTGCATTAGTGGCATCTCAAAACCAAGATACAGCCATTTAAAGTTTTGCTGATATTGAGGTCTAACTTCCTCAATAGTAATAATTTCAAAAGGTTCAGAATCAGCTTCTATATATTTTCTACCATTAATTCTTACGTCCATGTATTTTCCTTTAATTTAATTTTTCATATTCTCTTAAATAAGTAACTACAGACTCACTCCACCCATCAATATGGTTCCATGCTCCATATCCAACTCCATTTTTAGCCGAAGCAACATTAATCATATAGCCCTTGCCTATTGGATTTGGGATGTTGTCACTTGACTGTTCGTCGGTAATTACAATCAGCCTATCTGGTTTTAATCCCTGCCCGCTATAATCAATGTCATGAGAACCATATCCACCAAACAGAGCATTGGCTTGCTTAAAAGATTTGTCAGCATAAACACATTGCACAGCAAGTCCCAATGGAGTTCCGCCATGTTCTTGACTTGTTACAATACCATCTCTTAACGCAAATCCATGCCTTGCAGGAATTAATATAAGTTTCATAGAAAACGTAAGGATAGTTACTTTCTCACATATTTCTCTCAATAACATAGCAACTCCACAAGCGGCATCAAGGCGAAATATTTCTGATTTTCCAGAAACCATACTATTCATAGAGCCAGAAACATCAACCAAGAGAACGGTATGCCCTGAAAGTTTTTCTTGAACCGATAAACATTTCAACATAGCTTCTTCAAGGTTTGGTTCCCATTGTGGAGCGTATCTTGCAGCAGAAATAAATCTAAAAGGTAACACTCTTTCAACTTTAATATTTTCAAGTGCTGATAAAACAAGACTTTCTTCTACACTTGAATTTTGGAAATTACGCAAATTACGCAATAATGCCAAAGCTCCGAGTTTGTTTTCAGCTAACAGTCTTTCCCAATGAGCCTTTTTATCTCCCCCAGAAGACAAAGCAACCTCCCATGTATCAGGAGCCTCAAGAGTCCCATCAACTAACTTTTTCCATACATCTTCTTGTTCTTTATCGTTTGGCTTGGCATGGCATAAAAATAAAATATCACGAAGTTTTATAGCTCCGTCTCTGTTATATTTTGCAAGTTGATATGCATTGAATTTTGTAAAAGCAGAAGCAAGTCCTTTTTTAACTTGTGCCGATAATGGTTGCCGCCCATCTTTCCAATAGATAGCCAAAAATTCAGCAAGCTCATCAGCTCTTTGAATAATCTTTGAAAGTGTGTCTGCCACAAGATGTTTGTGCGTAGAAAGTCGTGCCATTTCACGAACAATTAATAACGGAACATGTCTTAACTTCATCTGTTCTCTTGCTTCAATTGCCATCTTTGCAACTTTTTCAGGTGCAACTTTTGGAATCAAGGAAATTATTCTATTGGCTATTGTTTCGCCTTCTTCATAAAATTCTTTTTCCCATAATAAAAAAGACATTACAGACCGTCTTAACTGTAATTCTGGATTTATGTGTTTGGCTCTACCGCCTTCGTGTGTAAAAATAGGTTTTTGAGGAATATTAAGTTTCGCCATCGTTATCTCCTTTCTTATTTTAAGGTGTTTATACTGCGGAACAAGCTATTACTGAGATTTTCACCAATTGAAGTATCAGAAATATTCACCAGCAGCATAAAAGTTAATGCCGAGGAAAAAGCAGATTCAGTGGCTCTTCTTAACGGGAAGTAACTGAATCTTTCGCCATCGGCAAAATGTTTATAGGGGAACAAACGAATTTGGTTTTTTCGCCAATGAAGTATCCAAATTCTTCACCACCTATAATTTTATTGTTTTTGTTTGTTTCCATAATTTGTGATAACACTCTTACCACCATCTTTTAAGATTGTCAACATATTTCTTAAAATAATTGTTGACTTTTGCAATAATTTTTCATATACAACTAATTACGTTTAAAAAATCACATTTAAAAAAGGAGTTGCGTTATATATATGGAAAAACTAAAATTTAAAAAGACAGAGCGAAGACCCACAATGAGTATCAGTATAGATAAAACCCTCAGAGAAGACCTTATAAGAATTGCAAAACGAGAAGGCATTCCAACATCAAGTGTTATAGAACAGATAATTCTGCTGGCATTAGAAAAAGGATTGATAAAAAGATAATCGTTTTTTTTATTAGCCTAAGCGTAACAATATAACACACTTATAAGGTATTCAAAAAAATATGTTGCTATCATCACCTTTATTGCCCGAAATACCAAAAGACATACAACCATCTCATAGTAAGGGTCAAATTAAATTCCCATACGTTATTATAGATGGTGTAGCCGGTAAATTTGCTGATGCTTATTGTAAGCGGCTGGAAGTACCACTCGAATTCATGTATATATCTTTCCTAACCTGCCTTGGTTCTGTTCTTGCCAGAAAACTTACTATTTCAACTGAAATTAAACCCCAGCCAAGATTTTACGTTTTGTTGCTCGGAGAAAGTGCAGACGACCATAAATCTACTGCAATAGACAAAACAATCGAGTTTTTTGAATTCGCTCTTGGCGACAACAACTCTAAAGACAAGCTCCAGCTAAATATTTGTCGAGGGACTGGTTCTGCTGAAGGGCTTGCAAAAAAACTAAATCAACGTGGCAATGTATTATTATGCTACGATGAATTCAAGTCTTTTATCTCAAAAGCAAAAATCCAAAGTAGCACACTCCTCCAATGTGTAAATAGCCTATTTGAATCCAATAGTTACGAAAACCAGACAAGTAAAGCCGAAGTAATAATAAAAAACGGGTTGCTGTCTTTATTAGCCGCATCAACAGTAGAAACATACGAGGCCGCATGGGACAAGAGCTTTACTGCCATTGGCTTTAACAATAGACTCTTTATTGTCCCTGGTAGTGGGAAAAGAGAACATCCTATTCCCCTTAAAATCCCAGATCAGCAAAAGATATCTTTAACAATAGACTTGCGTAAAATCTTAGATTTTGTTGGAAATTTTCGTGAAATAACTATCAGTTCAAAAGCCAGAAAAATATATGACGAATGGTATATGAATAGACCGCCATCAATACATTCAAAAAGATTAGATGGATATGCCTTGCGGTTTATGGAATTGCTTGCGGCAAATAAAAGGTCAAAAATCATTGACCCTGTTATTGTAAACAACACAATTGAATTAATGGATTGGCAGCTTGAAGTCAGAAGGATTTACGACCCTATTGATGCCGATAATACAATGGCTAAAATGGAAGAAAAAATTAGACGTGTTTTAACTCGAATAGATAAGAAAACTGGAAGATATATTGAATTAACCGATAATAAATTAAAACAATACACAAATGCAAACCGAACTGGCTTGCATTTTTACAATATGGCAAAAAAGAACCTAATGGATGCCAACGAAGTTGCTTTTAACAATAAGACTGGTCTCTGGACTGTTGTTGTAAACTTATACTGAACAATATAATAATTACAAGGACAAACTAAGTGATAAAAGACGAAGCCAACAATGGCATCAACAAAGAAAATATTAACAGATTCTTGGACGCAGTAAAAGCCCCTTGTAACGAATGTGATTACCATAAAACTGGGGAATCAAAAGATTGTACCCTGTGCCGTAAATGCGAAAAGCGAATTGCATATAACGATTTTATTGACGAAAGAATGGATAATGTCCATCCATCTTTTAACGGTGAATGGTTGATATTATCAACAGATAAAGTTACTGTTCAGAAACCAGTAAAAGAAGTGCCTTTGGATATTATTGTTGTTATTCCTGTTATTGATTGGGATTTAATAAAATCTGAATACATTAAGCTTGTCGTACCTAAAAAAATGACGATTGAGGTTTTTGTTAAGAAGTTTAATGTAAGCCACAAAACATTATATCTTCGCAGAAAAAAAGGAAACTGGCCGGAAATAAAGCCACCTAAATGTAAAAATAAAAAATGTATCCGACCGGCAGAAATTAAAGGTGAATGTAAAAAGTGTTATCAACGGCAATGGATGAGAAATAAAAATATTAGGTTGAAAAACAAAAAGATAGAGGAGGCTACAAATAAATGAAAAGTTTAATAATCGGTGCTGGTGAAGTAGGCAAATCACTTTATAAGGTTTTAGAAGCTACATATAAAGAAAATATAGTAATAAGAGATAAGCAACCAGATTTTGGGATTATAGAAGATTCATTACCTTTTTTAAACATCTGCTATCCTTATTCAGATTCGTTTGTCGAAGATACAAAGGCGTATATAAAACAATATCATCCAACAACTACAATTATCCATAGTACTGTTCCAGTTGGCACAACCCGAAAGTGTGGTGATGCCTGTGTTCATTCCCCTATACACGGCAAACATCCAAATTTAGCAGAAGGTATTAAGACTTTTACAAAATATGTGGGTGGCGCAAACGAACTGGCTGTATTATTGGCTATAAATTATCTTGAAGACGCTGGAATTCATCCCAAAAGAGTCTCAAGCCCTGAAGCCTCTGAGCTATCCAAAATACTGTGTACTACTTATTATGGCTGGAACATTGTCTTTTGCAAAGAAGTTGCTGATCTTTGCAGACAACTTAACGTGCCGTTTGAAGAAGTTTATACCAACTGGAATAAGGAATACAATAAAGGCTACACCGAACTTGGCATGGGGCAGTTTGTAAGACCTGTTTTGGAACCGGTTGAGGGAAAGCTCGGCGGACATTGCGTCATAAATAATTGCGATCTGTTAGAGTCTTTTATAACACATTTAATAAAACGCTTGGATGAGGAGATATATTAAAAAACCATGACAATAGACTGGAATTACATAACTGGATGCTATAACAAATATAATAAAACCGATTTCAAGACTCCAAAAGCCATGTTAAAGGTCTTGTACGATAAGCATGGTGCCTGTAATAAAATAGCCGATATTGAATTGTTGGTTTCTACATGTGCCGTTTGCACAAGAATGAAAAAAGATGAGTTGAAATTAAAATCTAAAGGCTGGCGCGGAATGTCAAGATGCGAAATCGCAATTAGAAAACTAAATATCAATCTTATAAAAGATATGTTCTGTTTAGAGGTCGCAAGTAAAATTGGTTTTTCATGTTGTTATACCAGAATCATGTTAGATAAAATAGGATTGGAATATAAAAAACATTGGGAGCGAAAGAAAAAAGATGCCACTAAATAAAGTAAAAGGCAACATGTATAATTGGATAACAAATTCGTTCAACCCAATTGGTGGTGAGTGTCCCTATATGTGTAGCTACTGCTATGTTAAAAAATTCCGTTTTCCTTCGCTCAAAGAAAAATATTCTGGGCAACCAAGGCTATATGAAAATGAATTAAAACGGAATTTAGGAAAAGATAAGTTTTGGTTTATTTGTTCGTGTCTTGACCTTTTTGCCGAAGCAATCCCTGAAAAATGGATTAAGGATACGCTGAAACATTGTCACGAGTTTGATAACGCCTATTTATTTCAGTCAAAAAACCCAAGTAGAATTTGGGAATTAAGATGTAACTTGCCAGATAATTCTATAATTGGAACCACTATTGAATCAAACAGAACGTTTAAAGAAATGTGCAATGCTCCTAATGTAATAGATAGAGCTGGTGCAATGTTAAAATTAAGTCCTTTATATAAAACAATGCTAACAATAGAACCTGTCTGTGATTTTGATTTAGATCCTATGATTGAACTTATTCAAACCTGTAAGCCTAATTGGATCAACATCGGAGCAAACACAAACAGTAAGGTAAAACTTACAGAACCATCACCGAAAAAAGTAATGGATTTAATCGACAGATTAAGTGCCTTTACTAAAGTCAAAATTAAATCTAACTTAAAACGGTTAATGGGAACAAGGAGATAAACCATGAATAACATTTACGATGATATGGAATTAGGAACACTGTTTGGCAAAAGGCCAGAAGGCACAGCACTATTTGAACCCCAAGAACTTGGGTGGGTGTGTCCTAAAGATAAG
>Ga0307379_10001437_pt1 | contig 37716 bp, 27 predicted proteins | sample UN2MG_FD_202237 | JGI IMG/M metagenome (GOLD analysis project Ga0307379, IMG submission 202237) | Soil microbial communities from Risofladan, Vaasa, Finland - UN-2 | ecosystem: Environmental > Terrestrial > Soil > Coastal area > Acid sulfate soil | place: Finland: Risofladan, Vaasa | collected...
TGTTCACCGGTTATTATACACCCATTTTCTACGGTTCGCAGAGTCCGACCGAACAATTCAAATACCCGTTATACAAGCAGCCTGATGACCTTGTTAAGGACTCGTTCGGGGAAATTCTTGGGCGGCGGGGCGCGGGCGGCGGCATTACGCCTTATCCGCCGCGGGCGGAAATCGAGAGTTCGGATATGCTCAAAGGCGGCGAGCTTGTCTGGATGAGCGACCCCTTCGAGGTCTATATCGCCCATGTCCAGGGCTCGGCCAAGCTGAGAATGCCCGACGGTGAGCTTATTACCGTCGGTTATGCCGCCAACAACGGGCACGAGTACCAAAGTGTGGCCAAGGAGCTTGTCAGGGACGGCAGAATAACCTCGGATAAGATGAGCCTCTCGGCGATGATTGACTACTTCAAGAGCCACCTGAACGAGGTGGCCGCTTATACGCAGAGGAATCCAAGGTTCGTATTCTTCCGAACGGAGGCCGGCCCCCCCCGCGGCAGTCTCAATGAGCCGGTTACGGAGATGAGGACGATTGCCACCGACAAATCGATTTATCCGCGTGCCTGCCTTGCATTTCTTTCCGCCAGTTTGCCCAAGATGATAGCGGGTAACATTTACCGTGACCCCTACGATGGCTTCGCACTGGACCAGGATACCGGCGGCGCGATCAGAGCCCCCGGCAGGTGCGATGTCTATATGGGCCAGGGTGATACGGCAGGCCAGCTCGCGGGACAAACCTACCAGGAAGGGCGGTTGTACTATCTGTTCCTCAAGCAACCGGCTCAGCCCGGCCTTTCGGAACTGCCGGTAAGCTGGTAGGACCTTGCACGATGCGAGGCATTCAGGGCCGATATGGGTCTGGACCTTAAGGACAAGACGCTCGACGAATTGGAACATTTGGTCCTCGCCCTGGGCCAAAAAGAATATCTGGCCGGCTACATTTTCAGCTTTATACATCTGCGAGGCATAACTGACATATCGCAAATCAGTCCGCTGAGCAAAGAGTTTCGTCGGCAATTGGCCGAGCAGGGCTGTTATGTTTCGCGGCCTGGAAAGGTTCAGACCCTCGAGGACCCGGACGGCACCATCAAGTATCTCTTCGAACTGGGGGACGGAAACCGGGTTGAAGCGGTGCTTCTTTCGGACGACGGCCGAAAGACCGTATGTATCTCGACACAGGCCGGCTGCGCGATGAACTGCGCGTTCTGTGCCACGGGCAGGCTCGGGCTGCGGCGGAATCTCTCGGCGGGGGAGATTGTTGACCAGGTAGGGTGTATCCAGCGAGATAAGCACAGAATCAGCAGCGTGGTCTATATGGGGATGGGCGAGCCTCTTGAAAATTACGACCCGCTAATCCGGTCGGTGCGCATATTGAATCACCCTGATGCTTACAATATCGGCATCCGGCATCTCACCATCAGCACCTGCGGGATATCGCCCGCCATTGAGAGACTGGCCGGTGAGACTGTCCTGCCGCGTCTGGCGGTTTCGCTCAACGCGCCGGCGAACCCACTGCGAACGAAACTTATGCCCATAAACAAAAAGTATCCCATTGAAAGCGTCCTGCGTGCGGTCAAGGCGTACCAGGCAAAAACGAAACGCCGCGTCACGTTCGAGTACGTGCTGATAAAGGGCTTGAACGACAGCCTAACACACGCCCGGATGCTTGCCAAACTTGTAGCCGGGGTAAAGTGCAACATCAATCTGATTGAGTTCAATCCGCACACAGGTTGTCGGTTCGCCGCCAGTGACAAAAAGGCCATTGAGAGATTCGCCGAGACTCTTCGAGGCGCCGGGATGGAAACCACGGTTCGCTACAAGAGAGGCCGCAAGATTAAAGCCGCCTGCGGTCAATTAGGCGCCGACTGGGTCAGGAGAAAATGACCAGCGAGTCGAAAATGCCAAATCAGGCGTCTTCGTACGACATCTTGCGATTCACCTTAGCCGGGGCATCCGACGGTACTAATGCAGAGATATCCGCCGATTTCTGGTGAAAACAGGCTATTTCGCTTGATAAGCATTCGCCGATGCCGGCGGCAATATCCGCGCAAGAAATGACAAAAAATTGAAAATTATCATTGACAGGCCGGTTTTTGTTGTCTAAGATTAAACCGACTGCTTCAGGGTCTGTCGTTTAGATGAAACGGTTCACGCCCGCCTTTCGTACCGGCGGATGCAGGAGCGGGAGAAAAATCAACACTTGACAGGTCGTACCTGCACCTTGACCTTTTCCCCCGCCAAATACGTTGTTTTTGTGACTGACGGTTGTGTTTGCGCCGTCGGCCGGGTGTCGGAGAGGGGTGCTTGGCCATGTTTCAACAGCGCAACAACTCGCGCAAAGGGGGGTATCGGGGACTCCACAATCTGCAAACGCCGCAGCCAAATCTCTTGTTGGCTCCAAGGTGCTATTCAACTATCAGCAGCGCCTCGACGGCCCCCTATTGCTTACAAATCAGGAGTGTCTCGTCGGAGATATTAACGATTTATTGAAAGGGTGAAAAAATGGAAACGAGAAAGATTTTGGCGCTTTTGTTTTTGACTTTGGGCCTCGTCTTGTTGCGGCCTGAGGTCAGCGAGGCGGCTCCATTAGGTACGGCCTTTACCTACCAGGGACGTCTGATGGATGCCAATGGACCGGCGGACGGGCTGTATGACTTTGAATTCAGGCTGTATGATGCCGTGGAGGATGGAAATCAGTTGGACGGTACGGTTGATATAAACGACCTAGCCGTCATAGACGGCTACTTTACGGTGTTGTTGGATTTTGGAAGCAGCGTATTCAATGGCGATACGCGGTGGCTTGAGATCCGCGTTCGGCCGGGTGACAGCGATGAGCGCCATACTATCCTGAGTCCGCGACAGGAGGTAACAGCTACGCCGTATGCGCTGCAAACCCGTGGGATATTTGTGGACAATACGTTGAATGTCGGCATTGGTACGACGAGTCCGGTGGGCAAGCTGCATGTTGATGGCGGCAAGGCGATGAGCGGCGACGGGGGCGCCGATCTTATGTTCAAGGCCCAAGACGGAGGTGACGCATGGTTGATAAATACCGACGGGTTGCCCGGTGGGGATATCATTCTATTGCCTGGTGAAGGAGGGGATGGACTCGGAACAGGATCTCCCGGGCTGGAGGGCAATGTCGGTATCGGTGCGATGAACCCTAAGGCAAGATTAAGTGTCGGGGGAGATGGTTATATTAATACTGGTGTGTATGGCATCGCCAGCAATTACGGTGTGTATGGGTACGCCGACAATTACGGTGTGTTTGGCAGCAGCAGCAATTACGGGGTTTATGGCATGGGGAGCTATAGCGGAGTTCAGGGCGAAGATGACGACAGCGGGTCTATTGGGCGTCTTGGTCATGATACCTACGGCGTTTATGGCAGCGGCTCCGTTTATGGTGGATATTTTCTTGGCAAGGGTTACTTTAGCGGCAATGTTGGTATCGGGACGACGAGCCCGGAGGCGAAGCTGGGGATTGCCAGCCCATCATCCGGTGCGGCATTGGGTGTTGGTCGTGCGTCCGGTCAACCTTCGATTAAAGCACGTTCGGATGCCGATGGCGGCTGGCTGATTATGGACTCAACGGGCAGTGGCAAAGCAGGTGTGAACTATTATCATAATGCGGATGTCATACTGGCAAAAGGCGGGGGCAATGTTGGTATCGGAACCAGCAACATCCCTGCCGGTGTATCATTGGCCGTTGATGGCAAGATCCTTTGCGAGGAAGTAGAGGTCCAGCTTTCGGAGGACTGGCCGGATTATGTGTTTGAAGAAGATTATGAACTGATGCCGCTCGAAGAGCTTGCTCAATACGTCCGGGTACAAAAACACCTGCCGGATGTCCCCACAGCCGATGAGGTCGCCTCGTCCGGCATTTCTCTCGGTCAGGCCCAAGCCCGGGCGCTTCGCAAGATTGAGGAATTGACCTTGTATGTTGTCGACCTGAATGAGCGGTTGGCTGCGGTTAAGCAGGAAAACAACAGCCTGCGCAAACGCATCGCGGTTCTCGAAGGTTCCGAGCTTGAGGCGGCTGAATAATCGCCAGCATCGAAAGGAAATAGACATGAAAACTGCAAAAAAACACGTAGTGGTCTTGACGATGCGCCGGGCAATTAGATGCATCATATATCTCATGGCAGCGGCTGCTCTGTTCCGCGGACCTCTCGCAAACGCCCAAACGATCCGCCCGCTCTCGCAGGGGTGGTATAGACCTCCGTACGAAAACGGGACGGAGTTGCTCAGCGGCTCGCTCAATCTGTTTTCAGGGGCCCACAACGGATATGACCTCGTGGGTCTGCCCGCCAAAGCTTGGGATGATCCTTCCCCGTACAAAATTCTGGCTATGGCCGCGGGCGAAGTCATCGAGGTAGAAGACGGGTACAACGAATGCGGCCTTCTTCCGCTTCCCTGCACTCCTGACGTGGGCGGCGGCTGTCCATGCAACAACAAAATATGGATCGACCACAAAAACGGTGAGTTCTCCGCCTATTATCACATCGCCTTTGGCAGCGCTCAGGTCCAGCTCGGTCAATGGGTCTGGGCTGGTCAGCACATTGCAGATGAGGGAGATGTGGGCTCCACAGGCTCGAGCGACCCAGCGATAAACAGACCCAGGCGCGGCTGCAACGGCGATCAGGACCCAAATGGGTATTGTGGTATGCATTTGCATTTCGCCATATCAACCCAGCATATAGATAGTATGCATCCCAGCGTCCTCGTTATTCCACGCATTTGTGGAATTCCAGGGTATGTCTTTGAGCCTTCAACAACCATCAGTGGTGCCGATATTGGGCCTTGCAGTTCCGCCGTTTGCCCCACCAACGATACTATTTCGGGTAGCTTTTCGGGGATTCAACAAGTATTTCTGGCCAACAATACACTTACAACGTCGGGCACTCAGATAATTCAGAACTCGGTGGTTGGGTATGAGGCAGGAAAAAAAGTTACTCTCAATCCAGGATTCCGCGCAGCGGCCGGCTGCTACTTCCGTGCCTCGATCGGTAATTGGTCCGAGCCTGGCAGCGGCTGCCCATAAATATTATGAGGCTCTTACGTCAGCAGTTTAATGGAGATTGATAATGAAACGAACAAATAATAAGCTGATAACCATCAAGGTTACAAAAAACATCCTTTTGGCAATGTGTGTTTTGCTGTTTTCATTACCGGTGTGTGCTGATTATGAAATAAACTGGCACACAATCGACGGGGGTGGCGGGACGAGCAGCGGCGGTCAATACATTCTGACTGGCACAATTGGTCAACATGACGCTTCTTACTCAGAGGGCGGCCAATATGAAGTGCTTGGCGGCTTCTGGCCCGGAGGCCCGGAGTGCCTGGTTAATTTCCGGCACTTTGCCAGATTCGCCGAATACTGGCTCCAGACAGGAACAGGGCTGCCGGCTGACCTTTATGAGGATGAGTATGACATCGTTGACTGGCTCGATTTGGGCGTGTTTGTTGACGACTGGCTCTTCTACTGCCCGTACGATTGGCCTCTGAGATGAAATAGGCCCATGAGCCAAAAGGTCTTTGCTCTCAGGATAACAATGGGCGGTTGGAAATGATTAAGCATGATCGATGAATGATTAATGCGGTGACGGCTCTGATCATAGCCTGCACGAAATATGCGAGTCAGTCCACCGAATCTGGCAGATAGTCTTTGACGCGACAAGCTGACGTGCGTGCCGGAACTTTGTGGCGTTCACCCGCGGGAGAATCGCTTGGCCAGGCAGACGACGAACAGTGCCATCAGGCATCCGCCAGCGACGGCCTCCGCCATCGCCAGTTGGCGGTAGAATCCTTCGGGGGAGGGGTACAAGTCGCCGTAGCCGAGCGTGGTAAAGGTTATCGTGCTGAAGTACAGACCCTGCAGGAATAATTGCTCGGTGTGAAGCCCGTCCCGACATATTAGTGCGCCTGACGCCGAAAACAGAAGCGCGCAAAGGACGATAACAAATGCGCCGGCGACCAACACCCTGACTGGCCTTTCCCCATACCCGAAGAGCAGCCTGCCGAAGACAAGCTCCGGCAGCAATCGAACGCCTAATAGCAACCGGCCCAGCTTTTTCACTGCCGGCAGCGTATCGTAGCCGGGCCCTCGCAGCTTCTGCCAAAGCCCGGCACATCGCTCGTTGTAAAAGCATTCGCCGGCAAGGTGATAGTAACCGGCCTCCATCGCGGATTGTTTGACAAAGCGCCAGAAGCTCTCGTCGTCGCCATACTGTCGACGCGCGAAAACGATCGAATCGTACACGGGCACCGACCTGCTCGATGAATAGACGCCCCCGAAATCCGTTTCGCCCAAAAACCTGACGCCTGAGAAATTGCCGCCCTTTGCAAAGTGCGTATTTGCGAATCTGGCGGAGCTTTTGAACTCGGCGCTTCCGAGCAGGCAATAGCCGCTGAAAACGACGGTCCTGAACTTGGCGTCGCCGTTGAAACAGGCGCTCTTGAAAGTGACCACGCCGCTGAACGTGCAGCCGTCAAAGCCGGCCGTCCCGCAGAAGGTCGCGTTCCTGAACCGTGCCTGTGCCTTGAATACCGAGCTGTTGAAAATCACGTCTTTTTCAAAAACAATCGCAACGTTGTCCGGCTCTGCCCAGGAGCCTGAAAAGACAGCGTTTTCTTCGAACACGCATTTGTCGAAGACCACCGACTGGCCCAAAGTGACGGTCTTGCAGGAGTTGCTTTCCTTCAGCGCGAGCTTCTCGATGTTGAACTTCTCGGCGGGGTCAAAAAGGCGGTTCACATCGAGTACACCCGTAATGGTGCACTGGCTCAGTTGGATATCCTCTCCGTCGGCAAGAGCCTGAAGCAGCTCGCTGGCGGTTACACTCTGTTTTTCCCTCTGGAAAGCCATCGGCAAAAATTCACCTCTCGACCAAACCAGGGACTTCTTGTATCAAAGCCTCAACCAACAAAGACGCAGGGAATTATAGAGGATAAGAAAGAATTTGAAAAGCCCCATGCGAAAAACGAGACATATTTCTACTTGGGCATGCTCTCGGTGGTCATACGGACACTGTCGTCCTCAATCAGTTTGCCCGTGTTCTTGTCCCATCTTCGCGTGCGATAGTTCAGGCGATGATTGCCGTGGCAGTCGGTGCAATACTTTTTATCGGGGACCGTGCCTTCAAAGAAAGGTTCATGCTCCTTGGTGTTGATATTCTCTTTTGCATGGCACGCCATGCAGGAAGCGTTGATCTTTTCGAGGGGGTACATAATATCGGGCGGGGTGATATTATCTTCGTCGCCGCAGTGGGCGTCGGAGGCCCCGTGGCACTGCTCGCAGCCGATATTGGCTCGGGCATGCAGGACCGCCAGTTCCTCCTCCGCATAATTCATGTGGCAGACGTGGCACCGACTGTTATCAGCGACCGGACCCTCCGGAGGCGGAAGCTCCAATGTCGGCGGGCTTTCTTCCAGCAGCAGAGGTTTTTCGTCGGTCGTTTTGACTGTGATTGCCGCGGGAGGGTTCTGTTGGGTCCCGGTACCTTCCAGCGCCGTTGCAGCACCCTCATCAATGGGCGTATTTTTCCCCTCACTCTTTGGCTTACAACCAAACAGTGTCACAGTCGAAACCAAAACAAATAACAGCCAACAGTATCTCAACATGCGAAGCTTGTACTCCTTACTCGATTTGTACGCGTTGCTTTCGTTTGGGTACTTTATACATACTCCCAGTCTTTTAACCACTGGTAGTTGCCCGGCAGATTGGCCCAGGCTTGATCCATCGCGTTATTCAGCGTTTTGGCCTCGGCCAGGTCGAACTCTCGCCGCTCCATAATCGCCTTTGCCACATTGTCCACCTGCTGTGGACTGACCAGACCCGGAATCGGCACGATACGGGGATTATGAAGGATGTATCGGATGGCCAGCCTCGCAAGGCGGTCGTCCTCTTCGGCGTGAGGGTCGTCAGGTGCGCTGCTGCCCTTGAAGAGCGAATTGCTCGCGAATGGCTTGATGCCGAAGGCCCCGACGTCGCATTTCTTGAGAGCATCAAAAACGCCGTGCTTGGGCATGGCCTTGCTCTTGGCCGTGTAAGGAAAGACCACAACGTCAATCTGGGGGAAATATTCAATCATGAACTGTATCCAGCGCCGGTCGTGCGTTGAGAAACCGCCAAAGCGTGCCTTGCCCTGTTTCTTGGCCTTTTCCAGTGCTTCGACTATCTCACAGGAGGTATCGAATGAATGCCTTCCGCCCGGCTCCAGGCAGGTCATCCGCCACAGATCCGTATAATCCTGATTCGACTTTACGAGCAGTGAGTCCAGCCTCTCCATCAGCTTCTTGGCGGTGCGGAAGTCCGGATTGCGGACCTCTCCGCCGGACAGCGCCAGATACATCTTGTCCCGACGGCCATCCAGAGCCTTGCTGTAGGCGCAAACCTCAGGGACGCAGCAGGCATCGATGTAGTTTATCCCTACTTCGATGCATCGGCTCACTATATCGTGGCAGTTTTGCTCAAAGGTCTTGCCGGTGGCATCGAGTATCTTGTCCACTCGCTTCCAGTGTCCGCCCATGCAGACCGCCGAGACCATAAGCTCGGTTTTGCCCAGCCGGCGATATTCCATGTTCTGGTTGTAATTTAGGGGTTTGTTGACGCCAGGCGAGCCGCCGGCTATGGCTGTCAGCACCGCGGACGAGCCCAAACCCACCGCCAGGCCCGCTGCGGTCGCCGCCCCGCCTCGCATGAACTGCCGCCTCGTTATTGCTTTGTGTCGCACAGTCTTGGCTCCTTTATCAGTTTTTCGGATTTTACGACCGGCTGGAGTAAACGCGATGCTCGAGCGTCTGCCAACCCTTGGCATATCCTATCACGTTCTGCCGCCCTTCGTCAAGGCCTTTTCGTGGTTTAGGCCAGCTCCTGCCTTGCTCAGCAAAGCCCCTGTGGGTTCCTGCAGCTTAATTTTCACTACTCAAAGGCCACTGCCACACGTATAATCACTGCTATGGAGCGAGCTGTTTACAGGATAATCGACGCCAATTTCAACCGCGCCCGCGAGGCTATTCGCGTGATAGAGGAATTTTGCCGATTCGCTCTGAATTGCAGGCCGTTGACCGAGCGGGCCAAGCAGTTTCGCCACGAGCTATCGGCCGCCATCGGGAGGCTCGATGCCGACAAGCTCATTTCAAGTCGAGATACACCCGGTGACGTCGGCGTTGACGCCGCCGTCCAAAATCAGCTTCAGCGGGGGAATCTGCAGGATTGCCTCACCGCCGCGTGCAAACGTCTGCCCGAGGCATTACGCGCGCTGGCCGAGACCATTCAAACCATAGACCCGTCGATAGCGAGGCAAATCGAGAATCTGCGGTATGCAGCTTATACGCTCGAAAAAGACATTACCCTTTTCAGCAGCGCAGCCGAGAAATTCAAACGGGTCGGACTCTACGTCATAATCAGCAGCAACCTGCCGGCGGACGTCATCTCTCTGACACACCGCTGTATAGCCGGAGGCGCCGACTGCATCCAATTGCGGGCAAAGGACATCGAGGACGACAGGCTTTTCGCTCTGGCCGTCGAGTTTGCCGAGGTGTGTAAGGCCGGGGGCGTCCTGAGCATAATAAACGACCGGGCGGATATTGCAGTGGCTGCCGGCGCCGACGGCGTTCACCTCGGACAGAACGATTTGCCCATCGAGCAGGTTCGCAAGCTCCAGTTGACGCCGCTGATTATCGGCAGGAGCACACACTCGCTAAAGCAGTTGCAGACTGCCTGCAGCGAGCTGCCCACATACGTCAGCTTGGGGCCTGTCTTTCCCACCGCAACGAAGTCAACAGCCGAGGCCGTCGGACTGGACTACGTCAAACAAGGTGTTAAGATGCTTGCCGATACCGGTATCGGCCACGTCGCCATCGGCGGCATCACGCTGGATAACGTCGAAGACGTCTTGAATGCCGGCGCCAAAACCATCGCGGTCTGCTCGGCCGTCACGGAAGTGGCCGACCCTGCCGCCGCCTGCCGCGCACTAAAAGAAAGAATTGCCGCTCTCGGATAGCAATTGCATCATTCGCGGTTCTCGCGCCTCTCTCTTTCCTCTTCGGTCTTTAGCTCTTGCTCGAGCTTGCGCTCAGCAGCCGGCCGTGCCGCCAAAGAAACCAACTCAAGGTTCCAGATATTCATCCTCTACCTGGCCCGTCTCGACATTGGTATCTTTAATTAGCTGATTGGCCTTCGATATCAAATCAACCAGCTCTATGACGTCGGCGTCGCCCGGCCGCTGGTGGAGGAGAGACTGTGCGCGTGTGAGAGTATCACTTAGCTTCGCTCCTTTGGCCCAGTAGCTCTTGCGAAGGATTTCGGCGAATTCGGCGGCGACGGCAGCTAACCTAAAGTCGAAGGAAACGTTGGAATCGAAGCCGTCATAAACGAACTTGAAGACCGTGTCAGCAAAGTCTTGTGTCGATATGGACCTTTTGAATTCCGTTACTTCATCGGTGTCAGCATCTTTATAACGCACGTAGGTTGTCGCGGCGGTGCCCGTCTTGTCCGGCCACAACTTCAATTCATAGAGTGCCGTGACCGAATGGCCCGCGCCGACCTCGCCGCCGTCCTGTTTGTCGTCGCGAAACTTATCATCCGGCACATCGCGGTTCTCGTAGCCTATCAGGCGGTAGCTGCGGACAACCTCCGGATTGAATTCGACCTGTACCTTGACGTCTCTTGCGACAACCTGAAGTGTGCCGGTCAGGTTTTCCACGAAGATCCGTTTTGCCTCGACAAGAGTATCGACGTAGGCATAGTGTCCGTTGCCTTTGTCACCCAAAGTTTCCATCAGCACGTCGTTGTAATTGCCCATGCCGAAGCCTATGGTCGAAAGCGTAACGCCCTTGTCCGCCTTTGCCTTTATGACCTTTAAGATGTCATCGGCCCCGGTCTGCCCGACGTTGGCCACGCCGTCCGAACATAGTATGACGCGGTTGATATAGCCTTTTCGGTATGCGCTGTCGGCCATCTCATAACCGATGCGGATTCCATCTTCGGCGTATGTCGAGCCCTCGGCATTCAGAGACTCGATTGCGGCCAGAATTTCCGCCTTCTCGTCAAGCCCTATATGATCCATTATTTTTCTGCCGCGACTGCCGTAAACGGCAATTCCTATCCGGTCATGCTCTTTCAGATTCTCTACCAGCATGCGCAATGCTTTCTTGACCAGGCCAAGCCGGTTCTCGCGGTTCATTGAGCCCGAAACGTCAATAACGAAGGTCAGGATGGCCGGCTTGCGGTCCCGGTCGCTCACCTCTCTGGCCTTCAGGGCGAGTTTTAGCAAGTGGCTGTTTCTGCGTCCCGTCCCGAATTTCCAAGGTGCGGCTTCCGCGTAAACGGCGAACACATCTTCATGAGGGGCCTCGTAGTCATATTTGAAGTAGTTGATAAACTCTTCAGCCCTGACAGCCTTTTCCGGCGGAACATGCCCATCGTGCAGGTACTGCCGCACGACTGTATAGCTGCCCGTATCGACATCCACGGCGAAGGTGGAAAGATTGTCATCTTCGGTATCGACAAACGGATTGACGCCGTAGTTCTTAAAGAACATCGCATCGACCTGCTCGCCGTTTGGCGGCGTGGTCCCCCCATGCGCCATCTGATAGGCTCCGCCTCTCGCTTCCAACGGTGGCGTACCAGTGAACGCTGGCGTGCGGGCTATCATACATGCGGGAGGGGCGCTCGCTGCTTCCGCGGGTGCCGGATTCGACAAATACCGCGAAAACTTCTCTGCTTCCGATACCACTTTCGGTTTGGGACCGGCCCGTGACCTATCACCTTTGTCAGGCACCGAGTACAGAGCGCTTTCGGTGTCGCCGGATGCCGGCTGAATCTCCGCCAAAGCCATCCTCATGGCTTTGTTGAGGGATGGAACCGTTAAGGAGATTACGACGCCGCAGAGAACCATGATGACGGCCGCGTACGCGAGTATCCTTAACCATTTGATCTTCACGGGTGTAACCTTTCGGTGTCCCATTCGACCTTTCCCTGACTTCGCCAAGTCAGCAAGAGCATCATTTGTCAGTGCGTCCGTGAATTCTTTGCTGGGTCTATCCCGGTCGCCGGTGAGTTTGACCAGTCGGGAGATATTTTGTTCCAGCTTATTGTCTTTACGTTTCATGGTTGTTGACCTCATCTTTCTGGAGGCGCTGTTGTGCCAAGTTCCTCACGAAGGGAAATCCTCGCCCGATACAACAAGCTGTGCACAGCCTTTTCAGTAATATTCATCTGTCGGGCTATTTCACTTGCCGGAAGGTCCTCGATATACCTGGCTTTGAGAACCTTCTGCTGCCTGGTTTCCAATTTGTTCAGGGCCGCCCGAACAATCGCGGCTGTCTCTTCTTGTTCGAGAATCTCGTCGGGCAGCGGCTCGGCGTCGATTGTCTCAACGTAGCGGCTGAGATCCCCATTGACCCGGGGTCGGGCCGCGCGTTTTCTTATTTCAAGCCGGATGACATTGCGCGCAATGCCACAAATCCATTGTTCAGGACGTCCCTTCGAAGGGTCGTAGCAAGCGCGTCCCCTCACGGCATCGAAGACCGTGCGTTGGACCAGCTCTTCAGCCAGCGAAGGATTCGGCCAACTTTTCATGAACATGCCATAGAGCCGTGGAATCTGTTGACGGACGAACTGGCGCCACGTATCAGCGGCGCCTTTTGCAATCTCCGCCCAGCGCTGTTGATTTAGCTCATCCGCCACTTGGCTTAACCACCTTTCTGGTACCAGTTTCTATTAAGTATTATGCGCCAAGGGTGTAAACTACTCACACCTTTTCGCAAAGAACGAGAAGTTTATTTCCATTATGCAAGCGATTGACCGCTCAGGTGATTTGGCGGGATTGCAGGCGGCTAATCAACCGGCTTGAAAGCAGAAACCGGCAGCCGAATGCCGGCTCGCCGGGGTATTATGGCGGAGAACGGGCAGGTTCGGGACCTGCCGAGAAGTCCTGTTTTCTGCGCTTCTTGCGTTTCCGTTTCTCCGAATTATCCACTAATGGTGCATACCCCGCGGAAAAAACCCGCAAAACTTTGGGCCTTTGGCGAATTATCAGGCGGCGCACCTGCCAACGGGTATGGTTTTTGCAAGCACTCCAGGGCATAAGCCATAAAAGCTTTTCAGCACTTAACTTATGCGCCACAGGTTGGGGCCGGCCATTCAGTGGCGACGTGAATTCAGAAAGGCGACCAGTCAGCTCCGTTATTCTTCAAATAACCGACACGAAAGGATAGAATCCAAGTGGGGCGGTTATCAACAGGTTATCCACATCCAGGAGGGCTGCCTCCGAACAACCGTGGGTATATACGGTCAGGTCCTGTGAAAGCCCGGAAACAGACAGAGTATATAAGTCCTTCTGGATGCAGTCCATAAGACATGCAGCGGCCTTGGCATAGGGCTTGGGACCCGGTTTGGTCGATCTTTTCTCTTGTGGAAAGTAATGGGTTGAAATCAGGCGGGATGTTGATTACCATATCGGCCGAGCAACTTTGGTGAAGGCTGCTTGGGCTGCATAGCGCGATTGCCGGGATAGAAGTAACGGGATTGGTCCTGTTGTCCGGCCTGGCACGGCGGGAGCAATCCCAATGTTAATTCATTTCGGCCATGAGAAGGAGAAGATAGATGACGAAACTTCAAGAGCGGCTGCGTGCCGGCAAGTTTGTTGTGACAAGTGAGGTCGGCCCACCCAAAGGAGTAAACATTGACAAGTGCCTTGAAGAAGCGGAATCGCTGAAGGACAGGATAACCGCATTCAACGTGACCGACCTGCAAAGTTCGGTGATGCGATTCGGCTCGCTCGCAACCTGTCGGCTCCTTCTCGACCGGGGTCTGGAGCCCATCTTGCAGATGACCTGTCGCGACCGCAATCGGCTTGCGCTGCAATCGGACCTTTTGAGCGCATTCGGTCTCGGAATCAGAAACGTTTTGTGCCTGACCGGCGACCACCCCGCGTTAGGCGACCATCCGCAGGCCAAGGAAGTCTTCGACCTCGATTCTGTTCAGCTTCTTCAGGCGGCCAAGACTCTTCAAGAGGGCAGGGACCTTTCGGACAGTGAACTCGACGGCAAGCCCGATTTCTTTCTTGGGGCTGTGGTTACACCGGGGGCCGATCCACTGGAGCCGCAGCTTCTCAAGATGGAAAAGAAGATTCAGGCGGGGGCTCAGTTCTTCCAGACCCAGGCCGTTTATGACACGGGGAAGTTCAAGGAGTTTATGAAACAGGTTTCGCACTTTGACGTGCCGGTCATGGCCGGGATAGTGATACTGAAGTCCGTGGGCATGGCCCGGTATATGAACGCCAACGTGGCCGGAGTCAATGTGCCGGAAGAATTGATTGAGCAGTTGAAAAAGGACAAGGAGAAAACGAAGTCCGGCCAGACCGGAATAGAAATCGCCGTTCGAACTATCAAAGAAATCAAAGACTGCTGTCAGGGTGTTCATCTCATGGCACTGGGCTGGGAAAGTAAGCTGCCGGCTATACTTGATGGGACCGGTTTGTGAAAAAGAACAAGCCCACTTTTGGACCGTAAGCATAGTTGGGAGGAACATTTGTGGGAATTTGTCGCAAATATTGACCCTACGCCGAAAAAGGTAACACGACGGAAAGAAAACGCCGGGCAATCGCTCGATGAATGCATGGTCCGGCAAGGATATCAGGAGAGAAGATGAGTAAGACAGAAATTCCGGTAGTGTGGTTGCAGGGGGCCGGCTGCACGGGCTGTTCCGTCTCGATACTTAATGCGGTCAGTCCGAGGATACAGAATCTGCTTCTGGACGAGCTGGTGCCGGGTAAGCAGCTAAATCTGTTGTTCCACGCCACGATAATGGCCGGCCAGGGTGAGCCCGTAATCAAGGTCCTGAAGGACACCGAGAAGAAAAGAAAGGGCGGCTACGTGCTGGTTGTTGAAGGTGCAATTCCTACCGCCGAAGGGGGGCTTTACGGAAGCATCGGTGAAATCAACGGCAAGCACGTGACCGTTGAGCAGAGCGTGGCCGACCTTGGTCAAAACGCCTTGCTTACGATAGCGCTGGGCACATGTGCGGCCTTTGGCGGAATACCGGCCGCCAAGCCGAATCCCACCCTTTGCAAGGGTGTACAGGCCGTATTCAACGAAAAGGGCATTGAAACTCTGGTCGTAAACGTGCCGGGCTGTCCGCCTCATCCGGACTGGTTCACAGGAACAATATCCGTGGTGCTCTTCTCGGGCGTCGAGGCACTCGAACTGGACGACCTGGCGAGACCGACGCTTATTTATGGAAAACTGATTCACGAGAATTGTCCCCGCCGCGCCGACTTCGATAAAGGCAAGTTCGCCGAAAAGCTGGGCGATGCAGGCTGCCTTTATAAGCTTGGCTGCCGGGGCCACTATACTTACGCCGACTGTCCTTTGAGACAGTGGAACAACGGCGTCAACTGGTGCGTCAAGGCGGGCTCTCCCTGTCTTGGCTGCGTCGAGCCGGAGTTCCCGGACGGCACATCGCCGATGTATGAAAAGATTACTTTCGAGGACCTCAAATGAGCAAGACAATTAAGATCGACCCCATCACGCGAATAGAAGGCCACATGGGTATCGAGGCGGTGATAGACGACGGTGTGGTAAAGGACGCCAGAAGCTCCGGCACGCTGTTTCGCGGCTTCGAGATAATTCTCAGGGGCAGAGACCCGCGGGACGCCTGCCGGCTTACTCAGCGAATCTGCGGCGTCTGCCCCACCGCTCACGCCACCGCTTCGACACTTTGCATCGACGAAGCATTCGGGCTCACGGAGAAAATCCCCGACAACGCCAAACTGATACGCGCTTTGATATTCGGCTCCAACTTTCTGCAGTCGCATATCCTGCATTTCTATCACCTGGCGGCGCTGGACTACGTGGACGCCGCCGGCGCCATCGGCGATTTGGCGCCTTTTGTCCCGCGATATGAAGGGGATTATCGCGTGCCCACCGACGTCAATGCCGAATTGGTGAAACATTACGTCCGGGCGCTCGACATCAGACGCAAATGCCAGGAGATGCTGTCGATTTTCGGCGGCAAGATGCCCCACAACGTCGGTATAGTCCCCGGCGGAGTCACCGAAAAGCCCACAGAGGACAAGATAACCAATTTCCTTTGGCGGCTAAATGAAATACGCGACTTCATCGACAATACGTATATCCCGGACGTCATAGCCGTCGCAAAACTCTACAGCGATTATTTTGAGGTCGGCCCGGGCTGCAAGAGGCTTCTCTCTTACGGCGGCTTCGATTTGCCGACCGGCAAGCTCTTTGTCACCGGTATTGTTGCCCCTGATTTGAAAGCCGAGCCTTTCGCGAAGGAAAACATCACCGAGGACGTCAAGCACTCCTGGTACGCCGATTCCGGTTCAGGCAAGAACCCTGCCCAGGGCGAGACGGCGCCGCAGCTCAAGAAGAAAGAGGCGTATTCATTCCTGAAGTCACCGCGTTATGACGGCAAGGTCTGCGAACTGGGGCCTCTGGCGAGAATGGTAAACAACTACGTTCAGGGTGACGGAAAAGTCAAGGAAATGGTGGATTCGGTGCTCGGTGAATTCAACGCCGGTTTAGATGTTTTGTATTCGGTCCTTGGCAGGCACGCGGCACGGGCCATTGAGGCTAAACTTGTTGCCGACTCGATGGTCGATTGGCTCCAGGTACTAAAACCCAGCGGGCCGGTCATCATTGAAAGCCCGATTCCTGACGAGGGCCAGGGCGCCGGGCTGACCGAGGCGCCGCGAGGTTCGGTGGGGCACTGGATAACCATAAAGGACAAGAAGACCGACCGCTATCAGGTCATTACGCCGACGGCCTGGAATGCCTCGCCCAAAGATGACAAGGACCAGCCGGGCGCCGTTGAGCAGGCAATCATAGGTACCAAAGTGAAAGATAAGGAGAATCCCTTCGAGCTGGTGCGGATTGTCCGGGCGTTCGACCCGTGCCTGGCATGTTCCGTTCATCTGCTCGACGCAAGGGGCAATGGGCTGGGGGTGTTCAGGGTTGTATGATGTCCCGAAAGAAGAGGTTGCTGGTTCGATGACGGATTCGCAGAAAAATTCCGGCCGGATTGTCGTGCTGGGCTTGGGCAATCTGCTGCTAAAGGACGAAGGCATCGGCGTCCACGTCGTCCATGAGCTGCATAGACAGGATCTGCCGGCCAACGTCGAACTTATCGACGGCGGAACCAGCAGTCTCGATATTCTGCTCATGCAGGAGGGTCCTTATAAGCTGGTGGTCATCGATGCAATGAAGGCTGGTAAAAAGCCCGGCACCATTTATAAGACCAGATTTAAAGCGCAAGAGATGCACGAGCTGGCACATACTTTCAGCAAAAAGATAAACTCAACGCTGAGCCTGCATCAGGTCGGCCTTGTTGATGCCCTTCTGGTCGCTCAGAAGACCGAATGCGGACCCGACGAAGTTACCATAATAGGCGTTGAACCGAACGAAATAGACGGCGGCCTGGAGCTGACCGAGCCGGTGAGCGAAAGGATGCCGCAGATAATCAACTCAGTTCTTGAGGAAATTGAAAATGCTTTTCACGAAAAATAAACCTCTGGACGAAGTGCTGGAGTCTCTCGGCGCCGAAAAGAACATCTTCCTGCTCGCCTGCAACGGCTGCGCCGAGGCCTGCCAAACGGGCGGCCGGGAGGCGCTGGACGCAATGAAGCTCGAAGTGGAAAAGGCCGGCAAGAATGTCACCGGCACCTGTCTGGTTGATTTTCTCTGCAACAAACTGCTGGTTACCACTCGGCTGGCCAGAGAGATGGACAAGATCAACAAGTCCGATTCCATCCTCGTATTGACGTGCGGCATCGGCGTGCAGGCCGTGGCCAGGGTGGTAGCTAAAACGGTGCGGCCCGCAGCAAACACAGTTTCGCTCGGTGGACTGCAGGGGCTCTGGCCTTCGGACGAGCGCTGTGAGGCATGCGGCGACTGTTCCCTCGATTATACAGGCGGCATCTGCCCCATTACCTCGTGCGCCAAGAGCCTGCTCAACGGCCCGTGCGGCGGCGCCCATGATGGCAAATGCGAGGTTGACCCGGAAAAAGACTGCGGCTGGATTAAAATCTATGAGCAGCTAAAGAGAATCGGCCGGCTGGATAACCTCAAGAAAGTCAGAAAGCCACGGGACCACAGCAAAATGATGCCCTCCGCGGAACTGCGAAAGACATCGTTTTACGACGTGGAAAAATGAAACCGGAGGCGCCTGCCCGTCGCGCTGGGCGTGCCTTTTTGACCTTGGATAATTCTTCTGAAAGGAGCACAAATTGACGAGTCCCTTTATTTCTATCGGCGAGTCGATACACGCCTCGATTCCAAAGACCGGCAAAGTGATGAAACAGCTTCGACAACTTGGTCCCGATGCCTATTCGGCGCCGAGCGAACCACTGGATTATATAAGGGACCTGATTGAATCGCAGGCGGCCGAGGGCGCGGACTACATCGCCGTCAACCTTGACGCCTTCGGCGAGGATGAGCCGCAGATCGCCGTGGATATGATGGTCGAATATGTCCGGCTGGTCCGAAAGTGGGGCGGCGGCGTCCCCATCTGCATCGACAGCAGTGACGACAACGTCCTCATCGCCGGGCTCAAAGAATGGTATAACACAGACAAACAGGTAAAGCAGCCGCTCGTCAACTCCATCAAGGTCCACACGATGGACAATATGTTCAGCCTCAAGAAAGATTACGACTATGCCTTTGTCGGCCTGCTGATGGCAGAGGCCGGAAAGTCACATTCGGTTGACGACCTCTACGCCCTGGCTAAGCAGATCTTTGATGAAGCCGTCAACAAATACGCCTTCAAGCCCGAAGAAATCTTCTTTGACTCGACGATATTTCCTCTGGCAATCGACATGCCGATGCAGCCTGGAGAGCCGGGCTATACCTACAAGACCTTCGAGACCATAAAGAAAATAAAGAGCGACCCCGAAATGAAGGGCGTTCATTTCACCGGCGGCATAAGCAACTGCTCGCGGGATTTGCCCGCGCGAAAGACCGGCATAATGCGCGCCTTTGTGCACAAGGCCATGGAATACGGAATGGATTCCGGCATCGTCAACGTCAGGCATCATCTTTCGCAGGGTGAGCCCGATGCGGAACTGCTGATGCTGCTGGACGCATACGCAAAGATGGACGGCTCGCCGGAGAAAATGACCGAGGCCATGATGCTGATGGGCAAGTTCTGCCGGGAGAGCAGAAAAAACGCCCAGTGAGAGCCTTCAATGTCCTATTCGCTTCTATTTTGCCGCTGGGTCAGGAGATCCATTTGCAGTTCAACGCCTTCACGGTCATGCTGATCTGAAGAAGGATGTTTCTAAACAAACCGACCAATCACGCCAAAGAACCCCCAGTTAGGCGGGACGGAAGAGCGCCGGACGAGTAAGTTTCCTGCGCGCGCACTGATTTTCATGTACCGGTAGGGCCGATCCGAAAGCCGCCAAAGGTAAACTGTAGGCCTGTAGCCGCAATAAGATCGACTGCTTGCTTTACCAGAACGCCTGCTCCTTTGACTCAGAGCAAGCTTCTGACAAAGATTGCCCATGCAGGTACGTTGACTGGGCGGACTTAATACGTATACTCAAGCTAAAGGATTTCGTTCCGGACGACATCGTTGGTCAGAACTCAAAATACGGAGACTAACAAGGATGACATATATAGTTACTATGCTATGTGCGTGTACACTGTTATTTTGCAGCGGTGGCAGTGTTTTGGGACATAGTGACATTACCGTGAAGGAGTTGCGATGTGAATATGCGGCGAACCCTCTGTGTATTGATACGGAGAAGCCAAGGTTCAGCTGGACTCTCGAATCGAGTCAGCGAGGGCAGAAGCAAACTGCCTATCAGATCATCGTCGCAGGCAGTGCGGACAAGCTGGAAAGAAATAAACCTGACAAGTGGGACAGCGGCAAGGTGGCTTCCGAAGGGTCGGTGAATATAGAGTACGGGGGCAGCGCACTAAAGAGCGGTGAGATGTGCTGGTGGAAGGTGCGATGCTGGGATAAAGACGGCAACGCCGGGCAATACAGCGATGCTGCAAGTTTCGAAATGGGTCTGCTGAGGGAAAGCGACTGGCAGGGTAAGTGGGTCGGGGCTGAGAAGGGTATTTCATCTCCGCTGTTGCGCAAGGAGTTTGCGATTACCAAAAAGCTCAAACGGGGTCGGGTCTATGTTTCGGGGCTCGGCTGGAGCGAGCTGTATATCAACACCAAGAAAGTGGGCGATCATGTGCTGGACCCGGCGACGAGCGAGTATCACAAGCACACCCTGTATGTCACGCACGACGTGACGGACCTGTTGGATACTGGAGGCAACGCGATAGGCGTCATGCTGGGCAACGGGTGGTACTGCGAGCCGGAGTACCCAGTGTATGGTGACTCACCGCGGGTGCTTTTGCAGATGAACCTGAAATTCATCGACGGCAGCGAGATGAGCGTTGTGAGCGATGAATCCTGGAAAACGATGCCGGGTCCGATTACGCATAATGATTTTTGGCAGGGGGAGGTATATGACGCGCGGGAGGAAAAGCCCGGCTGGGCGAAGGCCGGTTATGACGATTCGAACTGGAGCCAGGCATTGATCAAGAGCAGCCCCGGGGGCAGGATGATGTCCCAAGTGATGCCGGCAATCAAGGTGGTCAAGACAATGAAGACGGTTCGGTTATCCAATCCTGCGCCCGGAATATACGTTTACGACATGGGACAATTGTTCGGCGGCTGGGTTCGGGTGAAAATGAGGGGTGAGGCGGGGACAAAGCTAACTATAAAGTATTCGCCGCGGCTGGTTGAAGACGGTGGTTGGGACGACAAGAGTCGGCTTACTGAGGTGGAGGGTACGGACTGCTATATTTTGAGAGGCGACCCCGAAGGTGAGATTTACGAGCCGCGATTCACCTACCATCCGGTACGATATGTTCAATTGGAAGGTTATCCCGGCGAGGCGAGCCTCGAGAGCTTGGAAGGCAGGGTGGTCCGCTCGGCGGTGGATATGTCGGGTGACTTTGAATGCTCAAATCCTCTGTTGAACCAGATTCACCGGAACGTGGTGTGGACGCTCAGTAACGAGCTGTTCGGTATCCCGCTGGACTGTCTTTACCGTGAGCATTGGGCATGGATCGACCCGGCGACGGTCACAGGCACGCTTTACCCGAGGAAATTCATGCCTCAGTTCTGGACGAAATGGCTGACCGACATTCAGGACGCCCAGTTCGATAACGGGGCGGTGCCAATCATAGCTCCGAATTACCGAATCAAGGATCGTCCAAAACAGGAAGAAGTTCATGGCTCGTCCGCCGCCGAAAAAGACAGGATTGATGCGGCATGGGGCGGCAACTATCCCATCCTTGTCTGGTATTTGCATCAGTATTACGGTGATGACCGCATACTGGCCGAGCACTATCCGAGTTTGAAGAAATGGATTGCCTATCTCAGTTCGACGGCGCCCGAGCACATTGTAACCAAGGGTGTTTACGGCGACCACATGCTGCCGGGAACCGAGCCCGGCGATGAGCAGTTTGTGTCTAAGGAAACGCCGCGTCCTCTGGTGTGGACGGCCTATTACTATCGAGGCGTGGCGGCCCTGGCGCGGATAGCGGACCGGCTGGGCAAACAGGCTGATGCCAGGCGGTACTCGCTGCTGGCGGAGAACATCAAAGAGGCTTTCAACAAGGAATGGCTGGATAGAGAGAGCAGCCAGTATGCGACAGGCTCCCAGACGGCGAACCTTCTGCCGCTGGCAATGGGTATTGTGCCGAGAGTGAACGAAGAAGCAGTGCTCAAGAACGTGATACGGGACATTAACGAGAAATACGGCGGGCATCTTCACACCGGCAACAGCGGCACCACATGCATGATCGATACTCTCACTCAGCGAGGATACGGAGAAACAATGTATAAGGTGGCCGCGCAAACCGCGTATCCCGGCTGGGGATACATGGTGGGCAAAGGTGCCACCACTATTTGGGAAGCGTGGGGACGGAGCAAAGGCCAGGAAAGCATGATTATGTGGGCTACGATCGATGAATTCTTCTACAATGACCTCGCCGGCATCAATGGGCCGGAATACTACGGACCTGATGATGTGAAACCGGGTTTTGAAAAAATTCGCATCAGGCCACACGTGCTCGGCGATCTGACTCATGCCAAAGCTTCGATCAGGACCGTGCGAGGCTGGGTCAGGTCGGCATGGTTGAAGAAAGATAATGCCATCACCCTGAAAGTGACAATACCTGTCAACAGCAATGCCGAGGTCAGCGTTCCCAAAATCGGACTGAAAAATGTTACGGTCACTGAAACCGGCAAAACCATTTTCGAAAACGGCAGATTCATCAAGGGCGTTTCCGGTATTACAACTGCTGCGGAAACCGATGACTATGTGATATTGCAGACCGGTTCCGGGTCTTACAGCCTCAATTTACAGGGAAGCTGACCAAACGCTAAATAGCACGTAAAACTGCAAAAAATCCAAATCCATAAGATTAGCAAAAGCAAAGACTTAAGAAAATTGCAAAAAATGTAAACATTTTCAATGGCGTGTGACCCTGGCGGGTGCTATTTGAGTTGCCAGGCGAGGGGGCAATAACAAAGCCATTGGTCGGCGAGGAGTTTCAAATCGGTCCAGCCGACGTCGTTGAGGTGGTTGAGGTCTGCCCCGCCGCACCAGTCCGGCTCGGCGCAGCCGGTTTGGAGCCAATGGTCGGCAAATCTGGCAAAGTGCCGGAAGTCGACGACGCAGGGTATCGGGTCGAATGCACCGCAAAGGTCGAAGCCGATATAGCCCACATCAAAATCCGCCTCGCTGCTTGCGGCGCCGTCACCGAATTGCAGGTAGGGACCGGCGGCAGTGAGCAGGGGGTCAATGCTGAAGTCGGCAATTCGTACGCCAAGCAAATCACGGTCACGATATATCTGGGCGATGCCGTCGCTGCGGACGGCAATGCGGTAAGTGTGCATTTGGGAGAAGTTGTCGAGGCCGGCTGCAATAGTTTTGAAAGCTCCACCTTCGTACCAGCAGACAGCGGTCGTGGTGACGGTGATAAAGCAGCGTTTGCCGGGCAAGGAGCCGTCACCGATGTACAATTCAAAATCAACGCCGCGGCTGGCCGATGTGGTGTTGAAGACTCGCATCGCGATTTCGGCGGTAAAGCCGAGGCTCTCATCGACGCTGCCGAAGCCATCATTGGCGTCATTCACCCAGCGAGCCCGCTGAGAGGGGCCGGAGTCGACCCTCATGACGTTTGGTTCAGGATAGCTGGTCACGGCTTCGGGGGTCGTGTCTGTACCTGTCCAGCGCCAGTCAGAAGAGGGAGCGAGGATATCGCTCGCCGCCAAGGCCACAGATAGATTGCTGTTACCGGGCAATTCCACCGCGGCGGGGTTTTCGTTTTCGTTGAATAATCTTATCAGCCATACCCCCTCAGGGGTTAAGGTGAGATTGAACTGATTGGCGCTTACAGGGTAATTGGCGCCGTCTGTGCCAATTGCTGAAACCGTGCCGGACGGGACGGTAACGGTGGCGCTCCTTGTCTGCCAATAGGCGTTGGCAATCAGCAGCCAGGTGCCGTAATTTCCGGTGACGGTGCGCGTTGCCACTTCGTCAACATTGACAGTGCACTGGACGGGATCAGGTGGTTGAAGCAGGAGGTGCTGGCGAGAGCGTATTTCCTTGCCCATCGCGACGATACCATTCCATTTATCGTTGAACGTCGCAAGGTCGTACATATCCCACATCTTGTTGAACGAGTAGAACATGAGTCCCTTTGCACCATTGGCAATGCAGCCATAGCAAATCGTTCGGAGTTTAGTGTCATGCAGGAACATATTGCCCCAGAAGGGTATGGGTTTGGGCATGTTGGCGCCGACATAAGCCATCTTGGGGAAGAGCTGACGAATCTGGACTTCTCCGCCCGTGTAGAATTGGTGCACGTAGATATCATAGCAATCGGCCTGTGTCGACATGCGGTCGAAATCATAGTGCTGAGCGAGAGTCGGATGGAACGGGTCGTGCCGGAGCAGGGCGGTCTGCATGGCCCTGAGTTCGTCGTGCCGAGAGTCCGGCAGCTCGTCGTTGATGTAATAAAAGGCAACGGCCGGGTGGTCGCGGAATCTTGCAGTCAGCTCTGCAATGACTTCAAGCGGCTGCTGACCCGGATACCATTCGTCCGCGGGGAAGCCGTCGCTATCTGAGTAGTAATACAAAGAGCCGGTGTGGAAGGCAACAGGTATTGAGCGCTGCGAACATCGGTTGAGAAGGTCCTCGACGTAAGCGTAACCTCCCCTCGGAACGCAGTAATCCATCATACAGAAGGGGGTACCCTCCAGATAGGAGAGAAATCTGTCTCTCAGGAGCGGGTCAGGGGCGGTGCCTGTTCTGCTATTGACGTAGACAATCATGGGCAGCCAGGGCTTTTTGTTTCGATAGACCATGCCCTTGCCGTCGCTGGGTGTGCCTCTGGAGGCGTCGGCGGTTTCAATCACAGTGAACGGTAGGACCCGGTGATAATCAGCAGGTATGGCGCCCGTTCGTGTGACACGAAATTCGTACCTGCCCGGGCCGGGCGGGATTCCGCCGGGAACAAGTTTTTCCAACTGACCTGCAGTTACGTCGAGCGGGGGGAGGTCCAGTACGGTTAGCGGGGTGAAAGAATCGTTAATGGGACCACAAGTGTTTGCATCGAGCCGAACAATTTCGCCGGCGATAACTCCGTTGTCATCGACTTGAATATTTACAGCCGGGTAGGGCCTGCCGTCGACAACCACAGGGCGGTGAGGTTCAGTGAGAAATTCGCCGGGGTCACGGAGGGAGCCGGCGATGTGGAGCTCGTCTATCCTGCCGAGGAAGAACTGGGCCCTTGAGGTGTCGGCGCGCTGGTAGCCGCCGACGGTGAATCCCGCCGTGGAATCAACCGTAGAGATTGAAGTGCCGGGGGCGCTGTCAGCCAATATATCATTTATGTGCAGCCTCAATTTGTCACCGGTGGCCTCGGCATTCCAGGTCATCTTGATGTGGGTCCACTCGTCCAATTGTATACTACTTGCGGTCAGATGTGTGTATTTCACGTCCCAGTCGCCGCCGCCCCACTTGCGAATGGCGTGGAGGGTCTGGGTGCTGTCGAGATACATATGGCAGTAAATCTCCTTTGAGAAAATCCTGCGGGTTTGGGTGGAGCCGGGGCCGGAGGCGGGGTAGATAAATGCTTCGACCGTGAATTCGCTGAGGGGGCCGAAGTCGAGACCGGCAAGATTATTTACGCCGGCATCGGGGATTAGTAAAAGGTCACCCTGGTTGTTTAACCAGTTGTCATTAAAGAAACAGGCCGAGGCTGTGCCCGATGAAGGAGCGGCCGAAGCATAGGTGATAGTGGAGTCTGGGTCGGCGCCCTGGACGTAGGTGGCGTTGTAGTTTCCAGTGGCGTCGATGAGAGAGGCTGGGAGGGGGGCGCCTATGACGCCGTCGAAACTAAAGTGCAAAAGGGTGTCCAGTGTTATATCTGCCGGAGACACGCGGGAGGTTGCGCAGACAAACGCCAGGAGGAGAAACAACTTCAGTCTTTTGTGTGCAGACACCTTCCTTACCCGAAATCTACGAACATAACATATATAATAGTATAGCGGTTTTTCAACTGTGGAGCAAGCAGTTTGTTTTTTGCTTAGCATCGTCCCACCAAAGGCGGTCAGCAAGAACGTGGCGGCCTTAATGAGCCACTTGAAGCGAGGCAGTTCGCGTTCTCATCTCAGCGGCCGGTTGGGGGGGCAGTAACAAAGCCATTGATCGGAGAGAAGTCTTAATCGGTCCGACCAACGCCGCTACTGCGGTCGACGTTGGGCTTTGCTGCAGGCGGTGTAGGGGGGTATGAACTTTGCTTGTCGGTTTGGCAGGCGGCGGGTCATCCGGCAGAAGATGGGCTTGCCCGCATGCAGCAGCCCGACAGAATTATGTCGCACCTCCTTGCGACATAAGGGTTTACCTAAAGTCAATAATACTTCCTACGGAGTCATCAAAAGGGGTGCATCTTGAATTGATTCTGCGCACAGACCGGTTCCGGGTCTTATAGCTTCAATTCACAGGGAAGTTGACCAAGCGCCTTTCAATATTTCTCGTATCGATATCAAAATCATTATTCCATGAGATTATTGAATGTATCCATCGTTTGAAACGTGTGCCAATCGGGTAGGGCTAATGATAACAATTGCTGAAAAACTTGATTTTGATAAGATTATTGATGTTGTACGGGAACGAGTATGCTTTTTAACCGTGTAAATGGGAAATCCCAATTAAAGATTGAATACCGGCCGGGAAAGGGCGAAATAAACAGAATGAGATTCAACATTGGAGTGCAGCATGAATATAAGGGATGAGAAGCCGTCGGATATTGAAGTCATCACAGAAATCACCATCGTTGCTTTTGCGGATTGTCAGTATGGGAACCATTCCGAGCAGTTTATTATCCATGCTCTGCGGGATGCCGGAGCGCTGACTGTTTCCCTGGTAGCGGAGATTGATGGCAGGATAGTAGGGCATATCGCGTTTTCACCCGTTACGATTTCCGGTCTGAACTGCCAGTGGTACGGTATGGGGCCGGTCTCGGTACGGCCGGATTGTCAAAGACAGGGAATTGGAAAATCGCTGATTGAGCAAGGTTTGACACGATTGAAAAAGTCCGGAGCAAGAGGCTGCGTCCTTGTGGGTGATCCCGGGTACTATGAGCGGTTCGGTTTCAGAAATCTGCCGGAACTGATTCTTGAAGGGGTGCCCCCGAAGTATTTTCTTGGCTTGCCCTTCGGAGAGGACAGGCCCCAGGGAATTGTGGTGTTTCATGAGGGATTTAGCGCCGCGGGTTGAGCAAGAATGAACAGGCAGAGGCATTGCCGGAACAATCCCTCCCCATTATTCGTAAAGCCTGTCCCTGCCGTATAAACGCGAGCCGGTTCGGTAATAGACAGGTTAATATAGGTAGGTATTCACATTCACACTTCGGTTCGGATTTATTTATTTTTAATAAACAAATTACTAAAAGTATTTTATAGAAAAGAGCTGACAGTGTCTCAAGCTGCCAGCCCTTTGGGCAAGAGAGATGTCCTGTTAGCTGTTGTTTTCTCTTGAATGGTTGTATCCGGGGTGCTATAGTCACCGTGTATATTGTAATTGATTTTCCTTTGATTCTGTCATTTGGAGGTTATTGCCATGTGTGAACACTGCACGCGACGGGAGTTCTTAGGAGCAGGGGTGGCCGGTGGATTGATGCTCGCTGGCGCAACATGGAAGCACGCGTGGGCTTCGCAGTCACCGCCTGGGCAATTCCGGGGTAAGTGGCGAATCTGCGTTGTCTTCACCGGAGCGCCCGTACCGGAGGATCGCAATTGGGGAGCCGACGCCAGGCAAATAGAGGCCATGAAAACTCGGCTGGCCAAGGCGGAAAAGGAGCTGGGAAACATTGAACTAATAATGGGGCAGTCGAGCAATGCCGAGCAAACGGCGGCTCTGTTGGCAAAGGCGGGGCCGGCAGCACCGGTCCTTGCAATCAACGTGGCAAACTTTGCCTTGACAAGAGTAGTGCAGCCGATTCTCGACGGGTCGCATCCCACGGTTGTATTCTCACTGCCGGCCAGCGGTCACGATTGGATGTATGCTCCGCGCTGGCATAGTCGGGGACATCGCGTCACCCTTCTGGCCAGCAGCGACTACGACGAGCTCGAACGAGCCCTTCGTCTGCTGAGGGTGATTCCTATGATGCAGGATACTCGGATTCTCCTGTTCCCTCCTCCTCGCGGCACCAAGCCCGCCCAGTCTCCGGAGGAAATCAAGAAGCGTTTGGGAGCGGATGTCGTGGCCGTAGAGGAGAAGGCGTTCGACGAGATGATTTCCGCCGTGGAGGACGAGGCAGTTCGAGCCGAGGCCGACCGTTGGACTAAGAACGCCAGGGAAATCATCGAACCGGATGAAGAGGACATCAGCAAGGCCGCCCGCGTTAGTGTGGCACTGCAACGTCTGTTGGAGCGGGAACGGGCACAGGGGCTGGCCATTGGCACCTGCATGGGATGGCTGCCAAAGGGATTCCCCTGCCTCGGATTCGCCCGCCTTCGTGACGCCGGTATTCCCGCGGCGTGCGAGGGGGACATGGACTCGTTGTTGACCATGCTCCTGTTTCAATATGCGATCGACCGCCCCGGGTTCCAGGGCAACGCCACTTTCGATACATCTCGCAACGCCTTATGGACCGCCCATTGCACGGCGCCGCTGAAGATGGATGGTCCCGATGGCAAGGAAGCGCCATATCTGCTTCGCGGCCATTCCGAGATCCGCGGCGACGGCTGTGTGCCCGAGGTCCAGTACCGCATTGGCGAGACTATCACTCGCGCCAAGCTGATAAATCTGGATACGATACTCGCCTCGACGGGCAAGATCATCGAAGTTCCGGCCAGGTCGGTCCACGGTTGTCGTACCCAGATCGTCACCGAAGTTCGTGATGCGGCAAAGATGGCCGCCAACTGGAGCAGTGTCCTTGAGACCGAGGACGCCATGACACTGCTGCACCGTGTGGTGTTCTACGGCGACCACATGGAAAACGTGCACCACCTCGCACGCTTGATGGACATGAAAGTCGTCGAGGAGGGCTGAACGAACCCTCAATTGCGAATCCTTGGATGCCATGATCGGCCTATGTCGTTTGTCGGAAGGCGGAATAATGCACCGCAACGAGTTCATCCGCCGCGAAGTAACGCCCGTGGAGGTGTGAGATGCCCCGATGTCGGTGAAGCGCATCGGCGTCCACGCGAAAAACCGTATTCGGTGAGCTTACAAAATCAGAGAACATCTTGTTTCTTTCTGAATCGGCCTGATATGGAAAATGTCAGCCAAAGAGACTCAAAAAACCATGAGACGAGTGACTTTAACGCTTAATTACATCTTGTTGGCCTGCATTGGCCTGACTTATTTTGGTGATAACCCCGCCTTTGCGGAAAACGAAAACAATAAGGAGGGTTTGTCCGTTGATTTTCGTTATATGCCGCCGGAATGGCAGACGGCGATCTGCCTGCCGGACGATCCGTACAAGTCAATCGTCGATAAAAGCGGCGACCTGCTTTATCACTATCTCCGCATAGTGGGCGGGACGGACCGCTTCCATACGCGCATCGGCGTCCGAATCGCCAACGACGTTGTTTGGAAAAAACAACAACTCCATTCGCCTCGCGTACCCATTGTGCGAACTTTTCTGAAGGCCAATGATCTGGAAGTTATCCAGGAAGTGTTCGCTGTTACGGATGGGTTAGGGTCAACCACGCTGACAAAGCCCCAAGCTCCGGCACGCAATGATCTGATTCTTATCCACATCACAAACACCGGCCCTGCGCCAAAGGTCGTAGAGCCTCAGTTGACAGTGGACACCGACACACATTTCGATTTTCGCATCGGCGCTCAGCAAGTTGTGGTCAACCATCACGAAACGATAACCGCGTCATTGAAGATGATCGGCCTTGCAGAAGGGAACGATAGTGCGCGGCGCGTCATTCAGCTCGCGACACTGACCGTGCCGGCCGGCAAAACAGAAACATTCTTCATCCTCTACAGCGGCGGCGGCAAGATTGTGCTTGAACCGGCTGCCGTCGAAAAGGCGCTGGCCGCTCGTGACCGGGCTGTGGCATATTGGCAAAAAGTCGCCCTGCCTTATGACCGCGTGCAGGTACCGGATGCCGGGATTCAGGCGTTGATTGATTCGTCGATTCGCAATATATGGCAGGCGCGAGAGATCAAGGATGGATTGCCGGCGTTTCAGGTCGGGCCGACCTGCTATCGCGGCCTCTGGATCGTCGATGGCGCCTTTCTTCTGGAGACAGCCGCACTGCTCGGCGCAGGAGACCAGGCACGCAGCGGGGTGGCTTACGAAATGAAATATCAGCAGCCGGACGGCGGCATTCGTGTAATTAAGAATTATCATAAGGAAAACGGCATTGTCATTTGGACCTGCGTCCGCCACGCGCAACTTACGCAGGACAAAGCGTGGCTGGAATCAATGTGGCCTGATTTGGAGCGGATAGCCGAGTTCATTAAGCAGCTTCGCGCACTTACGTACGAGAATGACTCGCCGTTGGACGACGGATTAAATCCACCCGGCTTCCCCGACGGCGGCATCGGCGGAAATCATTACGAATACACCAATCCATACTGGAACCTCGTGGGCCTGCGTGCTTTTATTCAAGCTGCCAAATGGCTTGGCAAGAGTGAACAGGCCGCGGTATGGCAAGAGGAATATGATGACTTCATGGCGGCCTTTCATAGGGCCGCGGCGCGTGATATGCGTTCCGACGAGCACGGCAACAGATATTTGCCGACTCTCATGGACGGCAAGGACCTTCCGCAGCGGGGGCAATGGGCTTTCTGCCATGCCGTCTATCCGGGCAGGATTTTTGCCCCCGACGATGCGTTGGTCGCCGGCAACATGGCGATGCTCGAGGCTACTGAGCGAGAGGGTATGGTCTATGGCACCGGCTGGGACAAGACGGGTATCTGGAATTACTTCGCCTCCTTTTACGGCCATGCCTGGCTGTGGCAAGGCAACGGACGCAAGGCAGCGCAATCACTATACGCCTTTGCCAATCACGCTGCGCCTATGCTCGTATGGCGCGAAGAGCAATCACTAAAGGGCGAGAAGTACAGGAAAGTCGGTGACATGCCGCACAATTGGGCCAGTGCCGAGTTTATCCGGCTGACAGTGCATATGCTCGCTTTGGACCGGGACAATGAACTGCACCTTTTCGAAGGTTTGCCGAAAGAATGGGTCCGGGCGGGTATGGTTACCAAGTTAAGCGGCGTCGCCACACCGTTTGGAAAACTGTATCTTACCCTAAGGGTCGATGATGACGGAAAGACTGCGAGATTGACAGTCGAAAGACTCCCTGCCAGTTCACTCGAAAGAATAGTGGTTCATTTGGATCAATGGACAGCAGGGGCAAATGGTAAAGTGCTTTCATTTGCAGGCGACGCTTCGATCGATACGGCTATCAAGTTGAAGACACGATAATCAGGTTGTAAATTCCTTTTTGCGAGACAGATTCGTTGTTCTATTGAAAATGAGGCCCAGCGGCATAGCTGGGCCGCCAAGCCGGGCTTCAATGTTGTGCGGGTCTGTTTGCATGACTTGCCTTATGGGCAGGATGCAGCAGGCTTTTTTGAGCGTCTTGAACGGTTGCTGGATATTGCCGAAGTTAAGCATTTTCAATGACCACTTCCCGCCGTGTCCCTGTGTTGAGGCTGACTGTTCGCTTCGTGAGTGCTTGCCCGACGCTACTTCAATCTTATTGAGCCGAAGCTGGTTTTCAAGTGCAGCCTTCCGTTTCCTTCACCGATGGCGCCTCTTATTCTGTCTTTGCTGATGTACCCCTTTACCATGACCGGCAGATTGGTTTCGATACAGCCGAAGCTGGTCTCCAAATCGACCGCCCCCGTGAATCGGTCCGGAGCTTCGAACTCAACGCCGCCGTAAGAGGTCTTTATGTCTGCGTGGATCTGGGCCGGCGTCGCAGGCGAACAGCATATCTCGATATTTCCGAAGCTCGACTCAGCCTTAATATCCGTCGAGGTTATATTCCGACAGGTCACACTGCCGTAGGAGGTATCCAGGTCGACCGCCCCTTGAGTGTCCTCGGTCTTTATGGAAGAGAAACTGGTTCGTGCTCGAATGTTGCCCCGGATGTCCCTGATTTTGATCGAGCCGTACGAAGTTCTGCACTCAAGGCCGGTTTGCTTCGGGACCATCAGCTCGAAGCTCGCTCCTATGCAGCGGTTTTTTCCGAGCCGGGGTTTCTCGACAAAGATTCGCAACGTTCCGCCCACCGCCTCTGTCTTTACCCTTGCTTCTTGCGCCAGTTGCTTGGCTTCTTCGTCGCTTGGGGCCTTGGCGAAGATTTCAGCCTTTATCCTGCATTCGGCCACGTCCCCGCCGACCACCGTAATTGAGCCGAAAGCGGTTTCCACGTCCACTGCGTCCAGCTCCGCCATCGACGCGGTCAGCTCCTCGGTCCTTTCGTACCTGGCCTGCGGGCAGCTTCCCATATTGATGCAGCAGCCCACCATACCCGTCACCGGACAGAGCGAAAGCAGCAGCCACATTCTTGTCGACAGAGTTCTCATTCTTTCACTCCTTTTCGATTTCAGGTGTCTTGTATCTTATTGTTGATTCTCGTTTTCCAGTTGCTCCCCAACAGGATAACTGCACCAGTTGGTATGTTCGCCAGACAAGCTTCTCCTGAAAATGTTACCGTTTTGTTACGCGTGCGCTATTTTCTTGTGATTTTCGTGATATTTCAAGAAAAAAAACACTACAACCGGCAGCCAAATTTTGGTCTTGTCGGTTTCGGCTGCGTCTGTTAGAAGGATGTATCAGTATGTCTTCGGACAGATGTCGGTTGTCGAAAACCGGAAAAGGAGAGAATTATGAAATCTTTAAGGGATGGGTACTTACTGTTGTGCTTGGTTGCGACCATCATTCTCGTGGCAACGGAAAGGCCTTGCGTTGCGGAACTTGTGCCGAGTTTGGAGAATTACGTTGAGCGGTGTGTGTTGATTGTGAAGGCAAGAACGATTTTCGAAAAAGACGGGAGGCTTACGTTTCGTGTTCTGGAGACCTGGAAAGGGAAATATTGTCCAGAAGACTTCGTGGAGGCCACCGAGGATGGTCGTTTCTTTGCCGACGGGCCCACCAGCGCCGGCAGCGTGGCTGACGGCCAGGAGATCGTTCTTTTTTTCACATGGCGCAATCAGCGTGTCAAAGGAAAGCTGTCCAGCTTCAGCACAAGCCTTCCAATTCGCAACGGCAGACTCATATATGGTGAGACTGGAGACCCACCTTCCTTTCCGCGGGAGTACACTGTCGAAGAGTTTGAGAAACAAATACGAGAGTTAGGTGGAAAAAGACAAATTCCAGTGGTTGTCCGGGGCTGGATAAAGCCTGTGCTCCAAGGCAGAGAGCTGATATCCCTGAAGATCTTGATTTTCAATGGCCTTCGCTGCTCTGTCCATCACGGGGCATTCACCACAAAGCCCAGTGCCTGGAATGGCGAAACAGGCAACATTAGTGTATTCGATATCTACCGAGATGACGACCCATTAAGCCTCTATCTTGAAAGGCCTCAAATTAAGGTGCCTGATGATGTTGCCGGTATAAACAGGTGCGAGATCAAGCCAGGTGAAAACCTGTTGATAGAGACGGATGTGCGCAAATGGAAGATAAGAGGCGGGTGGATTCCCGGACGGTACAAGCTCACAATCCGCGTGGACAATCTGACCGTCGATGATTACTGCACAATATCAGTGATGAGTGATCCGATTGTGTTCGAGATCAGGTAGGCTCAGTTGAATATACTGGTATTTGTCGGCCTGGCCTGGTATTCTCGTTTACAATAGCGTCTAAACAGTAGTTGAACTTTGAAAGGTCATCTGAAATGTCAAGAACAGAGTGCCTTAGCATTCTCGTCGGCATCTTCTTTGTATTTGCTGTCGGTAGCTCAACTCAATCCGCCGAACGTCGAAGCCCGAACTTGCAGGCTCTACCTTTTACCGAGGTCGTGATAGCTGATGAGTTTTGGGCGCCGCGGATTGAGACCAATCGGAAAGTGACCGTGCCTTATTGCTTCAAGAAATGCGAAGAGACCGGCCGAATCAGTAATTTTGCCAGGGCGGCCGGGCTTGTCGAAGGCGGATTCGAGGGCAAATACTTCAACGATTCGGACGTTTACAAGGTGATAGAAGGCGCTGCCTATTCGCTGAAGAGCCATCCGGATGCGCAGCTTGAAAAGTACGTTGACGACGTAATCGATAAAATCGCGGCGGCCCAATGGGAAGACGGCTACCTCTATACCTTCTATTCGCTGCCCGAGCGCCAGAGCGAAAAGCGCTGGACCAACACGAGCAAGATGCACGAGCTTTATTGCGCCGGTCATTTCTTCGAAGCTGCCGTTGCCTACCATCAGGCCACCGGAAACACGAAGATTCTGGATGTGGCCGTTCGGCTGGCCGACCACATTGATTCAGTATTCGGACCCGACAAAAAGCGCGACGTGCCGGGGCATGAAGAAATTGAAATAGGGCTTGTGAAGCTTTACCGTGCGACCGGCAACGAGAAGTATCTGAAGCTGGCTGAATTCTTCCTCGATGAGCGCGGCAGGGCCCGCGGCCGCGAGCTGTATGGATCTTACTGCCAGGATCACAAGCCTGTAACCGAACAGGATGAACCGGTGGGCCACGCGGTAAGGGCCGGTTATCTCTATTGCGGCATGGGTGACGTTGCCGCCCTGACCGGCCGCACGGATTACATCAAGGCGCTGGATAGAATCTGGCTGAACGTCGTTTCCAAAAAGCTCTACATAACCGGCGGCATCGGCGCCACAGGAAAAGGCGAAGCGTTCGGCGAGGATTATGAGCTGCCCAATGCAACGGCGTATTGCGAGACCTGCGCCGCCATCGCCAATGCCCTTTGGAACCACCGTATGTTCCTGCTCGAGGCAGACGCAAAGTACATCGACGTGCTTGAGCGTGTAATCTACAACGGTTTTCTTTCCGGCGTGTCACTGAGCGGCGACATGTTCTTCTACCGCAATCCTCTGGCCAGCGACGGTAAAAAACAGAGAAGCCCCTGGTTCGACTGCGCTTGCTGTCCCACAAATGTCGTGCGATTTATTCCATCCGTGCCCGGATACGTCTACGCCACCAGAGGCGACACGCTGTATGTAAACCTCTTTATGTCGGGCAGCGGAACCTTCAACCTAGCTAACAACAGGATCGTGCTGAAGCAGCAGACGCGCTACCCATGGGCCGGTGACATTAGAATCACCGTCGAGCCGGAAAAGCCAAAGGAATTTGCGATTTGTGTTCGCATCCCTGGCTGGGCGCGAAATCGGCCGGTACCGAGTGACCTTTATCGATTCATGAACGAAAGCAACCAGAAGGCCACGCTGCGGGTCAACGGCAAGCCGGTGGGGCTGGATATGGATAAAGGGTTCGCCCGCATCAGACGCACATGGAAACAGGGTGACACGATCGAGCTTAACCTGCCGATGCCGATCCGGCGGGTACTATGCAGTGAAAAGGTCAGCGAAAGCAACGGCAGGGCTGCTCTGCAGCGCGGGCCCATTGTCTACTGCGCCGAGGCGGCGGACAACGGCGGCCAGGTTGTTCATATCGTGTTGAGCAACGACGCAGGACTCCGCACCGAATACCGCGAAGACCTGCTGGGAGGGGCCAGCGTCATCATCGGCAAGGTGCTTGGTGTGCAGTTGATCAATGGCGGAAAATCTCGTATCACCGACAAGGTGGATTTTATTGCGATTCCCTATTACGCGTGGGCACACCGCGGCGGCGGTGAAATGGTGGTCTGGCTGCCGGCGGTCCAATAACGTCATTGACAATTGCAGGCAGGGTGGAATATCGAGGGTATTTCCGGACCTTTGAGGTAAAATCCTCTCCGCAGAGTGAGCAAAACTTCTTCAGTCTTGTACAAATAATGCCGATTGTAACAACAAGGCCTATTCTGCGATAAGTGACGGTAACAGCAGACATTATCGTGGATACCCGGCGTTGTTTGCAGCACAAGTGTAATAGGGCGCCGGCTTCATTGAATTGCCGCCGCTTCATTTGTACCTGGGCCGTAAGGTGTTTTCCGAAAGGGAAATAGCAATGATCAAAGCAAAGAATATTATGACCAAAGAGGTGATAACCGTTACCCAGGACACGCCCATTTACCAGGCCGTCGAGCTGATGGCTGCAAATGGAATCACAGGGATTCCGGTCGTCGACAGCCAACTCAGTTTGGTCGGCGTACTCACCGAAAAGGATGTGCTGCGACTGTTCTATGCCCACGAGCACGAGAAAGACAAGACCGTTGAGCAATTTATGTCAAAACCGGCGGTCAGCTTCGAGGAGGACATCAACCTGCGTGATATTTGCGACTGCCTGATCAGCAACAACTTTCGGAGGGTGCCGGTCACCTCAAAAGGCAAAGTCGTGGGCATCGTCAGCAGGGCCGATATTATCGAGTACATCCTCCAGGTAAGACTCTCAACAGCCTCCCATAGTTGAAGCTGGCGCTTAATCCGGGCCGCCCCGTTCACGCCGCTATCGAATCTTGGCCGGCCCCAAAGGCCGAAGAAAGGTCGCCCGCCGGCTGCCACAGCGGCTCACAGGGCTATCCGGCCGTACCAGTCAAACTAACTTCCGGATAAAGTTGACTTTTCCGTCTGTCGAAATATAATAGTATATAAGTTTTTGGCTGCGGGGTAGCAACATGGCACTGCGATATATGGTGTCCGATACTGATTTGGCGGCGGGCCGGGTTTCTGTGCCCGAACAGGAGCCCGTTGCCGTTGTAAAGAGTCCCTCTGCGTCGAGGAAAAGACTCTGGTTTTTGCTTCTGCTTCTCGCCAACGTTATTTCCTGGACTTACCTTTACGCTCTCTGGAGCGGCAGGCAATCGGAACTCTTGCGGCTGCTGCCCTTCAATAGGGCAATGGTCACCGGAATAATCTATCAGGAACAGAACCCATGTGCTATAGTCCGCGGCCGAGTTGCTCACGAGGGGGACATGATAGACGGCTACAAAGTTGTCAAAATACACAAGGACAGAGTTGAGTTCGAGAAAAACGGCCGCATTGTGATAAGACAGGTCTACGACCCTTAATACTGTTTGTGCGAGGCCGGCCGCCTGAGAAGCGTGTCGGCACTCTGCAAACGCCGGTCAAACGAACTGTCGAATATGATTTGGGAGTGGTCATAATGCTGTTCGAAAGAAACAAGTGGAAAACGATGGTCGGTGAGCGAAAACGCGTCGAGCAGATGCTGCGGCATCTCGGCATGATCTCCGAAAAGACCGAGGAGGGAATCGTCGTTATCGACCTCAGAGGGACCATTCACTTCGTCAACACCGCCTGGGCGAAGATGCACGGCTACCAGGCCAGCAAGCAACTGCTTGGAAAGCATATTCATGCCTTTCATAATATGACGCAGATGCAGACCGCCGTGAACCCCTCCCTGGAGCAGACAAAGCGCACAGGCGAGTTCGCAGGGCAAATTGAGCACGTTCGCAGGGATGGACACACCTTCCCCACGCATACCAAGATGATTGTGCTCAAGGACGAAAAAGACGAACCCGCCGGTATTATGGTCTTCGCAAAGGATGTCACTGAGCTCAGGCGCCTGCAGGACGAGCTGAATGAAACCGCCGGACAGCTGGAGAAATTGAAGCTGCAGATCGGGCAGTCGCGAAGTCAGATTGCCGAACACGAGCAGATTGAGAGCGAGCTGCAGAAATACTGCGATCAGCTTGAGCAACGCATTGAGGAGCTGACCGCAGAATCGAAGGTCGTCAAAGAGCGACGGCCGCCCCAAACCGTCACGCGCGAACCTGAGCCCGCTGCTCAGGCCTCGATGGAAGAACGCGAACAACGACGCGAGTCCGCTGTCGAGGTATCGTCCCCGGACCAGGAAGAAACAGACCAAACAGATGAATCAAGAGAAATGCTCGTCCCCCTCGACCCCAAAAAGCTCAAAGCCATAGCAGATATGGCCAAACGGCTGCGCTGAAGCACCGGTTGAATTGATAAAGCACACAAACGAGTCTTTTCACTAAGCTCGACTTTTGCCAATTTTTAGGCTATTGAACGATGGATAGCAGATTCATTATACCAGCAAACGGACTCCTGCCGATGCTTATTATTGTTTACGACAATAAGTTCGGAAAGGAGTCCATT
>Ga0307379_10001439_pt1 | contig 37695 bp, 32 predicted proteins | sample UN2MG_FD_202237 | JGI IMG/M metagenome (GOLD analysis project Ga0307379, IMG submission 202237) | Soil microbial communities from Risofladan, Vaasa, Finland - UN-2 | ecosystem: Environmental > Terrestrial > Soil > Coastal area > Acid sulfate soil | place: Finland: Risofladan, Vaasa | collected...
GCCCGAGACGGTCAGGCGAAGCATGATATCGGCTTCCCGCTCGGTCACCTCACCCACGAGAGAAGCCGCGGCGCCGACGGCAAGTGACAGGCGCTCGCCGGCCGCCTCGAACTCCTCCCCCTCCAACTCCTCCGCCGACACCCAGCCCTCCGCAATCGCCAGCTGCACCACACCGGAGTCCGGACGGGCCTCTGTCACCTGGTATCCCGCCTGCGAGAGCCGATCCGACAGAGCGGCCGTCGCCGCCTCAGCCAGGGGCTCCGAGAGCCAATGGCTTTGGATGGGAAAGAGCAGAAGGGACGGGCCGGCCCTCCCCTGAGCGCCGGCCGCGGCGCTGGCAAGGACGACACAGGCGGCCAGCGCAATCGCTCTACTCGGCCTCCAGGGCATTAATCGCAGACTCACAAGTGCGCGCTCCGTGCCTCGCGGCTTCCACATTGTGCTTGCGGTCCAGGTCCGCCCGATACTCATCGAGCGCGATCCGGTATTGCTGGCGGGCCGTCTGATGGTCCCCGGCCTCCGTGTAGACCCAGGCAAGCTCCTCTCGCGGCTCGGGAGCCCGCGGGTTCTGAGCCAGATACCCGCGGTAGGCGTCTATCGAGGCCTGGTAGTTCCCCTGGAAGTAGTAGTTGCGCGCCAGCCTCGGCACAGCCGCTGCCTGAACGGAAGCGACGCCCGAAGGATAACGCCACCCCGGTGTGCTCACCGTGGGCGCGCCGGTGCCGCGAACCGGGACCGCGCCCTGGATCGGGAGCATCCTGTATCCCTGTCTCGCCAGCCTCTCTGCCCCCATCCCGCCATACGGCTCCCGGCCGCCAGCAGGCAGCAAGAACGTCCCCGGACCGATCCACTGGCCATATCCCTGAGAAGCCGGTCGCTGTACCCGCCTCGGAGCTGGTGCCGATACTCTCGGCGCGACGGGCCGGGGCGGCCGAATTCGTCCTGAGCCGAGCAGCCGCGGGGGCGGGATCTCACTGGCCGCGACCACACTGGGCCCAGCCTCCTGCGTGACCGCGCGGGCGCGTCGACGCGCGCCCCGATCCCTGGTCGCGGGCTGCGGCTGTTGTGCCGTGAAGATGATCGCCCCGAGCAACACCAGGGCGACCACGACGAATCCCCCCGTTGCCGCCATTCGTGCCGTTCTCGGGGACACCGCGATGTGCTCCGGCGCCGCGGCGACACCCATCAGCTCGTTCAGGCGGCGGCGCTCGACCGTGCTGCCGGGGCTCAGAGTCAGCACCTGTTCGTACTCGCGGATGGCTCCGTTACGGTCGCCCACGCGCTCGTACAGAGTGCCCAGCAGCGAATGGGCCGAGGTCGAAGTCGGGTTGAGGGAGATCGCCTGCTGGCAGGCGTGAACCGCGCTCTGAAGCTTCCCCTCTTCGCTCAGCCGGAAGGCGTCTTCCAGAAGCCGTCGGGAGCGTTCCTCGGGCGTGAGGATCTGCGGTCTATGGGCCTCCTCCGTGGCGACCGCGAGGCGCTCCCCACAGGAACGGCAGAACCGAGCTTGGTCAGGGCTCTCTTTCCCGCACTTCGGACACCGCATCGTGCTCGCTCCTTCTCGACCTCGCGCGATACCGAGCCTCAAATCAGCCGGTGGTCAGCCCACACAAGCCCACAGCATCCTTCCGTCGGACCACCCGCCACCCGTCTCCCAGCTCCCCACGAAGACTCGGCGACCGTCAGTCACGGAATGACCTTGTTCAATGGGTACTCCACGATCCCCTCGGCCCCCGCCTTCCGCAGCTCGGGGATCAGGTCTCGCGACTCCCGCTCGTCGAGCACCGTTTCCACCGCAACCCAGTCCTCATTGGTCAGCGCCGAGATCGTCGGCTGCCGCAGCGCGGGGATCAAACCCACGATCTTGTCCAAGTTCGACCGGGCCACATTCATCTTAAGCCCCACCTTCTGTCCCCCCAGCAGCGCCCCCTGCAGCAGCATGGCGAGAGTCTCGATCTTCTCCCGCTTCCATGAATCCGCCCATGAATCACGGTTCGCAATCAGCTTCGTGTTGGTCTCCAGGACCGTATCCAGAATCCGGAGGTCGTTTGCGGCGAGCGACGATCCCGTCTCCGTCAGCTCCACGATCGCCTCCACCATCTCCGGCACCTTCACCTCCGTCGCCCCCCAGGAGAACTCGACCTCCGCCTGAACGCCCTTGCTCGCCAGATACTTCTTCGTCACATTCACGACCTCGGTCGCGATACGCTTCCCCTCCAGGTCCTTGGGCGACTTGATCGGGCTGTCCTGCGCCACCGCCACCACCCACCGCGCAGCCCTCCGGCTCGCCTTTGAGTAGATAAGGTCGCACACGTGCACCACATCGGCATCGGTTTCCACAATCCAATCGAGCCCGCTCAGACCCGCGTCCATCGCCCCCGCTGCCACATACCGCGGTATCTCCTGCGCTCGCATCAGCACCGGCTCTATCTCCGGGTCATCCATCGTCGGATAATAGGACCGGCTGCTGACGGTGCACTGATACCCCGCCCGTGCCAGCAGATCGAACGTGCTCTGCTGCAGGCTCCCTTTTGGCAGACCAAGGCGCAAACTCAAGACTCGCCTCCGTGAATTCAACTCCGATCGAACGACTCCAGAATGAGTATATCGCTCGCCACGAACGAGGTCAAGGAGACCGCAGGGGAGCTGCTGGGTTAAGCGCAAAGACACCAGCCCCGCCGAACCGCTCCGCGGCCGCGGCCGGAGACGCCTGGCAGGACCGGGGCCCGAGAACTCCGAATCCAACCGCATCCGAGTGAGAACATGTCAGCACCGCTCACCTACACCTACAAACGCATCGACGGCGTCGACGTCCAGGCCGACGTCTACCCTCGAAACGATGCTCGCCTAGCGCCCGTCCTGCTATGGATCCACGGCGGCTGCCTCATGATGGGACACAGGAGCGACATCGCCGACTGGCACCGCAACCTCTACGCAGAGGCCGGCTACACGATAGTCTCGATAGACTATCGCCTCGCCCCGGAGACCAAGCTCCCGGCCATCATCGACGATCTCCAGGACGCCTGTCGATGGATCCGTTCGGCCGGGCCCGCGCTCTTCCAGGCCGACCCGGCTCGCCTCACAGTCATCGGGCATTCCGCCGGCGGCTACCTCGCCCTTATGGCCGGCTTCCTCGTTGCGCCCCGACCGGCCGCAATCGTCGCCTTCTACGGATATGGCGACATCGTCGGCCCCTGGTACAGCGAACCCTCTGCTTTCTATCTTCAGCAGCCGCGCATCTCCAGGGAGCGAGCCCGGCAAGCCGTCGGGCAGGTTGTGCTCACGGGAGCAATAGAGCCGCACAGCCGCTGGGACTTCTACCTCTACTGCCGGCAGACCGGCCTCTGGCCCAAAGAGGTCTCGGGGCACGATCCCAAGTCCGAGCCCGACTTCTTCCGGCCCTACTGCCCGGTCCACAACGTCGATCGAGACTACCCGCCTACCCTCTTGCTCCACGGCGACCGGGATACAGACGTGCCGCACGAGCAGTCGGTGATGATGGCGCAGGCACTTGCCTCGGCCGGCGTCGAGCACGAGCTGATCACGATACCCGGCGGAGAGCACGGATTCGACGCCCAGCCGACCCCTGAAGCGGGTCGCGCCCTGCGACGCGTCCTCCACTTCCTGAGCCCGCACTCGGCGCCGCGGTGAAGCACCCCCTTCTTGGAAAAAACCCAGACAAAGTGGTACCGATTCAACAGGAGGCATCCGAAGGGAATGGCCGCCCCATCAGTGAATAAAGGATTGACTGCTACCGCGTGGCCTCGGAGGAACCCATGCACTCCTCGCCCTGCCCATCGGGCCGCGAACCTTCGGTGAGTCATCAACCTCTGGAGAGCACCGGATGCGCCCGCACCTGATATTGCTACACCCCCCCAGCCACCTCGACTATCGAGAGCAGAAGCTGAGACACTCCCTCGCCTCCGCCACCATTGCCACCTCACCCCTCTTCGAATATTACCCCCTCGGGTTCCTCGCCCTGATGGAATACCTGGCCAGATACGGCTTCGACGTGCGCATCATCAACATCGCCGTGAAGATGGCGAAAAGTCGCCGCTTCGACCCCAGGCGCCTGATCCGGAAGCTCAAGCCGATGGTCTTCGGCATCGACCTCCACTGGATGGTCCATGCCAACGGCGCGCTCGACCTCGCCCGCATCTGCAAGGAGGAGCACCCGGAAACTCCCGTGGTCCTCGGGGGGCTCACTTCCTCCTATTTCCACCGCGAGATCATCGAATCGCCGCACGTGGACTACGTGCTGCGAGGGGACTCGACCGAGCAGCCGGTCGTCGACCTCCTGCGGGCGCTGGAGTCCGGAGGGATGCCCACCGAGGTGCCCAACCTCACCTGGAAGCGCAACGGCCAAGTCGTCGTCAACCCGCTGAGCTACCAGCCCGAGATGCTCGACATCAAGATCGACTACCGCCGGCTCATCAAGCACATGCTCCGCTATCGCGACCTGCGCGGAGGCCTGCTCACCGGCTACCAATGGCCCGCCTATGCCTTCAACATGACCCTCTCCTGCCGCGGCTGCCTTCACACCTGCCTCACCTGCGGCGGCTCCAACTGGGCGCTGGGGCGAAGCACGCTCGCGGTGAGGAATCCCGAAGCGCTGGCAGAGGAGATCATCTCCATCCAGCAGCTCACGACCTCGCCCGTCGGCATCGTCGGCGACATCCGCCAGCACGAGCCCGACCGGCTCATTGCCGCCCTCAAACAGCGCAAGCCCACCCGCCCCCTCAGCTTCGAGTTGTTCGAAACCGGAGGCGAGGATTTCCTCGGGAAGCTCGCCCGCATCGGTCCGCCCCTCGACGTCCACATGTCCCCGGAGAGCCACGACGAGCAGCTCCGCGCCCGCTACGGTCGCCCCTTCTCCAACGAGCAGCTCGAGACCGACGTCGAGTTCACCCTTGGAGCCGGCGGGAAGTCCTTCCTCTTCTTCGTCATCGGGATCCCCGGCCAGACGCGGGAGTCCGTTGCGGAGAGCGTCACCTACGCAGGCCGGCTGCTCGAGCGGTTCAACGAGCGTTACCCCGGGAAGCTCGACGGAATGTTCTCACCCTTGGTCCCCTTCATCGATCCCGGAAGCCCCGCCTTCGAGAACCCCGAGAAGGCCGGCTACCGGCTCTTCGCGCGCACCCTCGCGGAGCACCGGAAGCTCCTTCGCAATCGCGATCTCAAGGACGCGCTGAACTACGAGACCGATACCATGACGCGGGCAGAGATAATGGATGTCGGCCTCGAGGCCATGGAGAGAATGACCGACTTCCGAGAGCAGTGCGGCCTGCTAACCGGCAAGTGGGTGGAGAAGGAGCGAGCGAAGCTCCGGGAGGCGCGCAATGCACCCGATGCGTGAGAGCTATGCCGCGGAGGCGGAGTCGTTCCTCGCGGAGTTAGAGGAGGAGTACTACCAGAACGGGGCCGGCTTGAAGAACACCTTCAACCTGGCTCCGATCTATGAGAAGTACGAGCATCTTTTCGCCCTCGGGCGCGTCACCGAGATTCTCGCCTCACAGCACACCAAGGAAGACCGCTATCAGGCTCAGTTCGCCGCCTCTCAGTACCTCGATCGTTCCGTTTGCGTCTTCACCGACGAAATCACGACGACCGAGACCCAGGCGACGCTGGAGTGGGACGGAGCCGAGATCCCATACCGCCTGGGAATCCTCCTCACCTCGAAGGAGCCCGACCGACGACGGCGAGCCGACCTATTCCGCCGAGTTTCCTGCCTGACCGCGCAGATGAACGAAGCGAGAGCGGCACGCATTGGTAGGCTCCACGCGCAGGCGAGAGAGTTGGGCTTCGAGGGCTACCGCGAGCTCTACGACAACCTCCTGGGCCGGAGGCTCGACTCCCTAAGCCGCCAGATGAGCGCACTGCTCGCTGAATCGGACAGCCTCTGGGAACAGGAGTTGAACCGCTATCTGTGCGACGCCGACGTGCCGCGGGACGAGGCCCATGTAGCCGATCTTCGCTACCTTCTCACGGCCCCGCAGTTCGATCAGCTCTTCCCCGGAGAGCACGCTCTTCCTCTGTTGAGGAAGACGCTCGCGGCAATGGGAATCGATCTCGATTCCCTGGGCAACCTCCACCTCGATACGGATGAACGTGAGCTGAAGTCTCCTCGCGCCTTCTGCTCTCCAGTTCGCGTGCCCTCAGACATTCGCCTCGTGACTACACCCCGCGGCGGCCTCGAAGACTACAACATGCTCTTCCACGAGACCGGGCATGCCCTCCATTTCGCCCACACCGCTCCCGCGGCCCCGTTCGCCTTCCGCTGTCTCGGTGACAACTCCGTTACAGAGGCCTACGCTTTTCTCCTCAACATGGTGTTGCGAAACCCGGCCTGGCTGCAGGAAGTCGCCGCCATCTCCGCCTCCACAGCCTATCTCCGTTTCGCCCGCTTCTACCAGTTGCACTACCTCCGGCGCATCGGAGCCCGACTGGCATACGAGCTCGAGCTCCATGCGGTCGACGCACCTACTGACTATCTCGCCCCTGTCTACGCGGAGCGGCTCGGCCAGGCCCTCAAGGTTCACATCTCCCCCGAGGAGTACCTCTCCGACATTGACGACGGCTTCTACTCCGCCTGCTATCTGCGCGCCTGGATACTGGAAGTGCAGCTTCGCCTCAAGCTGATCGAGGAATTCGGAGAGGCCTGGTTCACGCGCCGAGAAGCAGGGGATTTCCTCAAAGGCCTCTGGGCCCACGGGCAGGAGTTCACGGCCGACGAAGTCGCCCAGCAACTCGGCTACCCCGGCCTCCAGGTGGAGCCGCTCATCGCCGACCTCACCTCTCCGGTCGAAGCCTAGCTCACAGCGGACCGGCCGTCACGCCGCCGCTTCTTCGGCCGACCCCTCGCTGTCCCCCACGGCCTCGACCGACGACTCCCGCTCGTCCTCTCGCAGCGCCACGACGCTCTGCGACTCCTGATCGCCGGGATCCCGCAGCCGCATCCCGATGAGCTTACTCGTCCCGGCCTCCTCCATGGTCACGCCATAGAGCACGTCTGCCGCCTCCATCGTCCCCTTGTTGTGAGTGATGACGATGAATTGCGACTGCCGGGCGAATTCCCTCAGCAGCGCCGAATAGCGCCCGATGTTCGAGTCGTCCAGCGGCGCATCCACTTCGTCGAGTATGACGAACGGCGACGGCTTGACCTTCAGCAGGGCGAACAGGATCGCCGCCGCAGTCAGCGCTCTCTCCCCGCCCGAGAGCTGGAGCAGATCGCGCGTCTTCTTGCCCGGCACCGTCACCGTCACATCGATCCCGCATTCCAGCACGTTCTCCCCATCCGTGAGCGACAGCTCGCCCCGCCCCCCGCCGAACAGCCGGACGAAGAACTCCTGGAACTCTTTCTGGATCATCTCGAAGGCCGCAAGGAATCTGCCGGTGGCCTCCCCGTCGATCTCCACGATCGCCTGTTGAAGATCCTCTCTCGCCGCCTCCAGGTCGGCGCGCTGCCCGCCCAGGAATTCGAGCCGCTGCCTCACTCGCTCGTATTCCTCGATCGAGCCCACGTTCACATCGCCGAGCGCTTCGACCTCCGCTTGAAGCTGCTTCACCCCCTGCTGGGCCGCCGTCCGGCTGTCTATGGGCTCGGCCCTCCGTTCCGCCTCCTCGATGGAGATACGGTACTCCTCCGCAAGTGTCCGTTCGCAGAAGGCGATCTCGCTCTCGATCTGCGTGAGCCGCAGCTCCAGCCGATGCCTCCGGTTCTGCAGCGTCTCCACCTGGGCCCGATTCTCGGCCGCTGCCTCACGATTCTCCGCGATCGCGTCGAGGAGCGCCCTGCGCTCCTCCTGACATCGAGCCAGCTCCGCCGCCGCCTTCTCATGCGCCTCGCGCAGGCGTTCCCACTCCGCCTCGCGCTCCTCGGAGATTCGGACCGCCTCCCGCTCGTTGGTGGCAAGCCGCATGCCGAGAGAACGCTTCTCCTCTATGGCCGACTCCAGCATGCGCAGACTCTGCTTCACCTTCTCGGTCCGCGCTTCCAGTGCCCGCCTATCGCCCTCCACCGACGTCAGCTCCATTCGCAGGCCGGCCGCAGTCGCGTTCAGCTCTTCCCGTTCATCCCTCCCCGCCGCCAGCGTCGACTCCGTCTCCGCCATCGCGGCTACTGCCGCCTCTCTTCGCCCTTCCAGCTCCGCAACCGCCGCAAGCGCTTCCACCCGGTCCTGCTCGATCCTCGCCGCCTCCTCCTCCAGTGCAGCCCGCTCGCTCGCCAGCGACTCCGCCCGCTCCGCCGCCAGTCGCGCCTTCTCCGCGCCTACCTCGGCCCGGCGCTCGGCCGTCGCCAGTTCCGCCCCAACGCGCTCCGCCTCATCCAGTCGCTGATCCGCCTTCTCTCGCGCCTCCCGTGCCTGCTGTCGGGCGCGGTCCAGATCCTCGGCGATTCGCCCAAGCTCCCGCTCGAGCTCGCTGCCCGTCTCCTTCAACTCGCCGATCTCGCGGCCCCGGCCGATGAGCCCGACCCGCTGGGAGCGGCTTCCGCCCGTGATCGCCCCCCACGGTCGCACGACATCGCCCTCCAACGTGACGATGGCCCGCCACCCCGCCGAATCCCGAGAAAGCTCCAGCGCGTCATCGAGCGTCTCCACCACCAGCGCACGGCCCAGCAGATGCTCGACAACCTCCTCCGCTCCCTCCCGGCACTCCACCAGGTCAGCCGCCGTGCCCCGGCATCCCCGTCTCTTCGCAAGCTCGCCGACTCCCGCCGGCCGCAGCCCCACTCTCATCGTCGACCGCGGCAGGAAGGTCGCTCGTCCCGCCTTCGTCGCCTTGAGAAGCGCTATCGCCGAAGCCGCCTCCTGCGGGGAGGCCACCACCAGATCGCCCGCGGCCGGCCCCAGCGCGGCCTCTATCGCGGCTTCGAGGTCCTTCGGCACCTGAATCAGATTCGCCACCGTCCGGTACTCGCCGCTCAACCGGCCCTGCTCGGCCGCCGCCAGCACCGCCCGCACACCTGCCCGCAGCCCCTCCCGGGCGCGCTCCATCTCCTCCAGCGCCCGCTGCCGCGAGCGCACCCCCGACAACTGCTCCCGCACCTCGAGCTGCCGCTCCAGCAGCCCCGCCGTCCTTGCCCCAGCCGACTCCTCCTCCAGCCGCAGAGCCGCTATCTCTCCCCCCTGCCCCTCCCGCCGCGCTCGCATCTCCTCCACCGCTCGCGTCGCTTCCGCCGCCTGCGCCGCCAGCTCCGCACCCTCTCGCTTCAGCACGTCATGCTGCTCTCGCAGTCTCGCGATTCGAGCCCGGGCCGCCTCCAGCAATGACTCGCACTGTCCCAGGCGGTTGCGCGCATCGGCCACCTCCCGCAGCAGGTCCAGATGCTCGCTCCGCTGCTCCTCCACCGACGTGCCCCTCTGCCGAAGCGCGCCCGCCCCCTCCCGCAGCCGGCTGTCCCTCGCCTCGATCTCCGCCCTCAGCTCCCTCGCCCGCGCCTCCATCGCCGGCCGCTCCTGCTCTGCCGCCGCCAGCTCCTCCTCCGCCGCCCTCTTCTGCCCCTCGAGCTGTGCCAGCTCCTCGCCGGCTTGTGTCTGCTGAGTCCTCAGATCCTCAATCCGCTGCTGCACCAGATTGCGTTTGCCCTCGGCACGATCTGTCTCGCTCGAAAGCCGCCCCACGAGGCCCCGCGTCTCATCCAGCCGCCCCTCCAGTTCCTGCAGCTTCGCCCGCGCCTGCACCTCTTCCGCCGCGAGCTGATGAGAGCGCGTCCGCGCCTGCTCCATCTCGCGCTCCAGGTCCACCCGGCGCTGCTTCGCATTCGACAGGTTCTCCGTCATCGCGCGCCGCTGCTGAACCATCAAGCTCAGCTTCAGATCGAACAGCTCCTTCGAGAGCCGCTTGTACTCCCGCGCCGTCTCCGATTGCTGGGCCAGCGGCCCAAGCTGGCCCTCCAGCTCGTGGATGATGTCGTTGACCCGCAGCAGATTCGCACACACCCGATCGAGCTTCCGCCCGGCCTCGTTCTTCCGCTGGCGATACCGCTGGATCCCAGCCGCCTGCTCGAAGATCTCTCGCCGGTCCTCCGACCGCACCGACAGAATCCGATCGATCTCGTTCTGCCCGATCATCGAGTAGGCGTTCTTGCCGACGCCGGTGTCGAGGAGCAGCTCGTGGATGTCCCGCAGGCGACAGGGAACCCGGTTGATCAGATACTCGCCCTCCCCCGTGCGAAAGACGCGGCGCGTGATCGTCACCTCCGAGAAATCCAACGGAAGCGCCCCGTCGCTGTTGTCCAGGGTCAGGGAGACCTCCCCCACCCCCAGCCGCCGCCGGCTTTCGCTCCCCGCGAAGATGACGTCCCCGGCCCGGTTCGAGCGCAGAGACTTCATGCTCTGCTCGCCGAGCGACCACAGAATGGCGTCGGCGAGATTGCTCTTCCCACTCCCGTTCGGCCCGACAATACCAATAACACCGGGGCCGAACTCCAGGGTGGTACGGTCGGCGAACGTCTTGAAGCCGTAGAGCTCCAGGCGCTTGAGGTGCAAGGCAAGCCCCTTTCTGCGATGATGCTGTTGCTGCTACTGCAACTAGGCTGCTGAGACTCCTGCCATGTCACGACGCCGGTCAGGCCTGCGCGCCTGCGTCGGCCGGCCGCATTATAGCAGACGGTCAGCTTATGTGGAAGCAACCATCCGCAGAATACCATCTGAGCGGCCCCTTTCGCGATGGCGACCACCTCTGCAGCCGCGCCTGGGAGGCCGCTTCAGGAACCGAGACCCCTGCCATCGGAGCCGGGCCTAGACTTCCCGGTACTCCCTCCTCGCCGCCGCCAGCTCGAGCGCGAGGAACACCGACGCGCCGACCTGCGCGACGAGCGCCAGCGTTGCACGGAACGTGTCGATGCCGAGCACCGCGCGATCCTGGGTCGCCAGCCACGCCGCCGCAGCGAAGAAGATGCACCCCCCCACCGACACCGCGAGGGCCGCGCCTCGCAGCCAAAGCCCCCGCCGGATACACCACTGCACGTACGGCCCCCAATTCCCCGCCGGCAGGTTGCGTTCGCGTTTCACCCGAGTGTCCCCGATACCCACGCCTTCGCCCTTGCGCGGACCGCTCCTGTCCCCAGCGCCGCCCCCGCGCCACCGGCATCCGCACGATGGTCTTCAGTTCGTGGGGCAGGAGCCCTGGGCGCCGTGGCGGCTTGCCTCCTGCCCCTCAGCCCCCGTACACAAGAACACCCCCGCAACCTTCGGCACGATAAGTTCGTCCCCGGTGAATTGCTCCCGCGCGATGTGGTCGATCATCTCGGCCACCTCCGCCCATTCCTCGTCGGTGTGGTCTTCGGGCAGCACGAGACGGCGGCAGCTCTTGAGATAGGCCGCCCACGGGTCGGGGTCGAGAAAGCGAAACGCATCGGGCCGCACTCGCAGCTCGATGCGGTCGAAGTGGCCCAGCAGGAACTCCGCGCCGTTCTCCAGCGAGAAGCGGGCGTGGGCCCCGGCGTCAGGCCGGACCCGGGGGAACCGCTCCCTCACCGCGCGCCAGACCTCCTCGTCATACGGGGCCATCGTGTCCCGGCTCATGGTCGTCGCGACAAAGGTGCCGCCGGGGGCCAAGCGCCGGCCGCAGCTCGCGAGGGCCGCGTCGATGTCGAGCACGTGGAAGAGCATGTGGCAGGCGCAGATAAGGTCGAACCGTTCTCCGTCGCGGGGCGGGTCGAGGATGTCGCCGCGGCGGTACTCGACGGTCAGCCCAGCCTCGTCCGCGAGGACCTGCGCCTTTTGCACCATCGCCTCGGACTGATCCACCCCCACCCAGCGCTCGCCGATGCCCGCTCCGGCGATCAGCCGAAGGATGCCCCCGGTGCCGCATCCCACGTCCAACACCGCGCGCACGCCCTCCCGCGGCAGCTGGGCGACGAGCCACTCCGGCCAGCTCCCCTCCGCAACGCTGTAGAGCTCGTGCGTCCGCGCGCGGACCTCGTAATCGTCCGTGGCCTCATAGGCCGCCTTGACCGAGTCTGACATACGCGTCTCTTCGCCCATCCCTTGATTCATCCTATTTGCTGCCCTTGCTTGGTACGTCTTGCAGGATAGCACATTCGGGGTCACCCGCGCCCCCCTGTGGGCAGGAATCCCCCCCGCCCTGCGGCAAGAAGTCCCATCTCGCCCGGCACTGCCGCGGCCATCGGAGGCAGCACGTGATCACCGGACTGGCGCATGTGTGTTTTGTCGTGAGCGATCTCGAAGCATCCATCAGGTTCTACACCGAGGTGCTGGGCTTCGCCCCTGCCTTCGACTTCACCAACGAGCAGGGCGAGCGCTTCGGCATCTACCTGCACGTCGGCGGCCGCACCTTCGTAGAGCTCTTCCAGGGCGACCTGGCCCCGCGCGCGGAGCAGCAGTCCTACCAGCACTTCTGCCTGGAAGTGGATGACTTCGAGCAGACAGTGGAGGAGCTGCGGGCGCGGGGCGCGGAGGTCACCGACGTCAAGCTCGGCATGGACCATAGCTGGCAGGCCTGGCTGAAAGACCCCGACGGCAACCGCATCGAGCTCCACGGCTACACCGACCAGAGCTGGCAGGCGCCGCACCTCAAGTAGCGCCCTACGGCGGCGCATCCATCGTTTCCGTGACCGTCGGCACCGGCCCATCGACGTGTCCCCGCGGCACCCGGATGAACCCGGCTGCGGTGAGGTCCAGCACGGCGATGGCGGCCGCGCCGGCGAACACCCACGGATAGCCATAGACCACCCACGCGATGCCGCCTAGCGCCGGAATCGACATCGACACCGCGTGGTCGATGCTCACGCCCACGGACAGCGAGGCGTGGATGTCATCCTCGTGCTCCGCGATCTTGTCCAGGTAGGTGGCGCGCGCCATGGCGGTGGCGAAGACGAGGTGGTCGATGATATAGCAGACGTAGACGACCCAAACCGGATGGGCAATCGGAAGCAGGTGGGCGAAGCCATACCCCAGACAGATGATGATAATGATGATGGCATTGGCCATCAGGATGGCCCGCTCGCCCACCCGGTCGATGAGCTTGCCGAGCTGCGGCTGAACCAGAATGCCCAGCGCCGAGGCGACGATCCACAGCTTCGCAATCGTGTACGCCGGCTGCTCGAACACCTTGATGAGCACCCACACGCCGAACGTCATGAAGATCTGCTTGCGCGCCCCCGAGAACACGTTGAGTAGATAGAAGAGGCCGTAGCGCCGTTTCAGTACCAGCTTCGGCCGCCGCCCCACCCGCTTCGGCAGCGGCCTGATGAATCCCACGAAGACCGCGGCCGCGGCCGCGCCGCCCGCGGCGATGAGGAACGTGCCCCGGTAGCCGATGTCGATGTACTGCATCCCCGCCCACACGATGGTCGCGCCCACGATGGTCGCGGCCATCCCCACCGCGCCGATCTGCCCCATCCGGGCCGCCCGCTTGTTCGGCGGCGCCAGGCTGAGCGCTATCGTGCTCGTGACGGGCATCAAGAGGTGGTTGCCCGCGCTCCAGATCACCATGAAGACCATCATGCGGGCGTAGTCGTCGCCGGTTAAGGCGAGCCCGATAATGCCCGCCGCAATGCCGAGCGCAGACAGCACGCCCAATCGCGTCTCGGTGAGGAAGAACAACGCGCCCCCCATCAGCGTGACCAAGAAACCGGGCAACTCCCGGGGGAACTCGAGCTTGCCCCGCGCCTCCGCGGTGATCGCAAACGTGTCGCTCAGGTAGTTGTTGAACGTCGTCTCGAAAATGCCGAAGGTCACGCCGAGCGCGGCGGTGACCATGAGGAAAATCGTCAGCTCCCGGCGCAGATCTCGTACCGGTGTGGTGGTCCTCGACGTGGATTCGGTTGGTATTGTCATGGCTCGTGCGTGCTCTATGGCGATGGAATGCCCATTCACTTCTGCGGACACCAGGCTACTCCTCGGAGCCGCCGGGAAGCGGATTCAGAGGACCTGAAGCTGCGGCGCGCAAAACGACTCTCTTGACGCCCAGCCGCAGGAGTGGCAGACTGTGGGCGTTCGCGACTGGGAGTAACCGTTTCATGCGCCCGGTCGCGGCCGACCGCAGTCGCCGTCTCTCCGCCCGAGCGGCGTTCACGACGGCCATGAGAAACAGCATATGCACGCGCCTGACACACCGACGCTGAGTTGCTCCAGTTGCGCTCGATGCCCAACCGCGAACTGCCCAGCGAAGCATGACGAAGAAGCGCCGCGCCTGCGCGGCCGCGCCCTGGGGCTCGCCGCCGCGGGCCTTTTCCTCGGCCCCATCGCGCTCGCCATCGCAGGGAGCCTGTGTGCGGGCGACGAATGGGAAATGCAGCTTGTCGGGGCTCTAGCCGGGCTCCTTTTTGGGATTTGCGCCTCCTTGCTGTGCGTCAAAGTCGCACACAGAGAAGAGCGCGGCGGCGCGTAGCACAGCGTGCCGTCCATTTCTTGAGGAAGGCATTCGGACTCAGTGACAAGCACTGCCACAGGAAGGGGAACCTTCGCCCGCGGGGTCCATCCGCCGGAGAGAAAGCACCTCGCCGACCAGGCGCCGATCGAAGTGCTTCCCACGCCTCCGGAAGTCCGCATAGCCCTCCTCCAACACCTCGGAGCCCCCTGTGAGCCAATCCTGAAGCCCCGCACCGAAGTCGCCCTGGGCGACGTCGTGGGCCAGGCGAAGGGGTTCGTATGCGCCCCCGTCCACGCAAGCATCGCCGGCACCACAGGCCGCAACTCGGTCGCCACCCTCCCCAACGGGCGCCACGTCGCCGTCGTCCCCATCAAAGCCGCGAAGCAGCAGCCGCTCTCCGGCCAGGCTCTCTTCGATGATATCCTCGGCGGCGAGTGGCCCACAGACGGACTCGACCAGTACCAGCCGCAGACGATAGCCGACGCCGTCCGAGATGCCGGCATCGTCGGGCTCGGCGGCGCCGCCTTCCCCACCCATGTGAAGCTCACCCGGAATCCGGAAAAGCCGATCCAGACGCTGCTCATCAACGCCTGCGAGTGCGAGCCCTATCTCACCTCCGATTATGCCCTCATGATGGAATCCCCCGCGCCCATCATCACGGGAGCCCTGCTCGCCCAGCGGGCGACCGGCGTACACGAGGTCATCATCTGCCTCGAGGACAACAAGCTCGACGCCGCCGAGCGTCTGCGGCAAGCCGCCCGCGGTACGACCGTCCAGATCAGGATCCTCAAGACCAAGTATCCCCAGGGCGGCGAGAAGCAGCTCACAGTCGCCGTCCTCGGCAAAGAGGTCCCCACCGGAGGACTCCCCCTCGACGTCGGCGCCGTCGTTCTCAATGTCGGCACCGCGGCCGCTGTGGCGAGGGCGGTCGTGCGAGGGAAGCCCTTGACTCACCGGATCGTGACCGTCTCGGGTCGGGGCGTCGAGCACCCGAAGAACCTCCTCGTGCCGATCGGCGCCAGCTATCGCACCCTCGTAGAGTACTGCGGTGGGCTCACCGCCGACGCCGCCCGCCTCGTCGCCGGCGGCCCCATGATGGGCTTCACCATCGGCAGCCTCGAGGTGCCGGTCACCAAGGGCGCGAGCGGCCTCACGGTGCTCACCGCAGACGAGGTCCGCAAGGCGGAGGAGACCACGTGCCTCCGGTGCGGACGCTGTGTGGACGTCTGCCCCCTGAACCTCGTCGCGACCAAGATCGCCATGGCCAGCAAAGCCAACGACATGGACCTGGCGCAGCGCTATCACATCACGGCCTGTATGGAGTGCGGCTGCTGCGCCTATGTATGCCCGGCCGGTATCCCACTCGTTCAGCTTATCCGACTAGGAAAAGTGCGGTTGCCTAAAGGGTAAGAATCACCCGCAGCGGAAGAGCGTTCGCGCATCATGGTCGAAAGCGACAACTCAAACTCGGTCGAAGCATCAGTAGCAGAAGCTCCGCCGGAGCCGGTGCTCCGCGTTGCGCCCTCGCCGCACCTCTCGAAGACCGCCGTCACCACGCGCTGGATGATGTCCGATGTCCTCCTCGGGCTCCTCCCCGTTCTCGCAATGGCGGTGGCTATCTTTCGCTGGTACGCGGTGGCGCAAGTCGGCCTCTGCATTCTCACCTGCCTGGCGGCGGAAGCGCTCTTCACGCGGATGCGCGGCAAGCCCATCACCCTCAGCGATGGCTCCGCCGTCGTCACCGGCGCCATACTCGGCCTCTCGCTTCCGTGGAGCGCGCCCTGGCACATCGCCGTCATCGGCTCCGTGGTGGCGATTGGGCTCGGAAAGGCGGCCTTCGGCGGCCTCGGCTACAACATCTTCAACCCCGCCATGGTCGGCCGCGCCTTCGTCATGCTCAGCTTCGCCAAAGAGCTCGGCGCGTCGGCCTACGTCTCCACCCAGTCCCAGCTCACCGTCGTCACCCAGGCGACGCCCCTCACCGCGGCCAAGAAGCTCGCCGCGGACCTCGCCGCCGGCACTATCACGATGGGCGAGGCGCAGGTGCACCTCGAATCCGCGCGCCAGCTCTGGCCGCTGTTCCTGGGCAACGTAAACGGATCGCTCGGCGAGACCAGCGCCCTGGCCGTGCTCATCGGCGGGCTCTATCTCTGTCTCCGGCGCTCCGCCTCCTGGGAGATCCCCACCGGAGTCATTCTCTCCGCATTCATCCTCGCCGGCGCCGCGAACCTGCTGGGCCTCACCCCCTTCACCGCCCTCTATCACCTCGTCAGTGGATCGCTCCTCTTTGGCGCCTTCTTTATCGCGACCGACCCCGTGACGAGCCCCCTGTCCCCCAGGGGCAAGTTTACCTTCGGTCTGGGAATCGGCGCGCTGGTCGTGCTCCTCCGCCTCTTCAGCGGGTACCCCGAAGGTGTCATGTTCGCGGTGCTCCTGATGAACGCCGTGGTCCCACTGCTGAACCAGTGGACCATCCCGCGGCCGGTGGGCGGCCCTGCGCCTCAGCGAACGTGAGAGACAATCGATGAAGGAAGAGCGCAACAAAGGCGGCTATATCGGTCAGGCCTGGCTCGTGATCTTGCTGGCACTGCTGTACGGCGGCGGCCTCGCCGGAGTGCAGACCGCGCTCAGCGGCCGGATTCAGCAGAACAAGAAGGCCGAGACCTACGAGGTCATCCCCGACCTCGTAGCCGGCGCCGACGCCTCCCGTACCGAGGAGCTTGCCATCCGGGGAGAGAACGGCAAGGATAGCCGAGCCTACAAGGTCTTCTCCTCCGACGGCTCCCATATCGGCTGGGTCCTCCCCGCCGGAGGATCGGGATTCGCCGACCGGATCGACCTCCTGATCGGGCTCGACCCCGAGGTCTCGACCATCACAGGGCTCTATGTGCTCGACCAAAAGGAAACCCCGGGGCTCGGCGACAACATAACCACTGCCGGCTTTCGGGATCGATTTCGGAACGCTCCGACGAGTCAACCCCTCGCCGTGGTGAAGGCCGACCCGTCCCGGGACAACGAGATCCGCGCTCTTTCCGGCGCGACGATCTCCTCCGAGAGCGTCGCTGCCATCGTCAACAACGCGCTTGCCAATTGTCGGGGCCCGCTGCAGGGGCTCACCGCTCAGGCCGGCCCCGAGCGCCAGCGGCTCGTCGAGCCCGCTCGGTGAGCGAAGGAACGACTTCGAGCATGGACAAAGAAGGACCCACAGCGCTGGAGCGATTCATCAACGGCGTTCTGCCGGAGAACCCCATCTACCGGCAGTTGCTGGGGATGTGTCCGACACTGGCCGTGACGAACGCCATGAAGCCGGCGGTCACGATGGCCGCCGCCACCGCCTTTGTGCTCATCTGCTCGAACATCATGGTCAGCTTGATCCGGCGCCTCCTCAAACCACACCTGCGAATCCTCGTGTTCACGCTGACCATCGCCACCTTCGTCACCATCGCCGATAGGTTCCTCGCGGCCTACGTATACGACATGAGCAAGCAGCTCGGCCCCTATGTCCCCCTCATCATCGTCAACTGCCTCATCATCTCGCGCGCCGAGATCTGCGCCTCCAAGCAGGGGCTCGCGGTCGCCACCGCCGACGGCATCGGCATGTCCCTCGGCTTCGGACTCGGCCTGGCGAGCATCGCCACCGTGAGAGAGTTGTTGGGGTCAGGCACCTGGTTCGGCATCCATGTTCTACCGGCGGGCTGGCCGAACTGGGGAATCATGGCTCTCCCGCCCGGCGCCTTTGTGACCCTCGGCCTGCTGCTGGCCGTGGTCGAATGGGGCACTCGTCGGCGGGCGGCGACTGGGATTTGGCGAACTGTCAGGATGCTTTGGTCATGGAGACACTCACCGGCCTCATCCTCATCTTCATAAGCGCAGCACTCATCAACAACTTCGTGCTGCATTACTTCGTCGGGATATGCCCGTTCCTGGGCGTCTCCCGGCGTGTCGACACGGCCTTCGGCATGGGCTGCGCCGTCACGTTCGTCATCTCCATATCCACCATGCTCAACTGGATGTTCACCTCCTTCATTCTCCGGCCGGGAGCGCCGCTGCCGGCCTGGGTGTGGAGGACGGCCGGGGGCAACCCCCAGACGCAGCTCGACCTCTCGGTGCTGAGCTACATCATCTATATCTTCGTCATCGCCTCCTCCGTGCAGTTCGTGGAGATGTACGTGCGTAAGTTCTCTCCCCCCTTGTACAAGTCGTTCGGCGTCTTCCTCCCACTCATCACCACCAACTGCGCCATCCTCTTCGCCTCCCTCGAAGTGCTCAAACACATGCAGGACCCAGCCAACCTCTGGTCGCTGCCGCAGGCCCTGACGCTCGCTCTGGGTGGCGGCATCGGCTTCACCCTCGCCATCTCCCTCATGGCCGGCATCCGAGAAGAACTCGACCTGTGCGATGTCCCGCGTCCCCTCCGGGGCGCTGGCATCGCCCTCATCGTGGCCGGTATAATGGCGATGGCATTCATGGGGTTCACGGGCGTGGAGAAGGGCGTCGAAACGGCCCTGACTTCGCTTCTGAGATAGGATGCACATATCATGTCTTTGGCGCTGGTCGCACTAGCTCTGGCTGCTTCGGTGCTCGCCATCCTCGCGGTGGCCATGGGTTATGTCCTCGGCTGGGCCAACCGCAAGTTCCACGTCGCAGTCGACCCCCATGTCGAGCTGCTCCAGGCCGCGCTGCCCGGCGCCAACTGCGGGGGATGCGGCTATATCGGCTGCTCCGAGTACGCCGCTGCCCTCGCCGAGGGCAATACCACCGTCGGCCTCTGCGCGCCGGGAGGGGGAAGCTGCGCGCAGAAGCTCGCCGACATCCTCGGGGTCGAGGTGCAGGAATCCTGCCCCTACCGCGCCGTCGTCCACTGCTCGGCCCATACCCATCAACGTCTCCAGCGAGCCGGCTATGAAGGTGAGCGCACGTGCGTCTCCGCCAACCTCGTCGCCGGCGTCCAGGGGTGCACCTACGGTTGCCTCGGACTGGGCGACTGCGCGCGGGCCTGCCAGTACGCGGCCGCCCGGATCGTCGATGGACTCTCCACTATCGACTACGACAGGTGCGTGGGCTGCGGCGCCTGCTCCAGAACCTGCCCCCGCAACATCATCACTCTGGTTCCCTTCAAGGCCGAGCGCATGATGGTCGTTGCCTGCTCCAACCAGGACACGGCCGCCGACGTCAGGGCCGTGTGCGAGGTCGGGTGCATCGGCTGCAAGGCCTGCGTCCGCGTCGCCCCCGAGCTCATCTCCATGGACGGCGCGCTGCCCGCCATCAACTACGACCACTACAACCCCGAGGAAGCGGAGGCCCTCGAGTCCGTTCTGGAGAAGTGCCCCCGCAAGCGATACCTCTTCGTCGGCAAGCCCACCCCCGAGGACCTCGCCGCCGTCGAACACGAGGAGCTTCCGGAGGCCGTCACCGCCGACTTCAAGACCACCGTCGACGACACCGAGTGGCGAGGCTAGCCTACCACCCGGACCGCTCCGGGCTCGCCTCCGTCACTGCGCGCGGCGCGCCTTCCACCGTCAGCCCTTCCGGCAGCGGCTCCCTCATCATCTCCTTCAAGCCCGGCGTGCAGACGATCTCGTAGTCATCGCGGTCCCCGATGACGAGCATCGTCTCCATGCCCGGCGGCAAGCGCTCGATTCCATCTCTCCCCAACACGCTCAACGCCGTCGCCCAGATATCCGCTTCCAGCGCCGTCTGCCCAACGACCGTTACAGAGGAAGCCGCCTCCACCCCGCGACCGGACCTCGGATCGACGATATGGCTGTACCGCCTGCCCTCGATCTCTACGAACCGTGCGTAGTCCCCGCTCGTGCACACCGCAGCGCCCCACACCCCCAGCTCGACCAGCCGCCCCTCCCTGAACGGGTCTCTCACATCGACCGTCCAGAAGCTCCCTTCCGGCGGCCGTCCGAAACACCTCAGGTCGCCCCCCACATCCGCCAGTCCGCCAACCGCCCCCGCATCTCTCATCGCCGCCACGGCCCGGTCGATGCCATAGCCCTTCGCCATGCCCCCCAGGTCGACCCGCGCCGAATCCGCGCGCTTCCTCGCCCCACCATCCGTCAGCTCGATTGACTCCCAGCTCGACGCCGCCCGAGCCCCCTCCACCTCAGAGTCGCTCGGCAGACGTCCTCGCTCCCCCGCCTCCCGCCACAGCTCGATGACCGGCCTGCACGTCACGTCGAAGGCCCCCTCGGTCTCCAACGCCGCCCTGCGCGCCGCTCGGAGAACCGCCAGTGTCTCCGGCGAGAGCGCCACCTCCTCCCCGGCCGCCGCCCCGTTCAGCCGGGAGACCTCGGAGTCCGCCAGCCAAACGCTCATGACCCCTTCCACCCGCCGCAGCGCGGCCTCCCCCGCCCGCAGCGCCTCCCCCCCCCGCTCCCGATCGCGCGCCACCGCGACCAGCGTGCAGGTGGTCCCCATGATCCCCTCGGGATGGGTCAGCAGAAACTCGACCGGGGGGGAAGTGGCGGGTGCTGAAGTCTTCCAGAGAGCGACGCCGGTAAGCGCCGCGAGGCCGACGATAAGCGCTCCTCCGACAATGTTCCTCATCACTGGCTTAGTCATGTCTTCGGTGGAGAGAAGGTGCGATTCAGTGCTCGATTAGGTCCCGAGCGGCCCGGAGTTTGGCCGCGATTCGCTCGAAGCTGGAGCGGAAGGACTCTGCGACTCTTCGCCCACGGGCCGCGAGCGCTTCGCCTCTCCTACGCAGCAGGTCGCCGCTCCGCTTAGACTGCTGCGCCGCCAGCTTTGGCGTCAGTTTCCCTGCCCTCACCAGGCGCCGGACCTTTATACCTAAGTGGACGAGGGCGGCGGTGAGGACGCATACAGCCGCAATAGCCACGATTGCGTAGAGCTTCGTAATCGCCAGCCAGCTCTCATCTACCGGCATGATGTCTCCTCATGCGGCCCCGCGCGGCACACCGAAGGGCCTCGCGCGGCACGCCAAAGGGCCCCGCGCGGCACACCGAAGGGCCTCGCGGGGCACGCGCTACGGCACGATATGGCCGTCATGTGCCAGGCCCCTCGGGGCCGCCCGCTCCCCGCCCCCCTCCCTCCCGACTTCCCCCCAGCCCCTTCACGATCCCCATCACCAGCGCGCCCAGCGAGCCGACCGGCCCCGCCGCCGCCCTGCTCACCGACTCGACCGCTTGCTCTAAACTCGAGGTAGCGCTGGTTATCTTCTCCTCCGCCGCGGCCGCCACTCGTTCGGCCCGCTCGGAGATCCTCTCCGTCGTCTGGTTGACCGTCCCGGCCAGCTTCCCCGTCTCCCGCGTCACGAGATCCAGAAGACCAAGCAGCCGGTTGATCAACCGCGCCAGCTTCACCCCGAGGAATACCAGACCGGCGGTCACCAGCACCGTCACCACCGTCATCACAACCGCGAAGACCTTCGTCACAGTCAGCCAGGACGCGTCAGGCTCCATCGCGTCGCCTCCCCACTTGGTTGTACAGCATTATACTCGTGGCTTCTCTTCCACGCCACCCAAGCCTGCCCTCAATTTCCGCGTAGAGATGCCGACAAGACACGCGAGGCGCGTCACTTTACCAGAACGCCCTATTGGGTATCAATACTATGACGCCCCGAGCGCGCGGCCCCGACATTCTGTGTGTCGCCGGCGCAGCAAACCTGGAATAGGTAGATTGGCGACGAATCGCAACAGTTGGAAGAGGGCCATGAGCCGAGCTTCGCGTGCTGCCTGCCTGAGCGGCTTCCTACTGCTGACGGCGTCCCTGACACCGGTCAGGTCGAGTCCGCCTGTCGCCTCCTCGCCGGCAAGCCCCAGGCCCGCATCCACTCAGGCGGCCCTCCAGGAGCAGGCCTCCTCTCGGCCGCAAACCACCCAGCCTGCGCCGAGAGAGGCCCACCATCCTAAGCACGCCGTGAAGGTGTGGCTCACCACCTACGGAGGCCGCACCTTCCGCGTGATCCAGCTTCCACGCTGCGAGCACATGGAGGCCATCATCGCATACAACCGCCGCGGCGAGACTAAGGAGCAAGCGAAGGAACGCCTCGACGGAGCAGCCGTCTGCACGGGCGCCTTTCACAACTCGCGGTCGATGGCCCTCGCGGACTTCTACCAACTGGATGGGTCGATACTCTCCAGCGCCACGACCGGCCGCTGGTTCTTCGCCGTCATGAACGATGGGCAGATGGATATCTCAGGCGACTACGCTCTCTTCAAAGGCACCCCCGGCGTCAATGCGCTCGCCCTCGGCCAGAGGCTGGCGCCCGTCCTCCACCACGACGGCTTCTCCACCCGCTTCATGAACCGCGTGACCGACCGCATGGCCCTCGGGCTGAGCCACGACTACATCTTCATCGTCCAGGGCAAGTCGGACATCTGGCGCCTCGCCGAGTTCATGCAGGAGAAGCTGCCCTGCGATGTCGCGGTAAACTCCGACGGCGGCCACGTCGTCCGCGGGCGAGCGCCCGTCCACCTCGTCTTCCGATGGCGCGAGGAACCCGCCGAAACCGCCCCCTTCCCGGAGGCCGGACCCCTCCAAATCTCCTCAGCCCCAACCCAGACCGAAGGCTAGCCTCGGCCCTAGGTAGCGCACGTTCCCAACCTGCGGCCGTCCTGTAGGCCTGCCCTGAGCTTGTCGAATGGGGCGGGGACACCGAACCCCGCCGGCCGTCGCCGTTCTCCCGCAGGGGCGCCGCGGCGACTAGGGCTGCCCTGAGCTTGACGGATGGGGCAGGACCATGCTGCTGCCGGCCGCGCGGGAGCACGGAGAAGCCCACCTCGCCATCATCGGCGCCATCACCGGCATGGCCGGCATGCCCGGCAGCCTGTGGCTGTTGAGGGGGTAGGGGGCGTTCTGTGGGGCGGGTATGCGCTCGTGGCCAACTCCCGCCGCCCCGTTGCTGTGCGCTGACTCCGGAGACTTGGTCGCCAAAACACCAGGGCGTAACCGGCCTCAGCCGGGTTGCCCGGCGAGCCAGATGGATGTATCATAGAGGGTCGACGCAACGTCGGGGGGCGACCGTTTACCTGAGTTATCGTCCACTTCTACCCTTGACGAATGCCAAGCCTCGTGTTGCCAGTAGCCGACCCACCTCGCGCGCTTGGGGGGTGAGTGATTAGACGGCAACAACTAGCTGCTTAGACCGAGGGCGACCGATACACACAAGGACTTGTGAACCCACTGTCCGGATAGGAGCACGACTATGCGGTTGAAGGCAGTCCGAGTCACCAACTACAAGTGCGTTCTGGACTCAGACGAGTTCAGTGTCGGTCCCGTCACCTGCCTAGTGGGTAAGAATGAGTCTGGGAAGACGGCTATCCTAGAGGCCCTCTACAAACTCAAGCCTTCTCAGGAGAATGAGGGCGCCTTCGACGACCTCTTCGAGTACCCGCGCCGCCTCTACGACGACTATAGGAGACGCGCAGAGACCCAGCCTGATACCGCCATAACGACCACCTGGGCCATCGAAGAGAATGATGTGAAAGCCCTGGAGGCCGAGCTTGGCAAGGGCGCGCTGAAGAAGGATTCTGTCGTAGTCACGAAGAGATATGATAACAAGGTATTGTGGCGGCTCGAACTCGATGAGAAGAAGGTCGTCAGATATCTCATATCATCGAGCGGGCTGGACAAGACGGACCGCGAGAGATACAAGGACGCCTCGTCGGTGAAGGAGCTGATCTCCTCCCTTCAGCAGCGTGAGGGGGGGTCGGAGCACGAAGAGAAATTCCAGGCAACTCTCACTGCCAGATTCCCGAACGGTTCGGCTGGCGCGTTCGCTAGGAAGGTGCTCAGCGACCGTTTGCCAAGGTTCGTACGCTTCTCCGAGTACCAGCTGATGAGCGGCAAGGTGGCACTCGAGCAGGTCATAGCGGCAGAAGCAAGCGAGGAAGTTGAGCCTGGGGACCTCGTCTTTCTCGCGTTGCTTGACCGGGTTGGGACCACCCCGGAGGAGTTGCTTGAGACCCAGCACTCGGAGCGGCTCATCGCGCGCCTCGAGGCCGCGTCTCTCACGATCTCAGAACAGATATTCCGGTACTGGAGCCAGAATCGTGACCTGAGTGTAGACTGTGACCTACATGAGGGCCGGCCGAAAGACCCTCCCCCGTTCAACCAAGGGCATGTCTTCGAGACCCGTATTCTGAACAGAAGACATGGCGTGACTCTTAACTTCGATGAGAGGAGCCACGGCTTCATCTGGTTCTTCTCGTTTCTCGTATGGTTTGACCAAGCGAGGAGGCACTGGGGCGACAATGTGATCATCCTGCTGGATGAGCCGGGCCTTGGGCTGCACGCGAAGGCCCAGCAGGATCTGCTTAGATACATCAATGCCGAACTCGCCCCTGGGTTCCAGGTCATTTACACGACCCACTCACCCTTCATGGTGGACCCGCAGGAGCTGCTGAGGGTCCGCACCGTGGAGGATGTCGTGCTGCGCGTCGATGGAGTTGAAGAGTACGCAGGAACGAAAGTCGGCGACCGCGTCCTCAGCACTGATGCGGATACCCGCTTCCCTCTACAGGCGGCGTTGGGCTACGAGATCACACAGACTCTCTTTGTGGGGGCGAATACTCTACTCGTAGAAGGTCCGTCTGACCTGCTGTACTTCAAGTGGTTCTCAAGCCGGTTGCGTGGCGCGGGGCGCGAGGGCCTCGATGAGAGATGGGTGATCGGTCCGACAGGGGGCATCGGCAAGTTCATGCCCTTCATGGCTCTGTTCGGAGCAAACAAGCTGAACATGGCGCTATTCTCGGACTATGCAACTGGGTCTAAGGGAAAGCTCAGGCAGATCAGGGAGTCGGACCTCCTCGAAGACGCGCGCATCTTCACAGCAGACAAGTATGTCCAGGGGTCGGAGGCCGACATCGAGGACCTAATTGGGCGAGCTAGCTACATGGCAATTGTCAACGCGGCCTTCGGTCTAAAAGGGAGGAGCCGATTAGACCCAGAGGCCCAGTCGCATCAGCAGCGGGTACTCAAGGAGGTGGAAGAGCACTTCAGACTGCTAAAGAATGCCCGCGAGTTCAATCACTACGAACCAGCTGAGTATCTGACCGAGCACGGTTTCGAGCTGGCACCGGACCTCCCTGATCTCCACTCGGCACTCGATCGCTTTGAGAAGCTGTTTCGAGACCTGAACTCCTGCCTGTCTAATATCTGAGTCCAGTATGTGTCGTACGGCAACAGCTTCCCTTTGCCCTATGTATGCCGCGCGGGGCGGGATGAGTCGAAGCGGGGCGCGGGGGTGGTGGGCAGGACCCGGAGGTTCTTCCGGGAGGCTCGGGGGAAGTTTCGCCTGGAAAGCGTGGGCCAGAACGAAAGCCGCCCATAGGCGGCTCTTTCAATGCTCTGCCTGAGCAGCGACGCGCTTACAGCGCGCTTATGTCACCGCAGACCGGCAACACCCTACCCAGGTCTTATGAGCACCTATGTCATACCACAAGTACGGCGCAGAGTCAACATGTTTGTGCTACGGGAAGTACAGCCTGTGCAACTCGAGCTTCGCCTGGATGGCACCGTAACACGCGTTCTCGCCGCGCTCAAAGTGTCGGAAGACGGCGTTACAGAGGAAGTCTGCGGCCTGGATGCCGGGAGAGGCGCTCGACTCAGGGCGGACTATGCCGAGCTCTACGCTGGAGTCTTCTTCTGCGTAGAGCTTTGTCTGTAGATAGGTGTCAAAGTCGTACGGGGCGTCGACCTTCTGCTCTCTGGGATCTACCGCCAATTCAACGCGAGTGAGATTACTGATGTGGGGCAAGAGCAGCAAACCGGCAGCGTAGTTGTACACGAGATTCGGGCGTCGCTGGAGCTGGGGCTTGACGTTTGGCTTGTGGACCACGATAGCCCGGCAGTAGCAGTCCCTGTCTCCGGCCAGCGTCTCGAGCAGCAGGCGACGTGCGCCGATGCTGGCGTCGGAGGCCTTCAGCTCCTTCTTCCGCTCAATCCCAATCGCGTCCTTGAAGCGCGCCATAAGCTTCCGAAGGTGCCGGCGCCTCCGCGTGCAAACGGTGCCGATGACGAGATGCTGCGACGATCCCGGTTTCCATCCGAGATCGCCCGACTCGTCGAGGTAGATGCAGAGCGTCTGATCGCCGAGCGACGCCATACTTGTTTGCTTCTCCGAGTCTGTGCCCGCTACCTCTCTATCATGGGTTGATACCCCGGCCCTACCCCGCCTCCTCGTACTGCTTCACCATCTCCTCGAACTTCTCGAATTCGCCGTCGAGCATGTGGTAGCAGTGCTCGTCCTCGGGGAAGCGGCCGGCGCGGACGTCGGCGGCGTATTGCTTCATGGCGTCGGTGACGACCTCGGCGACGTTGCAGTACTTCTTGACGAACTTGGGGGTGAAGGCCTGGAACTGCCCGATCAGGTCGCTCACGATGAGGAGCTGGCCGTCGCAGTATTGGCCGGCGCCGATGGAGAGCACGGGGAGGGCGAGGCGCTGGGTGATGAAGCGGCCGACCTCGGGGGGGATGGCCTCGAGCAGGAGCATCTGTATCCCCGCCTCCTCCAGTGCCAGCGCGTCCTCGATCAGAGCCCGCGCCGACTCCACCGTCCGCCCCTGCGCCTTGTGGCCGCCGAGCTGGCCCGAACTCTGCGGCGTCAGCCCGATATGCCCCACCACCACGATCCCGGCATCGAGAATCCCCCGGACCACCGGCAGGATGCGCCGCCCCCCTTCGAGCTTGATGGCGTCGACCGCCGCCTCCTTCAGGAACCGCCCCGCGTTCTCGATCGCCTTCTCCACCGAGGACTGGTAGCTCATGAAGGGCATATCGCCGATCACGAAGGTATTGGGCGCCCCCCGCCGCACCGCCTCGCAGTGGACGATGCACTGATCCATCGTCACCGGAATCGTATTCGGGTAGCCGTAGACGCACATCCCGAGCGAATCGCCCACCAGCAGCATGTCGATCCCCGCCGCCTCCGCGAACTGCGCCGTCGGGAAGTCATAGGCGGTCAGCCACGTGATCTTCTCACCCGCCTCCTTCATCCGGTAGAAGTCATGGATCATCTTCTTGGGCATGGATCCTCTCCTCTTCGAGCACGCCGCGCGCGCAAGCTCTCGCCGTTGGGGTTTCCTTCGTGGTGATGCGGCTTCGCCCTGCAAGCCGCGGGGGAGACCGAGCGAAGGCTACGGAGCAGGGGATTCGCCCTTCCGCGACGCCCTAGTCCTCGGGCTCGGCCGGAGGCACGTCGGTGAAGTAGCACAGCACCTCCAGCTCCCGCGTCAGGTCAACGTTGCGCAGAGCCACCTCCGCCCGCACCTCGAGCATCTTCGGGGCGAAGTTCAGGATAGCGCGAACACCGCCCTCCACCAGCAGGTCGGCCGCCTGCTGAGCGGCATCCGCGGGCACGGCAATCAGACCCATGTTGGCGCGGAGATCCTTGTTTGCCTCCGGCAGCCTCTGCACGTCCAGAATCTCCAGGTCCCACAGCCGCCGCCCGATCTTGCTGGAATTGTTGTCGAAGATCCCCACCACCCAGAACGGCGACAGGACGAACCCGCAGTAGCCGGCGAGCGCAGAGCCGAGGTTCCCCGCGCCTACGATCACCACCCGGTGCTGCCGGTCGAGGTGCATGATCTCGGTGAGGCGGGCGAGCAGGTGCTGCACCTCGTAGCCAATGCCCGACCGTCCGAATTCGCCGAAATAGGAGAGGTCCTTCCGAATCTGCATCGCTGCGATGCCGCACCGACCCTCCATCCCAGCAGAAGAGATGGTCCGGACACCTTCCTTGACCAGCCGGCGAAGACACCGCAAGTACAGGGTCAGACGTGACAGCGTCGGCTCTGGAGCTCTGCCGCGCGGTTCAGACACGGCCGAAGCCCCCTGTGTGCCCAGCCGCGTCCAACCAGCCCTGCTCGCCGTCGGCTATAGCTGTGAAATAGTTCACCGCAGCGAATTGTACCGGGGCCCCGCCCCGGGGTCAATATGACCTTACGGATTCTCTTTCATTACGGTTACGACCGTAATGAAAGAGAATCTGCTGGGTGAGCCTCACGCCGTGCGCGGTAGAGTTTCTTGCATTATGGGTGCTCCTGACCATAATGCAAGCAACTCTATAGACCCCCACCGCGGCGCCCTATGGCGCTCCACTATCTCCCGATCCGGGCTAGTTCGCGGCGATGACTCCGATCGCAACCACACCGATTGCCAGCCACAGATTGCGGTTCCGCCGAGCCTGCTTCTCCCGCTCCGCCTGCAGCTCCGCGTTGAGAGCGTCTATCTTCTGCTGGAACCTGGCCGCGTCCTCCGCGCGCTGCTTCTCCAGCTCGTTCATCCCGGTGCGGACATCGAGCCGCGCCTTGCCCAGATCCTCTCGCAGCACGAGATTCTCTCTCTCCAGCGCGACCACCCGTTCCGCCAGCGTGGCCGTATCCACCGCACTCGCCCCGGCGGCCGGCGCCACGGGCGCGGGCGCTGCTTGCCCCGCGGCCTTCTTCTGCACCTGGCCGGGCTCTCCGGCCAGAGCCTGTCCGCCTACCACGAAGAAGAACACGAGAACACAGGCTACTGCAAGGGTTATGCTGCTTCTCATCATCAAGTCTCCTGGCTCCGATGGCTTGTTGAGAACGGACTACTCGCTCGCCTCCACGACAATCGCTCCATCCACGACACGATAGCCTCCCTCACCTCCCGCCGCGAGGACCGACGTTGGCTCGAGCGTGATGGCGGCCTCTCCCGGCTGCTTTACCATGAAGACCACCGTGAACAGCGTCGCCTCGGCGACTCTAAGCGCGGGGGCCCCGGAGCGCTCGCCCCCGACATCGGCGAGCTGACCGTCGTATCGACGGCCGGCGCTCCAGGGCGATAGGAGTCGCCCTTCCTCCACAAACCCCTCGCCCCGGGACACGTACAGCGGCTCCAGCACAGATCCATCGTAATTCACCGTTACCGTAGCGCCGCGGAAGTCACGCGCCGGGACCAGTCGCACGGAGATAGGAACGAGCGTGGGCTCTCCGTCGGTCAGCTCCGGCACGGTCTGAACGGCCGGATGAACGCGAAGCTCGGGCACGAGTTCGGGAACGTGGATGCGCACCCGATCCGAGGCCGGCTTGGCTCCCGCCGCGGTCGCCCTCACCGAAATCGGCAGCGGGCCCGTGGGTATGCCCAGGGCCCGGACGTTCCAGCGGCACACAAGTTCCGCAGCCGGGTCCAGGCGCGCGAAGACCTGGGTGGCCTCGCCCCCGTCGACAGAGACCAGGCCCTCCGGAAGCTCGATGGAGGCGACGAGGTTCCTTCCGGCCTGCGCGCCGCGGTTGGCGATCCGCGCCTCCACCTCGAAGGGATTCGGCCGGTAGCGATTCTCGAGGGTGACGCGGAGGCTCTCCGGCGCGGCCAGCTTCACCGCCAGCTGGGGCGGGCTGTTGACGGTGATGTCGCGCGTGACCCGGTTCGGTTCGAGGTTCTCCGATGTCACCGTGGCGACGATCTGGAGCATCCCGGAAGCCTGGCCGGTCGGCACCACCCGCCAGACCGCCTGCCGCGTTTGGCCCGGCCCCACAAGCCCGAGCCGGACCGCGGCCGCCCCCTCCGCGAGCTTTAGCCCCTCGCTCAGAGTGAGCGTGAGCCGCGTGCCGCGGGACTCGAATCCGCCGCTGTTCTCGACGTACGCCACCACCGAGAAGGGCCGCGCCTCATCGTACTGGAAATCCACCTCGGCCGGAGCCGTGAGGCCGAGCGAGAGCTGGGCCGGACTCAGCGACACGCCGCCGACTCCGTAGAGCGTCGCATAGGTCCGCGATTCGCCCGGGCCCAACGGCGCCGGGTCCCAGTACAGCGCCACCGCGGTGTCCTGGGCCTCCTCCCCGCGGCGGGTGAAGTCGGCCCCCGCGGGGAAGGCGAAGGACCAGGCATTGTCGGCCAGCGTTCCCCAGTCCACCATCTCGAGGCGGTCCGGCGGCGTCAGGCCGGCCGCCCGGAGCGTCCCCTGAGAGATCACGGCCGGGTCGGCCAGCGAGTCGAACGCCTGCCAGTATTCCGGAAGATCCGCGCCCGCGAGCTGAGTCGCCCTCTCGATCGCGCTGCCCCCTGCCCGAAGGGGAGCGCCGTCGTTGGAGCCCAGCATCGTGTCCACCATAGCCCGGAGCCCGACGACGTGCTCCCGCGGCCCGTGGTTCGTCACCTCGTACGCGATCAGCGCCGCGTCCTTGACCCGGGTCGTAGGGCTGCGCGCGAACCCAAGCCTCTGCCTGATCTCGATCTCCCCAACACGAGCGACGGCGATCACCTGATCGTCGGCCGCGCGCGGTGCCGCCGACAACCCCGTCGCCGCCGGCCCGCGCCCCGCGCGTCTCTCGGTCGAGCCCCCGAAGACATGCGGCGTGCCGTCGATCACAATCGTCGTGTACGACGTCCAGGGCTCCCGACTGCCATAGATCAGCACCTTGCCATCATCGGCGGACCGGGAGGGATCGCCCCCCGTCGTATCGACGGCGAAGCGGCCGGCCTCCTGCGGGCCGGTGTTGACGCGGATGCGAATGAACTCGTTCTCCACCGCGACGGCGCGCTCCGGGGGCGGCTCCACCTGCGCCGCCGCTCCGGACAGCAGCAGCGCGGAAGCGGCGATCGCGTTCATCACCATGGTTGACCATCGCGGGGTGCGCATATGCACTCCTATTCCGTCTGGACCTTTCCGGACGTGAACTCGAAGGTGACGGTTACCGAGCCGGGGGCCGGCTTCCCCTCCTTCAGCCCCGGCTGGAACTGCCAGTCCCGCTTCACCGCGCGCACGGCCGCGGCATCGAGCATCTCGTGGCCGGAGCTCTGGACGACGGACACGCTCGAGACCGAGCCGTCCTCTGCAACCACAACCTTGAGGCTGACCTTCCCCTCCAGACCGCGGTCCAGTGCATCCTTCGGATAGATCGGCGGCGTTCCGCCCAGCACACCGGGGCCCTTGGTGGGACCGGCGGGCTTCTCCTCCTTGCCGCCCGGCCCGGCCGCCTCCTTCCCCACCCCCACTGGCCCGGCCGGCTCTGTGCCCTTCTTCGAGGTGAGGATCTTGGGCGCCGCGGGCGCGGCCTTCGCCATCCCTCCCCGGCTCGAAGGCTGCTCCTTCCTCGGCTCAGTCGCGGTTGAGGGAGGGGACGTCTCCTTCGTCTCGGCCTCGGGATGCCCGCCCCCGCCAAGCTCGAGTTGGCCTCCCGCCTGGCCCGACATCGTGAGTTCGATGGGAATCAGGATCTCCGGCCTGACGGGCTCGCGGGCGGCGAGCAGGCCCACCGCCAGCAGCACGATGAGGTGGAATCCCACCGAGGAGGCGGTGGCGATCCCATACCTCCTCCGAGCGGGCATAGGCTCGACGCGAGGCATGATCTGTTCGGTCGCAGCCGTCATCGCCCTGTCTGCTGTATCTCTTTCGCCGGCTTCGGCGCGGCCGCCAGCGCGATCCGGTGGTACTCGGCAAGGCGCACTTGGTCCAAGGCCGAGACAAGCTGCTCGTATGGCACTCGGCTATCGGCCATCACCACGATCTGCGCCTCCCGGTCGCCTCCGGTGGCGCGGTCGATGGTGGAGCCGATCCGGTCCGTCGGAACCGCGGCGCCGTCCACCTGCACCGGCTGCCCCGGCAGGAGCGTGAGGACCACCCGCTCCGGCACCGGCTGCGCCGTCTCCGCCGTCGGCAGGCGAAGGTCGATGCCCGAGGTGGCCCCGACAAAGGTGGAAGCGACCGCGAAGAAGATCAGCAGGTTGAAGACCGTGTCGATCATCGCGGTCAGGTCGAGATAGGGCCGGATGCGCCTCCGGTGCCGCGGCAGCACGAACTCCTGGTTCATCAGCGCGCCCTCGCGGCCGCCGTCTGGACGTTGAGCAGCTCGGTCACGCGCAGCTCGATCTCATGAATCAGCGCCTCCACCCGCCCCGAGAGAGCGTTGTACACGACCAGGAACGGGATCGCGATGGCGAGCCCTGTGAACGTCGTGATCAAGGCCTCCGCAATCCCCGCCGAGAGAGCCGTCGCATCCCCGATGCCCCCCCCGGCGATGACGTGAAACACCTTGATCAGCCCCGAGATGGTCCCCAGCAGCCCCAGCAGCGGCGCGATCGTCACCATCGTCGCCAGCACCGGCAGCTGGCCGTCGAGCACCGGCTGCTGCGCCAGAGCCTCTTCTCGCGCCACCTCCCGCAGGTCGTCTTTGGGCATCTCGAAGTGGGCCAGGCTCGCGCCCAGCACCCGCGCGACCGGGCCAGCCGTCGCCTCGCAGATGCCCCGCGCCTGCTCGACCGAGCCTCCGTCGAGGGCCGAACGGATCTTCCCCATCAGGCGGCTCGTATCGACGCGGGCATGACGGAGATACAACCAGCGCTCGACTGAGATCACGAGTGCCACGACCGAGCACAGCAGGAGTGGAACCATCACGATCCCACCCCGCACAATTGGTTCGAACAAGGCTGGTTCCTCCCTTGGTGTCTGTGTTTCCTCGTCCGTGGGGGTTAGACACAGTGAGTCGAGGTTAGTCGCGGGCCCCGACGCACGGGCCGGCGCAGGAGAGTTCCTGCCCGAGCCGGAATCTATAGAGGTTCCTGCATTATGGTTAGGAGCACCCATAATGCAGGAACCTCTACCGCGCACGGCGTGAGGCTCACACAGCAGATTCTCTTGCATTACGGTCGTAACCGTAATGCAAGAGAATCCGTATATGCGCAACTGAGACCCCGTATCGGAGCAGAGAATACAGAATGGACACGATCACGCTTGGCGATCTCGATGTCAGCCGCTTCATCCTCGGTGGGAATCCATTCAGCGGATTCAGCCACCTCACCCGTCAGACCGACGACGAGCAGCGCCACTGGTACACCTGCGAGCGGATCAAGGCCACCTATCGCGAGGCCGAGCGCCTCGGCATCACCGCCCATGTCGGCCGCGCCGATCACCACATAGCCCGCGTGCTGATGGAGCACTGGGACGAAGGCGGCCGCATCCAGTGGATTGCCCAAACCTGCCCCGAAATCGGCACCGCCCGGCGAGGCGCGCTCTCCGGCATCCGTTTCGGGGCGAAGGCGGTGTTCATCCAAGGCGGACAGATGGACCACTACCGTGCCCACGGCCGCCTGGACGAGGTACCCCCCATCATCAACATGATCCACGACGCCGGGCTGCCAGCCGGGGTGGCGGGTCATACCCCGGAGGTCTTCGCCTGGGCGGAGGACCACCTCGACTGTGATTTCTACATGTGCTCCTACTACAACCCGATCCCCCGCGACGACAGCCCGGAAAACCTCGGCCCGCAGTCCGAGCGCTACGACGAGGCCGACCGCGAGTCCATGACCGCCGCCATCCAGCACCTCTCCAAGCCGGTCATTCACTACAAGATCCTCGCCGCCGGCAGGCACGACCCGGCAGCGGCGTTTCGCTACGCGGCGACTAGGATGCGGCCCACGGACGCAGTCTGTGTCGGCATCTACACGAAGCATCGGCCCAACGAGTTGGAGCACGATACCGGCCTCCTCGAGAAGTGCCTGAGCGACGTCGCCGACGGCCGCCGCAGCGACTCTCCTAACTAAGGTCCCTTTCTGTCGCTGTTCATTGTGATTCCTTATTGACACGCGCCCTCACGCCGTGCGCGGTAGAGTTTCTTGCATTACGGGTGCTCCTAACCATAGTGCAAGAAACTCTATAGGACGACCTCCTACCTCCGCCGCTGGCACGCGGGGCAGAAGTACCCCGAGCGTCCCACCACCGTGATTCTCCTCACCTCCCCGCCGCACCCCGGACATCGCTCGCCCGCTCCTCGGAACGGCATGAAATAGCCCCTCGGAAACCGGCTCATATCGCCCCCCTTCTCCGCCGCCGTCCGCAGCACCCGGCGCATAACGCGATAGAGCTTCCCGATATCCTCGCCCTGGAGGTGAGCCGCGTCGGCCTCCGGGTGCAGTTGCGCCTGAAACAAGATCTCGTCGCTGTATTCGTTGCCGATTCCCGCCACCATGGATTGATCCATCAGCCGCGCCTTGATCGGTCCCCTGCGCCCGGCGAGGAGGGCGGCAAACCGCTTCCCCGTCAGCGCATCGGAGAGAGCGTCGATACCGAGCCCCTGCTGCTCGATGTATCCGCCCAGGTCCTCGGCAAAACCGACCTTTCCGAGCATGCGCTTGTTCGTATAGGCCAGGTGGTATCCGTTCTCGAAATCCAGCGTCACCCGCGCGAATCCCGGCGCCTCCTCCCGGTAGTAGCTCAGCCCACCCGTCATCCCGAAGTGCAGCACGACCCAGCCCCGGCCGCCGGCTCGGGCGAAGAGATACTTGCCGCAGCGCGCGGTCTCCACCAGCTCTTGCCCCTTCAGCGCCCGCGCAAGCCGCGCGGGAGAGATGTCTTCGAGGATACGACGGTCGCTCACCGTCGTCTTCACGATCCTCTGGCGGAGCGCGGTGCTATCCAGATATCTCTTGAACGCGGTGACTTCCGGCAGCTCGGGCATGACGTCCTCCCCTCTTCCGGCGGCATGATACGATGCTCGCGGGTGGACCCCTGTCATCCGGCCGCCTCGAAGACGGAAAGGCGGCGAGGCCCGACGGGCTTCGCCCGTCAGTCCCTTCCCTTCCTCCGGCGCCGCTTCAGCTCCAGCAGGCGGTCTGTCGTGCTGCCGGTGGGCTCCCCCTCGTCCTTCCGCGTCCCCGCTTCGGGGCGGCGAGCGGCCTCGGCCGACGGGGTCGGTGCCGCCGACGGGGTCGGTGCCGCCGACGGGGTCGGTGCCGCCGACGGGGTCGGTGCCGCCGGCGGCGCCGGTGCCACCGGCGGCGCCTGCACCTGCGGGCCCGCGGGAAGCGTGGAGGCGGGTGGCCGCGCCTCCGTTTCGGCGCGGTCGCGGATGACCTTCTTTCGCTCCAGCAGACGGCCGATGTGCTCCGCCCGGGCCGCCTCTCCGGCCGCCCGACGCTCTCTCACACGGGCGACAGCCCCTGTGAGCGGCCGCGTGAAGAGTTCGACGTCCTCTCGACGGATGACGAGCCGCCGCACGGCCACATCCAGCGGGAGCAGGATTGCCGCGAGCCAGAGCAAGCTGTGCCAGATGTCGATCGGTACCCGCGGCGTGACACCGGGCGGGGCGAAGGCCCCCGCTGGGTCATCCAGAACTCTCCCGCCGCTCTGAGCGGCGATCCCCCGGAGGAAGGCCTCCTGTGTCTGCGTCTCCGCGAAATCGGGTGGATAGCCCACCTCGAACCCCACCGTCTGCCGGGCCGTGAAGCCCCCCGGCCCCGAGGCGGTGAGCCCGATGATATAGGCCCCGCTGTCGGTCGCCTCGACGATCGCCTCGTATCGTCCGGGCGCGACCTGGGAGAGCGCCACCTCCTCTCGCCGCCCATCGGGCCCGCTCATGGCGCCCCCCATCGCCAGGCCGTTGATGAGCGCGCCGTCCGCGGCCACTGCCTCCACCACAATCCGCGCCTTGTCTCCCTCCGGCTCCACCTTCGGGTACAGTACATCGGAGGTCAGGTTGCGCAGGCTCCAGCGTACCGCCTGCCCCCAGAACCGAGAGAACTCCGGCCAGCGGAGCCAGTACGCCCCCCAGCGCGCGCTCGCGTCGGAGGTGAAGGCGACGCTCCGGCCGAGCCCGTACTGCCAGTGCGCGAACACCGGATCCTGCTTGTGCGACACCAGCGGAACCCGCGCCAGCGACTTCGGCGTCGTCGCCACATACCCCAGAAGCGGTGGCGCCGTCGACCAGTCCACCCCGGAAATCGGCGCCGTCGCCTCCGACACCGCCACCCGGAACGGCTCCTCCACGAGCACCGACTTCGCCACAGTCAGCGTCTCCCGCGTGAAGATCTTCTTGAGATCCCGCGCCATCTCCGTCAGGTAGAACTGACCCCTGCCCGCCTGCGCCACTTCCTTCAGAAACGGCACGTGCGGCCCGTCTCCGAAGGCCACCACCGTCACCGTGATCCGCTCCCGCGCCATCTGCGCCACCAGCGGAACAGACCCGGCCTGCTCGTCGCAGTCGCTCCCATCGGCGAGCAGGATGATATGCCGGATCGGCGACTTCACCCCGCTCAGCTCGTGATATGCGGCGCTCAGCGAAGGGAAGCAGGCGATGCCCCCGCCTCCCGCCCGCACCGACCGGATGTCGCGCTTGACCAGACCCTTGTTGTCGAGCTTGCGAAGGTCGCACACAGACGTCGGCCGCGGGTCGCTGGCGATGAGGCCGGCCGAATCGTACGGCTGCAGCAGATCGACCACCGCACACGCCGCCTCCGCCGCCAGCTCGATCTTCTCCCGGCCGTCCTCCATGGCGCCCATGCTGCCGGAGGTGTCCATGACCATGAGCACCGCCGACCCCGGGTAGATCCTGTTCTTGCTCACGTCCATGTCCACCGGCAGGGCCTCCTCGATCGGCGTCCGGTAGTACCCCCCCGCCCCGAACGAGTATTCCCCCCCGATCATGCCCAATCCGACGCCCCGGTCGCGGGTGGCATCCCGGAGCATCTCCATCTGCGCGTTGTCCATCGCGTAGGCGGGCACGTTCGATAGATAGACCGCGTCGTACCGCTCCACGTCGGCCGCATTCGTCGGAATGGCGGCGAGGCCGGCCGCCTCCACCACCAGGCCCTGTGTCTCCAGCCGCTCGGCCAGCAGCTCGGACCCTTTGGGGTCCGAGTCCAACAGCAGCAGGCGCGGCTCCCCTTTGATGCGGACGAACCCGGCGCCCCGGTCGTTCTCCCTGCACTCCTGCCCCTCACTCTCCAGCAGAACCTCCACCTCGTGAAAGCCGGAGTCGGAAAGCGAGACCGGCACCCTCAGCGAGGACCGGCCCGCGGCGAGCGTGATCGGCCGCTTGTCCACCGGCCTGTCGTCCACCAGGATCGTCAGGCTGGCCTCGGCCGGCTCCGTCGCCTCCACCGTGATGCCGACCGGGAAGGGCTCATCCCGCCGCGCCTGAGATGGAACCCGCACCTCCTGCACGAGCACGTCCATGGCGCGGCGCGTCCTCATCGGAACCACGTCGATCGGGACTCGGTTCGCCTGCGCCAGCAGCACCTCCTGAGCCGCCGACCCCACGTTCTCGTTCCCATCGGAGAAGAGCACGATCCGGCCCGCCGACTCCGGCGGCAGCAGCCCGAGCGCCAGCCGCAGGCCCGAGGAGATATCGGTGTGGCCCGGGTTCGGCCGGGAGGCGATCTGCAGCCCCTCCCCGGCTCGCAGGTTCTCCGATTCGACGGCCGCCTCGCGGCCGAACACGACCAGCGCCGCGCGATCCTGCGGGCGCCGGTGGCTCAGCGATAGCTTCACGAACTCCAGCGCCCGCGCCCGTTCCTCCGCGGGCACGCTCACAGACCCGTCGAGGGCGAAGACCACCACCAGCTCCTTGCTCCGCTTGACGAGCTGGGCCCCGGCGAGAGCGAAGACGAGGGCGAGCACGATGGCCGAGCGAAACACCC